>Ga0070681_10000979_pt1 | contig 24150 bp, 21 predicted proteins | sample KBSC83BmetaG_FD_65650 | JGI IMG/M metagenome (GOLD analysis project Ga0070681, IMG submission 65650) | Corn rhizosphere microbial communities from Kellogg Biological Station, Michigan, USA - KBS C8-3B metaG | ecosystem: Host-associated > Plants > Roots > Rhizosphere | place: USA: Michigan...
CGCAACTTCGCCATCTACTCCGGCGACGACGCCACCTGCCTCGCGCTCATCCTGCTCGGCGGGCATGGCGTCATCTCGGTGACGGCCAACGTTGCGCCGAAGCTCATGCACCAGATGTGCGCCGCCGCGCTGGTCGGCGACGTGAAGAGGGCACGCGAGCTGAACTTCAGGCTTCTTCCGCTGCACCAGAAGCTCTTCGTCGAGGCGAACCCGATCCCGGTGAAGTGGGCGATGGCCGAGATGGGCCTGATCGAGCGCGGCCTGCGCCTGCCGCTCTCGCCGCTCGCCGAGCGCTTCCACGACACCGTGCGCGAGGCGCTGCACGAGGCGGGCGTCGCGCTGCCGGGCCTGCGCGTAGTCGAGAGACGCGGCTGATGCAAAGAGGAGGGTGGGTTCTAGCGGGCGTCCTCCTGCTCGGCGGGTGTTCGAGCATCTCCGACTGGGCGGAAGGCGACAAGACGCAGTACAAGAGCTCGGGCACGCTGCCGCCGCTCGAGGTGCCGCCCGATCTGACGGCGCCTTCGCGCGACAGCCGGTACGCCGTGCCGGAGGCGCAGAAGTCCGCCACGCTGTCGGGCTACCAGCAGGAAAGCCGCGACAAGAAGCCGGGTACAGGCACCCTGGTGCTGCCCGACGTCGACCACATGCGCGTCGAACGCGCGGGCGCGCAGCGCTGGCTCGTCGTCGACGAGGCGCCGGAGAAGCTGTGGCCGATCGTGAAGGATTTCTGGCAGGAGAACGGCTTCCTCATCAAGGTCGACCTGCCGGAGTTCGGCGTGATGGAGACCGAGTGGGCCGAGGTGAAGAACCAGGTGCCGCAGAGCGGCATCCGCGGCGTCCTCAGCCGCGGCCTCGACTATCTCTATTCGACCTCCGAGCGCGACAAGTACCGCACGCGCTTCGAGCGCACCGCCGACGGCAAGGGCACCGAGATCTACATCAGCCATCGCGGCATGGAAGAGGTCTACACCACCACGGCGCGCGACCCGGCGAACAGCGCGCCGGGCGACACGCGCTGGCAGCCGCGGCCGTCGGATCCAGGGCTCGAGGCGGAGTACCTGCGGCGGCTGATGGTGCGCCTCGGCGTGCAGGAAGAGCGCGCGCGCACCCTTACCGCGAACGCCACGCCGGACAGCCGCGCCGAAGTGAAGAAGGGCGTCGACGGCATCGACAAGCTCGAGGTGCCCGAGCCGTTCGACCGCGTCTGGCGTCGCGTCGGCCTGGCGCTCGACCGCGGCGGCTTCACTGTAGAGGACCGCGACCGCGCCAAGGGCATCTACTTCGTGCGCTACGCCGACCCGGAGCTGGAAAAGGATCCGCGGGGCTTCTTCACACGCCTGTTCACGAACGACAGCAAGGTGAAGGCGGAGCAGTACCGGGTGCAGGTCAGCCAGGCGGGCACCTCCAGCGAGGTGAATGTCCTGAACAAGGACGGCGCCGCGGACAAGTCGAAAAGCGCGCAGCGCATCCTCACGCTGCTCCATGAGCAGCTGAAGTAATTGCTGCGCTTCGCCTCGCTCGCCAGCGGTTCGAGCGGCAACTGCCTCGTCGTCCAGTCGATCGACCTCGTCGGCACGACCACCGTCCTCATCGACTGCGGTCTCGGCCTGCGCGACACCGAGCGGCGCCTCGCGCGGCTCGGCCTCGCGCCATCCGACATCGACGCGGTACTCCTTACGCATGAACACGGCGACCACGCCGGCTGCGTCGCGGACTTCGCCGCGGCGCATAACGTCGTCGTCTTCCTCACCCACGGCACGGCCCGCGCGCTGAGGTCGGAGGGCAAGTTCCACGACGGCGTGCGCACCCAGTTCATCCGCGGCGAGCAGAAGGTCGGCGTCGGCGCCATGGAGGTGCTTCCCTTCACGGTGCCGCACGATGCCGCCGAGCCCGTGCAGTACGTCCTCTCCGACGGCGCCGCTCGCCTCGGCGTGCTGACCGATATCGGCATCAGCACGCGTCACGTCGAGCAGACGCTCTCGGGCCTGAGCGCGCTGGTCCTCGAGTGCAACTACGACCGCGACATGCTCTGGAGCGGCAGCTATCCGCGCTGGCTGAAGGAACGCATCGGCGGCCCCTTCGGCCACCTCGACAACCGCGAGTCCGCGCGCCTGCTCTCCGCGCTGGATCGCTCGAGGCTCAAGCACATCATCGGCGCCCACCTCTCGCAGCAGAACAACAAGCCGGATCTCGCTCGCACTGCTTTGTCCGATGCGATCGGCTGCGAATCCAGCTGGATCGGCTTAGCTACGCAAGAAGATGGATTCGACTGGAGAGAGGCTTGATTCGGGGTCAGGGTGGTAATCCCCGAGTTAAAGACCGACGGTCGTGCTCGACACGCCGGGATACGACGCTTCCCAGATCTCCATGAAGCGCTGGCGCATGGCGAGCGCTTCGACGTCGTCGCCGAAGCCGGCCGCGCCGCGATAGAAGGCGGCCACCGAGCGCCTTACATAGTGTTGCGAATCGAGCACGAGGAACGCGTCCTGCAGCTCGCGGATGTGCTCGTGCGAGCGGTTGATCTGGATGGCGTGCGAGAAGCGGGCGAGCAGGCCGAGGAAGCGCGGGCACTGCCGCAGGATGTGATCGGTCTGGTGGATCACCATGTAGAGCCGCCGCGTGCGGCTCGCGCTCAGGAACGCATCGAGCTGCTCGACGCGCGCCGGGTCGTTCAGCCGCAGCGACGCTGCGTCGGGATCGAAGATGCGCAGCTCGCGGCCCGGCTGGGCGAGCAGGCGCTCGATGGCGGCCTGGAAGCCAGCGCTCGTGTCGAACCGCTCGTAGGTGGCTTCATCCATTCAGCACGTATCCGCGTTCTTCCCAGCCGGAGATTAGTCGGGCGAGCCCGGCCCGGGCAAGCGCCGCTCTCTGCGCGACGCGCGCATCCGCGAGCTTACGCAGGGCAGGGGAGGCACGGCGCGTGACTGTAAACGCTTCGCCGTTGATGAAAAACCGCGCGCCGCTGTAGAGGAGCTGGGTCTTCGGGTCCAGGCGGACCATGGAGCCGCGCGCGGCGTGCTTCGGCGCCCGAAAGACGACGTGCTGTTTCGGCATGCTGAGATATTCGCCGAGGAACGTGGCGACGTCAGCGCGCGACCAGCGAATGCCGCGCAGCACGCCGGTCGCGAAGTCGACCATCTGCGCGGGTATGCGGGCGGGCCTGGAAGCGGGAGCGAGGCGGGGATCGCGATACCGCGCATCCGGCAGGCCGCGCTCGTGCAGCCAGTCGAGGAACGCGGCGCCGAGCTCGCCGCCGCGCGGCGCGCGGAAGCCGATCGAGTAGGTGAAGCAGGGCTCGAGCGCGACGCCGTCGTGCTTCACGCCCGGCGGCAGATAGAGCAGGTCGCCGGGATCGCAGTCGTAGGTCTTGCGGGACGTCTCCCACACCGTCCAGCGGCGCCGGCCGCTGCCCTGCAGCAGGAAGACGTCGTAGGAATCGACGTGCGGGCCGACGCCGCCGCCCGGCGTCGCGTAGCTGACCATGACATCGTCGAGTCGCGCCTGCGGGATGAAGTCGAAGCGGCGCAGCAACGCGTCGGCGCGCGCCTCGTGGAGGTTCACGCCGCTCACGAGCACGGTCCAGCTGGTTTTTTTTGGCGCAACGGATGAGAAAGGCCCGTGCACCGTGTCCCATTTGCCGCCGCGGCGTTGCACGATGCGGGATTCGACATCGTCCCGCCGCGCAAGCCGAAGAAGTTGCCGCTCGTCCAGCACGCCCGTGAATTGCGGCACTGCGTTGCGGATGTAAAGCGACCGCTTCTGCCAGTGGCGGCGCAGGAATTCACGCGGCGTCAAGCCGCCGAGCAAACGATTTTGCACCGGCGGATTATATGTAGCGGTGCCGCGACGTTTTTGCCGCGCGTCGGCGGTTGCATTGCGAAAAAAGTTTTGGCATAGAATCGGCGCGACATGCTTCAACCGGGACAACCCGCACCGATCTTCGAGCTTCCCGACGCGGACATGCAGCCGGTGGATCTGTCGGCGTTCAAGGGAAAGAAGCATGTCGTGCTCTACTTCTATCCGAAGGACGGCACGCCCGGCTGCACCATGGTGACCACCGATTTCTCCGACCACGAAGACCAGTTCGTGAAGCACGACTGCGTGGTGCTCGGCGTCTCGCGCGACGACTGCCTCACGCACGCCGACTTCCGCGACCGCCACGGCGTCACCATCGCGCTCCTCTCCGACACCGAGGGCGACGTGTGCCGCAAGTACGGCGTGCTGCAGGAAAAGGAAGTCGAGGGCGCCGGCCGCCGCGAGTGCCTGGTGCGCTCCACCTTCGTCATCGACAAGCACGGCGTGATCCGCCACGTCGAATACGGCATCAATCCGCGCGGGCACGCGGCCGAAGTCTTCGACGTGGTGAAGCGCCTACGCTCGTAGGCAACGACACCGTCGTTTGCGTGCGGATGGAGCTGCACGACGCGCAAGGCGTCCAGCTCTCCGCGCCCTCGGAGCTTACCTACCTGCACGGCGGCTACGGCCACATGCTCGAGGCGCTCGAGAAGTCCCTCGACGGCAAGGGCCCGGGCGAATCGATCCTCGTGCAGCTCGAGCCCGACCAGGCCTTCGGCGAGTACGACGCGCAGCTCGTGCGCGTCGAGCCGCGGGAGCGCTACGGCGAAGGCATCGCGGTCGGCATGCAGGTGGAGGAAGGCGACACCCTGTACACGGTCACGGACGTGGCCGGCGGCAGCGTGGTGCTCGACGCCAACCATCCGCTCGCCGGCATGGCGCTGCGCTTCTCCGTTGTAATTCTTACCGTGCGCGCGGCCCGCGAAGAGGAAATCCAGCGCGGGGTATCATTGCCGTAGGGGAAGTCTTAGCGGGAGGGGCAATGGTCGGCAGCATCCTGTCGTACGGCATCGGCACGCTCATCGCGTTCGCGGTGATCGCCACGCTGGTAATCCTGTTCATCCGCGACATCACGCAGAAGAAGCACAGCGTGCTGCGCAACTACCCGGTCATCGGGCGCCTGCGCTACAAGTTCGAGGAGCTCGGCGAATACTTCCGGCAGTACTTCTTCATGGGCGACCGCGACGAGATGCCCTTCAACCGCGCGACGCGCGGCTGGGTGTATCGCCTGGCGAAGAACGAAGGCGGCATCATCGGCTTCGGCTCGACCTACGACCTGCACCAGCCCGGCTCGCTCATCTTCGTCAACCATCCGTTCCCGGTGCTCGAGGAAGAGCGCCAGCCGACGCCCACGCTCAAGCTCGGCGAGGGCTTCTGCCGCGAGCCGTTCGAGGCGCGCTCGCTCGTCAATATCAGCGGCATGAGCTTCGGGGCCATCTCCGCGCCGGCAGTGCGTTCGCTCTCCCGCGGAGCGAACGTCGCCGGTTGCTGGCTCGACACCGGCGAGGGCGGGCTCTCGCCGTATCACGTCGAAGGCGGGTGCGACGTGATCATGCAGATCGGCACCGCCAAGTACGGCGTGCGCGACGCGCAGGGCAACCTCTCGACCGAGCGCCTGCTCGAGCTCTCGCGCGTGGTGAAGGCGTTCGAGATCAAGCTCTCGCAGGGCGCGAAGCCGGGCAAGGGCGGCGTGCTGCCCGGCCGCAAGGTGACGCCCGAGATCGCGCACATCCGCGGCATCCCCGAAGGGCGCGACTCGATCAGCCCCAACCGGCACCGCGACATCTCCAGCATGAACGAATTGCTGGAAAAGATCGCGTGGATGCGCGACCTCACCGGGCGCCCGATCGGGGTGAAGACCGCCGTCGGCGGCTGGCGCTTCATGAACGAGATGGCCGACATCGTCCACCGCCGCGGGCTGGAGTTCGCGCCCGACTTCCTGGTCATCGACGGCGGCGAAGGCGGCTCCGGCGCGGCGCCGCAGGCGCTCGCCGACCATATGGGCCTCTCCATCGAGGAAGCGCTGCCGCGCGTGGTGGATTCGCTCATCGAGACCGGGCTGCGCAACCGCGTGCGGGTCGTCGCCTCCGGCAAGCTCGTCACCTCCGCCAAGGCGGCGTGGGCGCTCTGCGTCGGCGCGGACTTCATCAACACCGCGCGCGGCTTCATGTTCGCGCTCGGCTGCATCCAGGCGCTGCGCTGCCACCAGAACACCTGCCCGACCGGCATCACCACGCACAACAAGCGGCTGCAGCGCGCGCTGGTCGTCGAGGAGAAGTACCTGCGCGTGGCGAACTACGCGATGAACATGAACCGCGAGATCGACATGATCGCGCACTCGTGCGGCGTGCGGCACGGGCGGGAGCTGAAGCGCGAGCACGTGCGCATCGTGCAGGCGAGCGGCCAGTCGGTGGCGCTCAACATGCTCTATCCATACCCCGAGCCGAAAGCGAAGATGAAGGTCGCATGAACCTCCTCTTCTGGCTGGTTGCGGCTCCGGCGCACGCGCTGAGCCCGGCGGCGCAGGAGTTCATGTCGATCACGAAGGAGCTGGAGCCGGTGCAGTGCGAGAAACGCCAGCTGCGCCGCGAGCTGGCGCGCGCCGAGATCGAGCAGCGCCAGGACGACGTGAAGAAGCTGCGCGCGAAGTTCGTCTCGCTCGACAAGGACCGCAAGACCGCGCGGCTCGAGCGCCGGCTCGCCGAGCTGCAGCCGCGGATTTCGGATTCCGAGGACGTGGCGGCGATCAGCTTGCAGCAGCGCGAGGCGTTCTACCGCTGCGAATGAAGACCGCCGCGCACTATCGGTCGAGTGCGCGCCGCGCGGGGCTTCGCTACGTCACCGACGGCATCGACGGCATTCGCCGCCAGCGCGCCGGCAAGGGCTGGGTCTACTTCCACCCCGGCGGGCGGCGCATCACCGATCACACCGTCACCCGGCGCCTGAACAGCCTCGCCATCCCGCCGGCGTGGACCGACGTCTGGATCTGCCCCGATCCGGATGGACACATCCAGGCCACGGCCCGCGACGCGCGCGGCCGCAAGCAGTATCGCTATCACTCGCAGTACCGCGAGGCGCGCGACCGCTCGAAGTTCAGGCGCATGCTCGAGTTCAGCGAGGTCCTGCCGCGCCTGCGCGAGCGCATCGAGCGCGACCTGCGCTCGGACGACCTCGGCCGGCGCCAGCTCCTCGCCACGGTGGTGCGCCTGCTGGACAAGACGCTGATTCGCGTCGGCAACGACGAGTATGTGCGCGAGAACCGCTCGTACGGCCTCACCACGTTGCGACGGCGCCACCTGACGATCGACGGCTCCATGCTGCGCTTCAGCTTCCGCGGCAAGAGCGGCGTCGAGCACAGCATCGCCGTCGCGGACCCGCGCCTGGCGCGCATCATCCAGCGCTGCCGCGACCTGCCCGGCGAGGAGCTGTTCCAGTACCGGGACAAGTCGGGCAAGCGGCATCTCATCTCCTCGGACGACGTGAACGACTACCTGAAGGAGATCTCCGGGCGCGACATCAGCGCGAAGGATTTCCGCACGTGGGGCGGGACCATGCTGGCCGCCGTGGAGCTGCGCCGGCGAGGCGAGGGCGCGAGCCGGCGCGAGACCGAGCGCAACATCCTCGCGGCGATCGACGCCGTCGCCGCGCGCCTCGGCAACACGCGCGCCGTCTGCCGCAAGTACTACGTGCATCCGGCGCTGATCGACGCCTACCGGATGGGCGACAGGGTCCCCGAGCTGCCCGCGGGGCGCAAAGGCCGGCAGAAGCGCGGCGCCGCCCTGCGGCGCGACGAGGTGGCGGTGCTGCAGTTCCTGCAGGAACGGCTCTAAGACCAAGGTCCAATAGGCGGCCCGTCGGCCCCGGACTAGCGTCCGGGGGGTGAAGCTCAAGGCGCTCCTTGCGTGCGCGCTCGTCCTTGCGGTGGGCATGGCAGGCGCGGCAGACAAGAAAACCGCCAGCCTTCCGGAAGTACCGGACACGCTCACCTCCGCCGAGGCGGATGCCTTCCTTGCGAAGCTGACCGACGCTCAAGTGCGCGCGCTGCTCGCGCGCGAGCTGATGGGCCGCGCGAAGCACGAGGCGAAGGCCGCGGATAAGGAGCCGCAAGGCCTCGGGCCCTGGCTGATGCGTTTCGCGCGCAGCCTCGAAACCGAGCAATCCGATTTCGGCCAGCGGGCCGTGGTGGCGGCGCAGGGCTCCGCCCTGTTGCCGCAGGCCGTCTCCACGGGACTGGCGCGTGTCTTCGGCGGCAACACGGCACGCGGCATCCTGCTGCAGCTCGCCATCCTCGCCGCCGTTCTCCTCGCCTCCGGCGCGGCGGCATGGGGCGTTCGCAGGCCCCTGCTCAAGCGCGGGCTGGAGCCCGCGGTCGCTGCCGGGCAATCGCTGACTGCGCGCGTTCCGGCGGGCGCGCTGCGCTTCGGGCTCGATCTGTTGCCTTGCGCCGCTTTCGCACTGGTTGCGCTTGCGCTCGGAAACGCCACGTCGGCCGGCGGAACGCCGGAGCGCAGCTTCAACATGGCATACGTGGCGGGGGCCATTCTGCTGTGCGCGCTGGCGGTCGTGCTGCGGCTCGCGCTTTCGCCCGCGCAGCCAGCGCTTCGCCCGCTGCCGCTGGGCGATGCGGCAGCGCATTTTCTCTACCGCTGGCTGCTCGCCGTCGCGGCCATCACGGTATTCAGCTCGCTCACCGTACAGCTGATCAACGAGACGGGCGTGCCGGCCGAGGCGCAGCGGGTGCTGACGCTGCTCGGCGGCGCTGCCGCGGCCGTGACGGTCCTCGCCATGATCCTTACCGCGCCTCTGGCGCGCCTCTGGCGCGTGCTCGCCATTGTCTATGTACTGTTCATCTCGGCGCTGTGGGCCACGGCGGTGCTCGACGGCCAGCCAAGCCGCGCGGGGGCCGCGGCAGCGTCGCTCGCCATCCTGCTCGCCTTCCCGCTGCTCGATCATTGGGTCGGACGCGCGATCCACGACGTGGTCGGCGCCGCGCATGACGGGGATCCGCGCCACGACGGCGTGGGCGTGCCGTTGCGCTGGGCCATGCGCGTGCTGATAGCGGTCCTGCTCGTCGCGGCGGCGAGCGAGATGTGGGGCTTCCACTACTTCGAGTGGCAGGCGACGCTGCGCCGTACGCTGCTCGATGCGAGCTTCGATCTGGTGGCGGCATTCGCGGTGGCGGTGCTCGGCTGGCAGTTCATCAAGATTGCGATCGACCGGCGCCTTCGGCCGCGCGAGGTGAACGGGCAGCACATCGAGCCGAGCACGCGCCTGCAGACCCTGCTGCCGCTCGCCCGCGTGTTCCTCGTCGCCGGCCTCATCGCCGCCACCGTGATGCTCATCCTCTCCGGCCTCGGCGTGAACATCGGCCCGCTCCTCGCGGGTGCAGGCATCCTCGGCCTCGCCATCGGCTTCGGCGCGCAGACGCTGGTGCGCGACATCATCACCGGCGTGTTCATGATCCTCGACGACGCCTTTCGCGTCGGCGAGTACATCCTCAGCGGCAACTACAAGGGCACGGTGGAGTCGATCGGCCTGCGCTCGGTCAAGCTGCGCCACCACCGCGGACCGATCTACGTGGTGCCGTTCGGCGAGCTGCGCGGCGTGCAGAACGTCTCGCGCGACTGGGTGATCCACAAGTTCACCATCGGCATCACCTACGACAGTGACCTGGAGAAGGCGCGGAAGCTCGTCAAGAAGATCGGCCAGCAGCTCGCCGAGGACCCGGCGTACAAGGACGTCATTCTCGAGCCGCTCAAGATGCAGGGCGTGGAGCAGTTCGGCGACTTCGCCATCCAAGTACGCATGAAGATGATGACGCGCCCCGGGGACAAGCAGTTCGGCCTCAAGCGCAAGGCCTACGCCCTGATCAAGAGAGGCTTCGACGAGAACGGCATCAAGTTCGCCTTCCCGACGGTGCAGATCGCCGGCGGCAGCGATGCCGCGGTCGCCGCCGCCGCGACGCGCGTGCCGGGCATCGCCGGCGAACAGGCGGCGTGAACGCAGCACGCCGAACGGCACAGCAGCCGCCCGGGAATATTCCGTAGGTCCATGGTCCACTTCCGGCGCGCGTCCTCCGGCGTGCAGACTTTGGCCATGCGACCTCTCGTGCCGATGATCGTGCTTGTCCTCACCGGCTGCGCCGTCGGCAGCGACTGCGCGGTGAACCCGTTCGATCTCGGCCAGCGCGACGGCGTGCTGGGCCAGAACCAGGCCGGGCGCTATGCCGCCGCGTGCGGCAGCTCCTTCGATGCCGCGCGCTATACAGATGGCTTCCGCGACGGCTTTGCGCGCCGGCCGCCGCCACAGGGAGATTGACGATCATGAAGCGCTTCGGCTGGATCGGGCTGCTCCTGCTGTGCGGCTGTGCGGGCATGGCGGCGCAGGATTGCGGCAACGCGTACGAGCTCGGCCAGAACCACGGCGTGCTCGCCGCCGACCAGTCCGAGCGTCTCGCGGCGCGTTGCGGCAGCTCCTTCGATGCGGCGCGCTACGCCGACGGTTTTCGCGATGGCCTCGCCCGCCGCGGGCGCGTCTGGGCGCTCTAAGCCCAAAGTCCCATTCCGCGGCGAAGGGTCGTTCAGCACACTAGCTTGTGCTGCGAACAGTCGTCCTTGCCGCCGCGCTGCTGGCTGGCCTGCCTGCCCTCGCGGACGAGGCCTTCCGCGACCCGCAGGACGGCGCGTTCGACGCCTCCGAGTTCCTGCTCGACAAGAAGGGCTTCCTTCCGGTTCCCGTCATCATCACGGAACCCGCAGTGGGCTACGGCGCGGGCGCCGCGCTGGTCTTCTTCCGCGAGTCGCTGCGCGAGCGCGCTTCCCACGTCAAGCCGGGCGAGCCGCTGACGCCGCCCGACATCTATGTCGCGGCGCTGGCCGCAACCGAGAACGGCACCAAGGTGATGGGCGGCGGCGGGCTTGTCACCTTCGACCAGGACCGCTACCGCTGGCGCGGCTTCGTCGGCCTGCCCGACGTGAACCTCGACTTCTATGGCGTGGGCGGCCAGACCGGCACGGGCGAGCGGAAGATCGCCTACAACGTCGACGGCGTTATCTCCACGCAGCAGGTGATGCGGCGCCTCGGCCAGAGCAACAACTGGATCGTCGGGCGCTGGATCTATCTCGACCTCGACGCCACCTTCGATCCGTCGCGGCCGCAGCCCGTCCTGCCGGCGCCCTCGCGCAACGTCACGAGCTCCGGCCTCGGCGGCTCGATCGAGCACGACTCGCGCGACAACTTCTTCAGCGCCGGCGCGGGGTGGAAGGGAAGCCTCGAGGCGATGTTCTATTCGCCGAGCTGGGCGAGCGACAACGAGTACGAGACGTACCGCGCGCTGGCCTTCGGCTACGTGCCGGTCGGCAAGGATTTCATCCTGGGCGCCAAGGGCGACGTGCGCAGCGCCAACGGCGACGTGCCGTTCTACCAGCTGCCCTTCATCGAATTGCGCGGCGTGCCCGTGGCGCGCTATCAGGATCGGCGCACGCTCGCCTCGGAATTCGAGCTGCGCTGGAACGCGACGCCGCGCTGGTCGTTCCTCGGCTTCGTCGGCAGCGGCCGCGCGTGGGGCAGCGGCGATAAGGCATTCGGCGACGCGGGTACCGTCACCTCCGGCGGCGTCGGTTTTCGATACCTCGTCGCGCGCCGGCTGGGAATCCTCGCCGGGCTCGACATCGCCAAGAGCGCCGAGAACACCGCCATCTACATACAGGCGGGCAGCGCCTGGCGTTGAGGGGCAACACCCCCGGCGCGCCGAAATTCCGCCGCCGGACCGGGACCATCGTCCCATATCGGCGCGCCGTGCGTCGCCCGATACTTCGCTTACGAGAGGGAGGCCAGATGCGACTGCTGCTTGTGGGTACCTGTGCGCTGCTCGTTGCGGGCTGCGAGAGCATGAATCAGAAAATCGACGCGTCGCGCCAGGATCGCTGCCAGCGCGCCGACTGGTCGCAGGTCGGGGAGCGCGACGGCGCGACCTCCGGGACGGCGGCGCCGCTTAGCGACCGCTACGCATACATCTGCGGCGACATGTACGACGATGCCGCCTACAAGGCCGGGTTCTCGAAGGGATTCGCCCGCCGGCCGAAGCCGCAGGGTGACTGACCGACCGTAGGACCAAAGTCGTATTTCGCCCGGGGGGCGGGCCGCGCACACTGCGGCGATGACTATCAAGCGAGTGGTGCTCATCGGTGCGATGCTGGGCGTCGTCTCCGCGTTGCCGGCCCGTGCCGCGGACGGCATTTACCTGGGTGCGGGCGTCGGGGAGTCGACGGTCCGCGACGACACCAGCAGCGGCAGCTTCGACTCGACCGCCACGGGGTACAAGGCGTTCGTCGGCTACCGCTTCAACAAGATTCCGATCGTAGACCTGGCCGCCGAAGGGGGTTACGTCGACTTCGGCAAGCCCTCGCAGACCCTGGGCAGCCAGAACGCCGACTTCAAGCTTCACGGCGGCTACCTCGCCGGCCTGCTCATCTTCCCCCTCGGCCCGATCGACCTCTACGGCAAGGGCGGCGCGCTCTCCTGGAAGCTGGAATCGAGCGTCGGCGGAACCACCAACAGCCGCTCCGGAACCGATCCTTTCTATGGCGCGGGCGTCGGCTTCTACCTGTGGAAGATCGGCATTCGCGCCGAATACGAGCGCTACCAGATCAAGGATGTCGATCGCGTGCAGATGATCTCGGTGAGCGCCCTGTTCCAGTTCTAGGGCCCGCTGCGTGTAGGGCGATGCTGCCGCTGCGTTTTGCATTAATCCTCGCGGCGGTGGCCGGCTGCTCCAAGGAAGCGCCGGCGCCGCAGCGGCCGCCGCCGCAGGTGTCGGTCGCGACGATCGCCGCCGCGACCATCCCGAGCACGATGACCTTCGTCGCACAGACCGAGAGCTCGCGGCGGGTGGACATCGTCGCGCGGGTCTCCGGATATCTCGAGCGCATCGACTACAAGGAAGGCGAGGTGGTGAAGGAGGGCCAGGTGCTCTTCGAGCTCGACCGCAAGCCTTTCCAGGCGCAGCTCGATGCCGCCGAGGGCGAGGTGCTGTCGCAGAAGGCGCGCTTCGCCACCGCCCGGTCGAACCTCGAGCGCATCAGGCCGCTCGCCGAGGAGGACGCGCTGTCGAAGGCGGACCTCGACCGGGCGCAGGGCGAGTTCGACGCCGCGAAAGCCGCGGTGTTCTCCGCCGAGGCGAAGCAGCGCGAGGCGCAGCTCAACCTCGGCTACACCGTGATCCAGTCGCCGGTGACCGGCGTCGCCGGCCGCGCGCTGCAGCGCCAAGGCTCGTACATCAATTCGACGGCCGACTCGGCACAGCTCACGTACGTGGCGGCGCTCGATCCGATGTGGGTGAACTTCAGCGTGTCGCAGAACCAGATGTCGCGCCTGCGCGCGGACATCGCCGGCGGGCGCGTGGTGCTGCCGAAGGGCGAGAAGCTGCAGGTGACGCTGCTGATGGCGGACGGCACGCCGTACCCGGAGAAGGGCCGCATCGACTTCGCCGACCCGTCTTACAGCCCGGACACCGGCTCCTTCCTGGTTCGCGCGGAGATCCCGAATCGGGACCGCGCCCTGCGGCCGGGCATGTTCGTCAACGCGCGAGTCGAGGGGATGACGCGTCCGGATGCCGTGGTCGTGCCGCAGCTTGCCGTGCAGCAGGGCCCGAAGGGACACGTGGTCTACGTCGTGCGCCCCGACAATGTCGCCGAGCTGAGGCCCGTGGTGGTCGGCGACTATTACGGCGAGAAGGACATCGTCGTGCTGGAAGGCCTGAAGGCCGGCGAGCGCATCGTCACCGACGGAGTGCTGAAGGTCGTGCCCGGCAATCCGGTGTCGATTTCGAAGTAGATGTTCACGCACTTCTTCATCGACCGGCCGATCCTGTCGTCGGTCCTCTCGATCCTTATCGTGCTCGCCGGCGCCATGGCGATGTCCACGCTCTCCATCGAGCAGTACCCGGAGATGGCGCCGCCCGAGGTGACCGTCGACGCGATCTATCCGGGCGCGACGGCCGAGGTGATCGCGGCGAATGTCGCGGCGCCGATCGAAGTGCAGATGAACGGCATCGACAACCTCCTGTACTACTACTCGACCAGCTCCTCGACCGGCAACTCGCAGGTGGTGGTCACGTTCAAGCCCGGCACCAACTCCGACATCAACCAGGTGAACGTGCAGAACAAGCTGTCGCAGGCCACGCCGTTCCTGCCGCAGACCGTCGTGCAGCAGGGCCTGATCGTCGACAAGAACATGCCGGGCATCATGATGGTGGTGTCGGTGTACTCGCCCGACGAACGCTACGACGCCACCTACGTCGACAATTACACCAACCTCTACGTGCTGGAGGAGCTGAAGCGCCTGCCGGGCGCCAACCGCTCGTCCGTCTTCGGCCTGCCGGACATCGCGATGCGCATCTGGCTGCGGCCCGACCGCATGGCGCAGCTCGGCGTCACCGTGCAGGAGGTGGCGGCCGCGGTGCAGAGCCAGAACCAGTCGTTCGGCGTCGGCGCGCTCGGCGCGCCGCCCTCGCTGCCCGGCATCGAGCAGCAGTTCGTGGTGACGGCGCAGGGCCTGCTCTCCAGGCCCGAGGAATTCGAGAGCATCATCGTGCGCGCGGCGAAGGAGGGCGTGGCGAGCCTTCGCATCCGCGACATCGGCCGCGTGGAGCTCGCGAAGCGCGACTACTCGATGTCGAGCCGGCTGAACGGCAAGACCGCCACCACGATCGGCGTCTACCAGCGTCCGGGCGCCAACGCCATCGAGACCTCGCGCGCGGTGCGCGCCAAGATGGAACAGCTGAAGGCCAAGTTCCCGACCGGCCTCGACTACAAGATCGTGCTCGACACGAGCCAGTTCACGCTCTACTCGATCGACAAGGTGGTGAAGACCTTCTTCGAGGCGGTGGTGCTGGTCGTGCTCGTCGTCTTCGTGTTCCTGCAATCGCTGCGCGCCACCGTCATCCCGGTGCTCGCCGTGCCGGTGTCGATCATCGGCACGTTCATCGGCATGTACCTGCTGGGGTTCTCCATCAACATGCTGACGATGTTCGGCATGATCCTCGCCATCGGCCTGGTGGTCGACGATGCCATCGTGGTGGTCGAGAACGTCGAGGCCAACATCACGACGCACAAGCTCCCGCCGCTCGAAGCCGCGAAGCGCGCCATGACGGAGATCGCCGGCGCGCTGATCTCCATCGTCCTCGTGCTTCTCGCCGTGTTCCTGCCGGTGGCCTTCCTCGGCGGCGTGACCGGCATGCTCTACAAGCAGTTCGCCATCACGATCGCCATCTCGATGGTGATCTCGGGCGTCATGGCGCTGACGCTTTCGCCGGCGCTCGCGGCGATCATGATCCGCGCGCACCATGGCGAGAAGAACCGCTTTTTCCGCGCCTTCGAGTCCGGCTTCGAGCGCGTGCGCCGGGGCTACCTCGCCGGCGCGGCGGCCACGCTGCGAGCGTGGCCGCTGGCGCTGGCCGTCTTCATCGGCTTGCTGCTCGCCATCGTCGGGCTGTTCAGGATCGTGCCGGCGAGCTTCGTGCCGGAGGAGGACCAGGGCTACTTCTTCGTCGTCGCGCAGGTGCAGGAGGCCGCGAACCTGAGCGTGACGGCCCGGTTCACGTCGGAGATCGAGAAGATCCTGCGCGCGGATCCGGCGGTGCAGGACGTCGGCACGGTGAACGGCTACAGCTTCATCGACGGCCAGCAGAACAACAGCGCCGCGGTGATGTTCGCGCTCATGAAGCCGTTCGACGAGCGCAAGGATGCGTCGCTGCTTTCCTTCGACACGCTGAAGCGCCTGAACGCCCAGTTGGCCGCGCGCAAGGACGGCATCGCCTTCGCCGCCAACCCGCCGGCCATCCCCGGCCTCGGCACGACCGGCGACTTCGAGTTCTTCATCCAGAACCGCGGTGCCGGCGACGCGCGCGCCACCGACGCCGCCGTGCGCGCCTTCATCGCCGCGGCGAGCAAGCGCCCGGAGCTCGCCGGCATGGGCACCACCTACCAGGCGAACAGCCAGCAGCTCTACGTCGACCTCGACCGCTCGCGCGCCGAGACGCTCGGGGTGCGGGTGGGCGACGTCTTCCAGGCGCTGCAGGGACTCTTCGGCTCCCAGGTGGTGGGCCAGTTCTCGCAGTTCAGCCGCGTCTGGTTCGTCATCCTGCAGGCGGAAGCCGAGTATCGCGCTAAGCCCGAGGACTTCCAGAAGATCCATTTGCGCTCGGCGAGCGGCGCCAACGTGCCGCTCTCGTCGCTCATCGACATCCGCTACATCGCCTCGCCGAAGCTGGTGACGCGGTTCAATGGTTTTCCGGCCGTCAAGGTGTCGGGCCATCCCGCGCCGGGCTACAGCTCCGGCCAGGCGATCCGCGCCATGGAGGAAGTTGCCGCCACGTTGCCGGCGGATTTTTCCTACTCGTGGGCCGGCCAGGCGCTGCAGGAAAAGCAGGCCGGCAGCACCTCCGCCTCGGCGTTCGTGTTCGGGCTGGTCGTCGTCTTCCTCCTCCTCGCGGCGCAGTTCGAGAAGTGGACGCTGCCGATCGCGGTGGTGCTCACCGTGCCGTTCGCGGTACTCGGCGCGCTCGCGCTCACCTGGGTGCTCGGCCTCGAGAACGATGTGTACTTCCAGGTCGGCCTGGTCACCCTGGTCGGCCTGGCGGCGAAGAACGCCATCCTCATCTGCGAGTTCGCCATCGAGCGCGTGCGCCACGGCATGGCGCCGCGCGAGGCGGCGCTTGAGGCGGCCGGGCTGCGCCTGCGCGCGATCGTGATGACCTCGTTCGCCTTCATCCTCGGCTGCGTGCCGCTCGCCATCGCCACCGGCCCGGGGGCGAACAGCCTGCGCGCCATCGGCACCGGCGTGATCGGCGGCATGCTGGCCTCGACCGTGGTGGCGGTGTTCTTCGTGCCGCTCTTCTTCTGGCTGCTCGAATCCATCGCGCGCAGGCGCAAAGGCGACTGATGCGGCGGCTGCTCACGCTCGCGCTCCTCGCCGGCTGCACGGTCGGTCCCGACTGGCAGCAGCCCAAGGTGCCGACGCCGCCCGCATGGCGCATCGACTATGCGCAGGCCGCGGACCTGGCGAATGCCCGCTGGTGGCAGGCATTCGGCGATCCGGTGCTCGACCAGCTGGTGGACGAATCCCTGCGCAACAACCGCGACCTCCTGCAGGCCGCGGCGCGCGTGGACCAGTTCCTCGGCGCGCTGCGCACCACGCGCTCGCAGCTCTATCCGCAAATCGGCTACAACGGCGCGGTGAGCCGCAACCGCGCGAGCGAGACCAACGGGTTGGCTCCGCCCGGGGATCGCAACTACTCCTTGTACGAGGCGGCGCTCGGCGCATCGTGGCAGATCGACCTCTTCGGGCGCGTGCGTCGCCAGGCCGAAGCGGCGCAGGCCCAGGTCTATGCGACCGAGCAGGGCCGGCGCGGGGTGGTGCTCTCGGTCGTCTCCGCGACGGCGACGGCGTATATCGGCCTGCGCGCGCTCGACCGGCAGCTCGAGATCGCGCGCGCCACGGAAGAGAACTACGCGCGCTCGCTGCGTCTGTTCGAGGCGCGGCACCGGCGCGGGGCCGTGTCGGAGGTGGAGCGCTCGCAGGTCGAATCGCAGTACCGGCAGGCCCAGGCGGCCATACCGTCGTTCGAGCGCCAGGTGGCGCAGCAGGAGAACCTGCTCTCGGTGCTCCTCGGCCGCAATCCGGGCGACGTTCCGCGCGGCAAGCCGATCGAGCAGCTGCTCGATCCCGTGATTCCCCCGGGCCTGCCCGCGACGCTGCTCGAGCGGCGGCCCGACATCCTGCAGGCGGAGCAGAACCTGCGCGCGGCGAACGCCACCATCGGCGTGGCGAAATCGCTCTACTTCCCGACGCTCTCGCTCACCGGCTTCCTCGGCCTGTCCAGCAGCTCGCTCAGCGATTTCACGAAGAGCGCCTCCGGCACCGGCGCCATCGTCGCGGCGCTCGCCGGGCCGATCTTCACCTTCGGCGGTATAGAAGGCCAGGTGGCGAGCGCCCAGGCCGGCGAGCGCGAGGCGCTCGCCTTATACCAGCAGGTGGTGCTGAACGCCTTGCGGGAGACGAACGACGCGCTGGTCGGCGTGCAGAAGCTGCGCGAGGAATACGACGCGCTCGCGAAGCGGACGGTTGCCCTCAGAACGTATGCACGCCTGTCGCGCTCGCGTTATGAGGGGGGCGCGACGAGCTACATCGAGGTGCTCTATGCCGAGAACGAGCTCTTCACCGCGGAGCTCGCCGGCATCTCGACGCTCGCGCAGCGGCACGCCGAGCTGGTCAATCTCTACAAGGCGCTCGGCGGCGGGTGGGTCGACGCCGTCGACCCGGCTCGATGAGGCTCGCCGTCTTCCTCCTGCTGGCCGGCTGCGCCTACGTCGAGGCTACGACGGTGCCGTATGTCGGCGTGCCCAAGTACGAGCCGGTCGATCCCGCCACGGTCCAGGTGCTGGCGGCCCGACCCCGCGCCGCCGCCGGCAGACATCGAGAAGCGCTTGCGCGAGGAAGCGGCGAAGTGGGGCGCGAACGCGGTCTACGTGGTGCGCGACCGGCTGCCGCCTGGGCAGGAACGCGAAATCGTCGGCATCGCCATACGCTTCCGGAAATAGAGGGCTACTTGGTGCTGTAGCGCGCGACGCCGTCCCAGTCGGCGGCCGGCGGGTTGGCCTTGAACAGGCGCAGGCGCTCGGCGTAGATGCGGGCAAGCGTGTCTTCGCCGAACTGGGCGACGAAAGTCGCGAGCTCGTCCGTGCACGCCTGCCACTCGTGGCCGAGATAGCGCAGGTAGAACGCGCTCCACGCCCTGCAGCGGTCGATGGTCCTCGCATCGACGTCGCCCGCCTCGCCGACGAGCTCGTGCACGTCGAGCGGATGCACCGCGCCTTTCGGCAGCACGCGGTCGATCGGACGGTGCACGAACCGTGCGCCGACTGCCTTCGCCACCGGCTGGGTGATGAGCACCTGCGTGCCATAGACCTTGTTCAGGCCTTCGATGCGCGAGCCGAGGTTCACGGTGGCGCCGACGACCGTGTAGTCCATGCGGTCGGAGGAGCCGACGTTGCCGACGATCGCATCGCCCAGGTGCAACGCGAAGCGCGTGTAGAGGACCGGCGTGCCTTCGCGGGCCCAGCGCTCGTTCTGCGCGTTGCTCCAGTCGCGGCAGGCGAGGATCGCGCGACAGCCGTCGGCGGCGTGGTCGGGATTCGGCGTCGGCGCGTTCCAGTACGCCATGACCTGGTCGCCGACGAACTTGTCGACCGTGCCGCGGTGCTCCAGGATGAGAGTGACCAGGCCCTCGAGGTACTCGGAGGTGAACTCCATCAGCCGCTCCGGCGCGACCTGCTCGGAGAGGGTGGTGAAGTCCTTCACGTCGCTGAAGAAGACGGTGAGCGGCCGGCGCTCGCCGCCGAGGCGCGGCTCGTCGCCGCTCGCGACGATCTGGCGCACCAGGTTCTTCGGCACGTACTTCGCGAACGCGCCGAGCATCGACTTCGCGGTGGCGAGCGCGCCGGCGAGGTCCTGGATCTCGGCAATGCGCGAGCGCTCGGGCGGCGTCGACTTGGCGTCGAAGGCCTGCAGCCCGGCGATCTCGCCGGTCAGGCGCCGCAGCGGCGCGGAGATGGCGCCGGCGGCAACGTAGACCACCGGCAGGAAGGCGAGCACGATGCCGAGCGAGACGAGAAGCGTCTGGCGGGAGCTGCGCGCGAGCGGCCCGAGGACTTCGTCCACCGGGACCGCCAGCGCCACGAAGGCATCCTTGCCGAATGCGCGTGGCAGGTCCGCCACGCGGCAGAGCCACTGCGCGCCGTCCTCGCCGGTGACACGCACCGCGCCGGCGCCGTGCTGGCGGCTCGCCGCCAGGAGGCGCGGCATGACGCGGCGGCCGACTTCACCGACCCGCGGGATGCGCGGCGTCTCGGTGCTGTTCAGCAGGCGCTCGTAGGCCGCACTGTCCGAGTGCGCAAGCAACTCTTCCCGGGCGTTGAATACCGCGATCTCGGCGGCGCTGGCCTCGCTCAGTACGCGCGTCAGGACGCGCGAGAGATAGCGCGAGACGGAGGTGAGGGTGAGGTCGGCGCCGAACACCGTGCCGTTCGGATCGCCGACCCGGCGGGCGATCGTCATGCCGATCTGCGGCACCGAGGCGAAGACATACTGGCCGGTGACGAACGCCTGCTCCGAGTGCTGCGCGCCGACGTACCAGGCGCGCTTGCGCGGGTCGTAGCCGTCTTCGGCTTCTTCGCTCGTCGAGAGCTCGCGCCGCTGCGCGTCGAGAAAGCGCCAGCGCTCCACGCGCCGGCCGCGCCCGCGCGTGATCGCCTGCACGGCGAAGGCGGCCTGCGCCGGCGCCTTGAGAAACGAGCGCGCGTTGCTGCGCACGGCATCGAGCGAAGCCACTCGGAAGAAATCGCCGTTGCCCTTGCCGATATAGAGCGCCGTGATCTGCGGATAGCGCTCGAGGACTGAAAACATCAGCGGCGCGAGCGCATGGTCGGCGTGCGCCGGCACGTCGAATCGGGCGCTCGGCGTGACCGCGCTCGCATCGACGACGGAGAACACCGGCTCGACCAGCAGCTCCATGCGGGCGACGATGCGTTCGCTCTCCTGCTCGAGGAGGCGATCCGCGGCGGTGAGCGCCGCGGCCGAACCACGCTGGTAATTGATCCACAGCACGATGGCGCTCAGCGCCATCGTCACCACCGCGAACAGCGTGAGGATGGTGACCTTGAACGAGACCCGCGCGATCAGAAGCTCACGTTCATGAACAGCATCGGGCCCTGGAAGCTCTGGCGAAAGCTGGCGGTGCGGCCCTCCTTGGTGGCGGACGCGTCGAGCGCGAGCGCGCGCGTGCCGAGGCCGAAGCCGACGTGCCGGAAAGGCTGGTACATGATGTCCAGGGCGAGGCCGGTCAGGCTGCCGTCGAAGTCCTGATAGTGCAGGACGAAGCGGTCCATGCGCGCGCTAAGGGCCCAGCGCTGCGTAAGCGCGAACTGGCTGTACAGGCTGAATACCGGCAGGGGCGCGGTGACCTTCGTGGACTCGGTGGCGAACCCGTTCGCCGCCAGGCTGACGTCGTACTGCGCGACGTGCAAGCCGAGGCCGATGCCGAGCTCCTTGTCCGGCCGGCGGAAGAAGGAGTAGCCGGCGGAGATGCGCAGGTCGGAAAAGTTGAACTTGGAGCTCACGCTGGCATTCACCGGATAGACCGTATCGCCCCATTCGATGTCGCGGTCGATGGTCTTGGAGCCTGAGCGGTTCAGCTGGAAGTACTCCGCCTCGATGCGCCATTTCTGGCCCAGGCGCCAGCGGGCGAACCCCATCGGCACTGACTTGTCCGTCGCCATGCCCAGCGCGTTCTCGAAGTCGATGTTGGCGCCGACCCCGGTGTGCGACTGCAGCTGCGCCGAAGTGGCGGTGCGCGGGAAGAAGACCCCGGCACCGACGTAGAACCGATCGTTGAGCGCAGGATGTTCCGGGACGGTCTGAGCGGCAGCGCATACCGGAACGAGCACGCTGGCGACTACAACTCGGCGAAGGGTCGGGAGGTCCATGGACGATAGTGTCCCTAGGGACGCCGCGCTTTTCCATGAGACCAAAGTCCCATATCGGCCGGCCGTTGCGCTGCGGAATGATGCTCCGCATGCGAATCCTCGCCGCCCTTGTCGTGATTGCCGTGACATCGATCTGCCGGGCGCAGGCCCCGGATGTGGCCTGGCCGCGCGAGGCGAAGGGGTCGGACGGCACGGTCATCACCGTCTACCAGCCGCAGATCGAGAGCTGGGCCGATAACAACCTTACCGGGCGCGCCGCGGTGGCCGTCAGGCGGCCGGACGAGAAGGAGCCGAGCTACGGCGTGATCGAGCTCGCCGCACGGACGCAGATCGACAAGGCGGCCGACGTGGCCACGCTCACCAACCTGCGGGTCACCAAATCGAGCTTTCCGGGCTCGACCCCGGAGCAGGCGCAGGCCTATCTCGCCACGCTGCGCGGGGCGGTGCGCCGCGACAGCTGGCCGGTCTCCGTGCAGGCCCTGCAGACCAACCTTGCCGTCACGCAGGCGCGCTCGAAGCAGAAGGGCCTGACGGTCAAGAACGATCCGCCGCAGATCCTCTTCCGCAAGCAGCCCTCGATGCTGGTGCTGATCGATGGCGGCCCGGTGCTGCGCCCGCTGAAGGAATCGTCGCTGCAGCGGGTGATCAACACGACGGCGCTCATCCTGCAGGACGCTCAATCCCAGATGAACTACCTGTGGGCGATCGGGCGCTGGTGGGCGGCGGTCGCGCCCACGGCGGACTGGAAGCCGGCGGCGATCCCGCCTGCGACGCTCGAGCCGGCGCGCGCCGCGCTCGACAAGCAATACGACCCGCTGGACGGAATGGACGCGCAGGGCAAGCCGCTCTTCCCCGAAGGCGTGATGCCGGTGATCATCGTCGCGACGAAGCCGACCGAGCTCCTGCAGTCGAACGGCGAGCCGCAGATGACGCCGATACCGGGCACCGCGCTCCTGTACATGTCGAACTCTCGGAACGACATCCTGTTCCACCTCGGCTCGCAGACCTACTTCATCCTCGTCTCGGGGCGCTGGTTCAGCGCGAAAACGATGGAAGGACCGTGGAGCTTCGTGCCGGCAAGCAGCCTGCCGGCCGATTTCGCCCAGATCCCGCCCGACCACCAGATGGGCGATCTGCTCGTCTCGGTGCCGAACACGCCGCAGGCGCGCGAGGCGGCGATCGCGAACCAGATTCCGCAGACGGCGACGGTGCAGCGCGACGTCAAGCCTTCCCCGGTAGCCTTCGACGGCGGCGAGCCGAAGTGGATGCCGATCGACGGCACGCCGCTCTCGTACGCGCCGAACACGCAGGCGCCGGTGATCCGCGTCGACGCGAAGAGCTATTACATGGTGCAGAACGGCGTCTGGTTCGCAGCCACGGCGCCGTCGGGGCCGTACGCGGTCGCCGTGTCCGTACCGGCCGTCGTGTACACGATTCCGCCGACCTCGCCCGTGCACTACGTGACGTACGTGCGCGTCTATAGCAGCACGCCCACCACCGTCTTCGTCGGCTATACGCCCGGCTACTACGGCACGGTGGTGACGACCGACGGCGTGGTCGTCTATGGGACCGGCTACTACTACCCGGCCTATATCGGCACCTATTGGTATCCGTATCCGCCGACCTACGGCTGGGGAGCCGGCTTCACGGTCGGATTCTTCTGGGGCTTCGCCGCGGGCGGCGGCTGGGGCTCTCCGTGCTGCTATGGCGGAGGCGGCGTCTACGTCAATCATCGCTACAACAACATCAACATCGACAACAGCTACAACCGCTGGGGCGACCGCGCGCAGGCCGGCCAGCTGCCGGCGAATCGCGGGCAGACAAGGCAAGTCGGCAACACCACCGTGGCGAAGGACGCGAACAACAATGTGTACGCCGGCCGCGACGGCGAGGTCTATCGCCGAAACGAAGGCGGCGACTGGCAGAAATACGAGGGCCGCGGCGAAGGCTGGTCGGACATGGACCGCGGCGAGCGCGCGCAGGCCGCCACGCGCGACGCCCCTCGCGCCGAGAACCGCGGCTCGCTCGATCGCCAGGCACAGGCGCGCGACACCGGGGCGGCGCGCGCGCAGCAATACCGCGGTGGCGGCTATGGCGGCGGCGGATTCCAGGGTGGCGGCGGCGGACGCGTCGGCGGCGGCGGGCGCGGCGGCCGGCGCTAGCGGGGTTTTGCCGATCGCGCTGTGAAGAGAGCCGTCCGCTATGCGCTGTATGGCCTTGCGGCGCTCGCGGTGCTGGTCGTCGCGGCGGTGCTTGTCTTCGTCGAGCTCGTCGACCGCCCGCGCCTCGCGGCCGAGATCCAGGCGAGGCTGTCGCATGCGGTGCGCGGGGAGGTGCGCTGGCGGGACTTCGGCGTGAGCATCATCCCGGCGCCGCGCGCCCGGGTCACCGCGCTGCACGTCGAGACGGCGGCCGCCACGCTGAGCGCCGACGAGGTCACCGTGGCGCTCAAGCTATGGCCGCTCTTTCGCGGCCGCGCCGAGATCGCCGCGCTCGAAATCGCCCGCCCGGCGCTCAGCATGACCGTGGTGCCGGAAGCGTCGAAGCCGCAGGAGGCGCAGTCCGCGCGCGCGCAGGACCCGCTCGCCGGCTACCGAGCGGCCCTGTCGGCGCTTGCCGAGGCGCTGCAGGAATTCGCCCCCCAGACGTTCGTCGCCATCGACGATGCCGGCGTGAAGGTGTCGATCGAAGGCATGCCGCCCCTCGAGCTCGGCCAGCTTCGCTTGCGCGGCCGCACGGCCGCCGACGGCGT
>Ga0070681_10000981_pt1 | contig 24147 bp, 20 predicted proteins | sample KBSC83BmetaG_FD_65650 | JGI IMG/M metagenome (GOLD analysis project Ga0070681, IMG submission 65650) | Corn rhizosphere microbial communities from Kellogg Biological Station, Michigan, USA - KBS C8-3B metaG | ecosystem: Host-associated > Plants > Roots > Rhizosphere | place: USA: Michigan...
CGTGAGCGCGTCGAACACGCGGTCTACCGCGAGGGACGCCACCGCAGACGTCAGGCTCACCCGGTTCGTCTCGCGCGTGAGGGCGTACGCACGCGCGATCTCGCCGAGACGCGCGGGATAGATGTTGTTCACCATCATCCCGACGGCGGTTGCCCGCCAGAGCTGCGCGACGGGCAGATTGGGCGCGACGGGTTCGAGAATCACGCGCCAGCGAATGGCGCGGAGTGGAAAGACCGCGGTCGCGACCAGCGCCGCCACGACCAGCAGCGCCACGTTCGATTTGGAGATCACCGCCCAGATGTCCGACGGTGACTCGCCGCGAAGCGTCCACACGAGGAGCCCGGCGCTCAGCACGATGCCGAGCGCAGTCTTCCAGTTGAGTTTCATCTGCGGCTAGTCGGCGGCGGCGAGATCGAGCAGATCGAACAGTTCGGCGAGAGCCTCGTCGGTATTCCCACCCGACAGCCGGATCAGATCGCGGACCTCGATCGCTCGCGCAAGTGCGGATCTGCCGCGATAGAGCAGGTCGTCGATGGGAACGAGCGTCGCGTCATCCAGCGGAGCTGGCGGAGCGAGCGGCGTCCGCTCCAGGTCGGTGAAGCTCGCGATGCCGCTCTGGAGGAACTGCGTGAGCTCGGCACCCGTTGGCGTCGCCGGGGCTTTCCGGGCGACCGGCATGTCGCTTCGCACCGGCGTCGGACGAGCCGGGCGAGCACCAGGCGCCACGCTGGTCGCCGCACGTGCCGGCGGCGGCGCCGCCCCGGTGCGCTGTGGTTGATCGAGCGGGCCGAAGCCAGCGGCAATCGCGCGGTCCACCGTGTTTGCGCGCCCCAGTTCTTCCAACCGTGCGGCGAGGTTCGTGACCGGTATGGTGGGAGAGGCGACGAGCGCGCCCGCCGCGTCGATCGACGAGAGGACGATGGGATCGAGGATGTTGGCTTCCGCCGCCGCGCTCGCGAAGAAGCGTGCCGCGTCCGGCTCGCCGAAACTCTCGATCGTCCATCGAATGACGCGAAGTGCCCCGCGGAGCTCATGACTGATCCGCTCGCGGGCGACGGAGGTCGTCGCGGTCTTGGCGTCGCCGACGAGTCGCCGGAGATGTTCCGCGAGCGGCGTGGCCTCGCCCCGGAATCGCGTTTCCAGCGCGGCTGGCGAACGATCGGCGCGGGACACGATGTGCGGTCCCGCATCGCTGAAGAAGAGGCTGGCCACCGGCACCACCTGGTCTTCGTCGCGCGACTGCTGCTGAAGTGCAAGCGCCGCCACAGCGAACCGCCGGACTTCGGGTGCCGTTGCGTCAGGGCGACCCGTCGTCCGCAGCTCGCGCGCGGCGCGCCGAAGCGCGTGCGCCGATGCGTCGTACAGCTCCGCGTGCTGCTGGCTCAGCGCTCGGCCGTCGACCATCGTCGTCTTCGCCGCCGTCTCGAGTGCGTCAGCGACGTCGGAGAGTGGCGGAAGGTCCTTGAGTGCGGCAATGCCTCGCAGGGCGCGCACACGACCGAGCGTTTCGTCGAGCGCGTTTCGATCGGTCGGAGCGGCGACATAAGTGTCAAGCGCCGCGGCGACGCCTTCCACCTCCGAGGCGAAGAACGCGGGGCTCACCGCGGCGCTGATCGGCGTACTTGCCTGCGCAGGCTCGCTGCCGGGAACGAACGATCGCAGTTCGGCGATGCGTGTGGCGGCGCGCTGCTCCTCTGCGGCGCTCCAGCCGCGAACGGTCCGCAGCAATATCCGCACATCGTCGATCGCGGCGACAAGGGCGGCGCGCACCTCCGTGCTCCACTGCACGGAGCCGTCTCGTAGCCCGCGCCCCACCCGCTCCACCGAGCCCGCAAGCTCCGCCATCCGGAGTAGCTTCGCCATCGTCGAGCTGCCGCGCAGGGCACGAGCTGCCGCGATGAACGGAGTCGACTCCGGCGGCGCCTGCATGGCCGCGCCCACAAGCGCGTCGAGCTGGTCGACGTACTCGCCCGCCTCGAGGATGTAGAAGTCCAGCAGCCCGACCGTCACGCCCATTCCCGCTCCGAACGAGAGACCGACGAAGTTAAGACGCTCCCCCAAGGACGGTCTACCCTCGGGTCCGCGCAACATCCATCACAGCACGCATTTCGCGAACGGCCTCCGCGATCCCGACGAATACCGCTCGGCTCACGATGGAATGGCCGATGTTGAGCTCCTCGATTGCGGCGATTGCGGCGACCGGCCCGACGTTGTGCGTCGTGAGGCCGTGCCCTGCGTGAACGGCGAGACCGATCTCGTGTCCGTGTCGAGCGGCGTCCTCGAGCGCGCGAAGCGCGGCTGGCTCATTCGGATGATGCGCATATCGACCGGTGTGCAGCTCGATGGCGACGGCGCCCAGGTCTCGCGATCGCGCTACGGCGTCGACGTCGGGGTCGATGAAGAGGCTCGTGCGAACACCAATGGCTGCCAACTGCTCAATCGCCGACCGCAACGCCTTGGGATCTCGGGTTACGTCCAGTCCGCCTTCGGTCGTGACTTCTTCGCGCCGCTCCGGTACGAACGTGACCTGATAGGGCCGCAGCCGACTCGCGATCACGACCATTTCCCCGGTGCAGGCCATCTCGAGGTTGAGGACCGTCCGGACTGTAGTCTTCAGCCGTTCTACGTCGTCGTCCTGGATGTGGCGACGATCCTCGCGTAGATGCGCGGTGATGCCGTCGGCGCCTGCGTTCTCGCATTCGATCGCCGCGAGAACGGGATCCGGTTCAACGGTGCGACGTGCCTGGCGAAGCGTCGCGACGTGGTCGATGTTAATGTAAAGTCTCTGGTACATGGCAGGTTGAGCTACCATTGCGGGCCGCAAAGGCGTGGAGAGAATCCAGTGAAGCGAACGATCCTGTTGTTGTCCTTGGTTGTCGTCGGTTGCAAGTCCGGCTCGGGAAGCAGTTCCTCGGCGCCGACTCCTGCCGCCGCCCCTGCCGCGAATCTTCCAGGCGCTGCTGCGCCGCGAGCCGCCATAGAACGGTTCCTGGCGGCAGCTAAATCGCAGGACCTCCAGGAGCTATCCATAGCGTGGGGCACCTCCAAAGGGCCCGCGCGTGATCAATTCGAGCGCACCGAGCTTGAGAAGCGCCTCATCGTCATGCAGGGGTGCTACGACGCCGACAAATACACGATCGGCGATGAACAAGCCGGCGACAACGGCAAGCGGATCATGAAGGTCGATCTCACGAAGGGAACCGTGACGAAGTCGCCGCGGTTCACGACGGTGAAGGGGCCGTCTGACCGCTGGTACGTCGAGGACGCGGACTTCTCCGCGGTCACCGCGCTGTGCAGACAAAAGTGACAGCAGGCTGAGCGCCGGGAACGCAAGCGAGTATTGCTGGGTTAGTATTCCGACAGCTCGACGAGGACGCCCGCCGTCGATGACGGATGCAGAAACGCGATCCGTTTCTTCTCGGCGCCGATGCGGGGGGATTCGTCGATGACCCGGATGCCGGCTGAACGACAACGCTCGAGGGCGGCGTCGAGGTCGTCAACGGAAAAGCAGAGGTGATGTATTCCCGGCCCGCGTTTGGCCACGAATCGGCCGATGGGCGAGTCTGGGGACGCGGCTTCGAGCAGCTCGACGAGTGAATCGCCGGCATCGAGGCCAGCGATTGACGCGCCGTCGGCGTCGTCGAGGGGTACCTCAGGCATACCGAGGATGTCGCGATAGAACGGCAGAATCTCATCGAGGGAACGGACCGCAATGCCGATGTGCGCGAGTCGAGTTCCGCGACGGGCTGATGGCTTGCTCATGGCGCTCTCGCAGGGGAGCGCGAGAAACTAATCCGAAATGGAAGCCGGGCGGAGCCCGGCGCGTGGAGGCTCAAACGAAATGTCGAACGCAGTGGCGGTAACCGACGCGGACTTCGAGCAGGAAATTGAGAAGCACGATGGTCTGGCGGTGGTTGATTTCTGGGCGACCTGGTGCGGCCCGTGCCGCATGATCGCGCCGATCCTCGACCAGCTGGCGGTGGAGTATCAGGGCAAGGCGAAGGTGGCCAAGCTCGACGTGGACTCGAACATCCGAACGGCGACGCGCTTCAACGTGCGCTCCATCCCGGCGGTGCTGTTCTTCAAGAACGGGAAGCTGGTGGATCAGGTGATCGGCGCGGTGCCGAAGCCAGCGCTGGAATCGAAGTTCAAGCAGCACGTCGCGGCGGCCTAAGCGCAGCAGCCGGAAACGATTGCGGCGGTACGGCGCCCGGCCCAAGTTTATCGCCTGAGAGGTAGAAACCTCTCAGGCGTTTCTCTTTTCCTCCCATGCGATGCCGGCACTGGCCGCACGGCTACGGTACCCTCACGCGCGCGTTCTCCTCGCGAGAACGAAGCTCGCATACGTTCACCTTCGGAATCTCCTCAGTGACGCCAAGCGTGACCGCACGGCCCGCGTGGCGGGCTACGTCGCGATCTGGCTGCCGGAGGAGTTCCTCGTGCTCTTTCTGCGCGAGGGCGAGGTAGTCAACGCCATCCGCGCCACGCAGCGCGGCAACGAGCCCTTGGCGATCGCGTCGGCGCTCGGTCGGGTGCCAGCGGAACCGGAATTCGGCGAGATCGCCTTTTACGAGGCGCCGGTGGACCTCCTCGTGTGTATGTATCACACGCTCCTCGTGCCGTCGGATCCGTGGCCAGGCGACTTCGTGGCCGGGGATCCAAAGACGCTGTTTCCACATCTGCGTGGCGCTCGCTTCAGCGGCGTCGTAGAAGTCGTGAATCGCGACACGGCGAACTATCTCCTTCTACAGGACGGGCTGATCGAACAGACCTTCGTCGTGGACGACAACGGATCGGGGCGAACGGAGCAGCTCGCGCGCGTGTTCGGGCCGACGTCGTCGCGTCCGAAGGTACGGGTCGCTGCGTGGCGCGGTCCGTTGCACATGCCCACTCAGGCGCCTGCCGCGCTCGTCGCGGCGTATCGGGAGCTCGTTGAGCGGATGTATTTGGAGCTCGGATCCTATGGGGTGCCCGTGCCTTCGGCAGTCGGCGAGCGCGTACGGGACGCTCTTCTCAGTCGCTATCCAGCGCTCAGTCGATTCGCCGCGGGTTCCAGGTCCGAGGATCCGTCCGATGACGGCCATGAGGTGACGGCGGGCGTTGCGGCGTGGGTGACGGAAAGCGCCCGAGAGGCACTCGATGGCGATGAGGAGGCCGTTCGCCGCGTGGTGGTCGAGGCGGCACGGGAGCGCCGCCATATGCTGCACGCGGCCGGATTCCTGTCGGCTCTTCCATGGGAGCTCGAGTGGTAGACGACGCGCCGTCGAACGGCTCGCTCTACGTCGTCAGCACGCCGATCGGTAACCTGCGTGATATCACCCTCAGGGCGATCGACGTGCTGCGGACCGTGGATCTCGTTCTCGCCGAGGACACGCGGCATTCGCGGCACCTGCTGGATCACCACGGAATCGCCACGCCAATGCTTTCGTACCACGAGCACAACGAGGCACGTGCAACGGCGGCAGCGATCGCTCGTCTCCGAGAAGGACGCGATGTGGCGTTGATCTCCGATGCCGGCACACCGCTCGTATCGGATCCCGGTTCGCGTGTCGTGCGAGCGGCCGCGGAGGCTGGTATTGCCGTGGTTCCGATTCCTGGCCCGTCTGCGGCGTTGGCGGCACTCGTAAGTTCCGCGATCAGCAGCGAGCGCTTTACGTTTTTCGGTTTCCTGGCGCGGAAAGGGCGCGAGCGCGACGAGGCTCTGCAGGACCTCAGCAGCCTCCGGCACACGAGCGTACTCTACGAGGCGCCGAACCGCGTTGCCGGAACGCTTGCCGAGCTGGGGGCTTGCGGCGCGGGGGAGCGGCGGGCGGTCGTGGCCCGGGAGTTGACGAAACAGTTCGAGGAAATTCGCCGCGGAACGGTGGCCGAGCTCTCGGCGTATTACGAGAGCTCTCCTCCACGTGGGGAGGTCGTGATCGTGCTCGAGGGTACCACTCTTCAACCGCTGGCGGAGGACGAGCTGCGCTCGCGCGTCCGCGTAATGCGCGATGCCGGACTCAGTGCACGCGATGTTGCTGCCGCGCTCGTGCGCGAGGGCGGCGCGTCCCGCAATCTTGCCTATCGACTCGCTCACGAAGCATGAGACTCGTACGCGCATACGCCGCATCGCTCGCGGCGCTCGTCGCACTGTCGACTCTTGGCGCGGCCCGGAACGATGGGCCGCGCCTCGCCATCGCTCGCCTGCAATACGAGGGAGGCGACTGGTACGCCAACCCGTCGAGCCTTCCGAACCTCATCGAAGCGATCAACGAGCGGACGTCACTGCGGGTCGACAAGACCGAAGGGCGTGTCACGCTGCTCGATGACCGGATCTGGGATTTCGCGTTCCTGCACGTGACGGGTCACGGCGACATACGGTTCAGCGACGCCGAAGTGGATCGACTGCGGCAGTACCTCCTGCGGGGCGGGTTCCTGCATGTGAGCGACAACTACGGGCTCGACGCGAATTTCCGCCGCGAGATCGCGCGCGTGTTCCCGGATCGTCCGCTGGTCGATGTGCCGCTCACGCACCCGATCTATCATTTGGTGTACGACTTTCCGAACGGTGTCCCGAAGATCCACGAGCATGACGGCAAGCCGGCGCGCGGACTCGGGGTCTTCATCGGCGATCGGCTCGCGGTGTACTACGACTTCTCATCCGATCTGGGGAATGGGTGGGAGGATACGGGTACCTACAATGACCCACCTGAATTGCACGAGGCGGCGCTTCGCATGGGCGTGAACCTGTTCGTGTATGCGGTGACGAGCCGCCCGGCGGCATGACGGTCATCGATCTCGTCAATCGGGAGCGCGGACGCATCTCGCGACTGATCGCCGCGGCGGGCGGCGCGGCAGCGGTCGGGTTGGCGGCATTGCTGCTCGCGACGGGCGTGGTTCTGCTCGGCCGCGCGCGATGGATCGACCTCCCGCGAGTGGTCCCGTTCGTCGTCTGGGTGGCGGTCGCGATCGTCGCGATCACGGCGGTCTGGTGGACGCGTCGGCGCCTTGCGCGCGACGCGTCAGTGAGTGGCCTCGCGTTCGAGGTCGAGCGTGAACAGTCGCTGCGCGCCGGCGCCGTTCGCGGCGCGCTGGAAGTCGCGAACTCGGGCACGCTGGGCCGGTATAACGCCGAGCAGGTGGCGAAGCGGCTCAAGGAGAAAGTCGGGAGCCGAAGCCTAACGCCGACGCTGACGCGACGCGCTCTCGTCCGAAGCGGCGGGGCGGCCGCCGTCGGCGCGCTGGGGATCCTTCTCCTGGCGACGCGGTCGTCCGCGACGCCGGACGGTTGGCGCGCCATCGCTCATCCCGTTCGCGCGTGGACCGGAACGCTGCTCGCGCCCATCGCCTTTCAACGAGCGCCGAAGACCGTGCTCCGTGGTGAGCGACTCACGCTCTCGATCTCCGCGCCGGAACGCCGTCGCGTCACGCTCTATCAACGCGCGAAAGGATCGGCGTGGCGGGCATCGCAGCACGAGGTCCACGATGGCGTCGCGAAGGTGCGGCTGGCACCGATGGATGCCGACCTGGCGCTGTACGCGACCGACGGCAGGACGATGAGCGACACGGCGTCGGTGGCACTGGTCGAGCGACCGTTCATCGGCGACGTCTCGGTGACGGCTACGTTCCCGCGCTACCTGGATCGGCGCGACGAGACGCTGCCTGTCGGCGAAGCGGCGCAGTTGCCCCGCGGTACCGTCCTCACGATCTCCGGTCACTCGTCGACCGAGCTCGCGGGCGTGTCGCTCGCGAGGGCGAGAGACACCGTCCGCCTAACGCCTAGCGGCCGGTCGTTCACCGGGCGCCTGCCGGTGGTGGAGGGCGGCCGCTACGAGTGGAGCGCCGTTGGTCTCGCCGGGCCGATCACCGAGCTGCCGGCCGCTCTGGAGTTCGAGGTCGTCCCCGACTCGGTCCCGCACGTCGAGATTCTCTCCCCCGCGACCGACACGACCGTGTCCGCGGCTGACACGATACCGATGTCGTTCCTCGCCACGGATGACCACGGGCTCGCGAGCGTCGTTCTTCGCGCGTGGCGACAGCCCGAGGGCGGGACCGCGATGCCGGAGACGAAGCGGCCGCTGCTCTCGCAGCCCAGCACCCAGTGGACCGGCAACGCCGTCGTTTCGCTGCCGGCGCTCGGCGTCCAGCCAGGGGAATCGGTGCACCTCGTGGCAGTGGCGACCGATGGGTCGCCGTGGCACCAGGCCGGATCGACGCGCGAGCTGGTCCTCCGCGTGCCCGGCATGACGGAGGCGAGAGCGAACGTGCGCGCTGCCGCGGATTCGGCCGTGGAGCGAGCGAAGGCCGCAGCCGCGGCGCAGAAAGCGCTGCAGCAGCGGACCGCGGACGCGGCGCGCGCGCGCCAGCGAAACATCCCGAAGAACGGTGACCAGCAGGGCTCGAGCAACAAGAGCTCGATGTCCTACGAGGCCGCGCAGCAAGCGCAGGCGTTGGCGAAGGAGCAGCGCGAGCTCGCCGAGCGGATGCAGCAGCTCCAGCAGAACGCGCAGCAGATCGAGAAGCAGCTCAAGCAGAGCAACGCGCTCGACAGCGCGCTTTCCGCGCGGCTGCAGGAAGCGCAGAAGCTGCTGAAGGACGCACTGACCCCGGAGCTCGCGGAGAAGCTCCGCAAGCTCGAGGAATCGGCGCAGAAGCTCTCCGCCGAAGACGCGCAGAAGGCGTTAGGCGATCTGGCGCAGCAGCAGAAGGGGCTGCGCGAGCAGCTGGAGAAGAGCGTCGAGATGCTCAAGCGCGCGGCGCTCGAGGGCTCGATGCAGACGCTCAAGGAAGAGGCGAAGGACCTCGCCAAGGCGGAACGCGCGAACGCGGACTCGATGGCGAAGGCCCGCGAGCAGGCGCAGAAGCAGGAAGCGCAGAACAACGCTCGCGACCTGGCCGATCGATCGCGCGACCTCCAGAAGCAGGTCGAGGAGCTGCAGAAGCGGCTCGAGCGCGAGAACGCGGACGCAGGTGCCCAGCGCGTCAATGACGCGAACCAGCAGGTGAAGGAATCGGCACAGGCAATGGAGCGCGCTGCGCGCAATCAGGCGCCGGATCAGCGTCGCGGCGAGAGTCAGCAGCAGAAAGACCAGCGGGCACAGCAGGACATGGCGCAGCAGATGGCGCAGGCGGCTCAGCGTCCGAATGGCCAGCAGCAGAACGGTCAACAGCAGAACGCGCAGCAGCAGAACGCGCAGCAGCAGAACGGCCAGCAACAGGGTGCCCAGCAGCAGAACGCGCAGGGCAACAAGTCGCAGGACGGTCAGGCACAGAAGGGACAGGAGAAGCAGGACGGTCAGCCTGGCGCGCAGAAGCAGGGACAGGACGGCCAGCAATCGCGGCAGGGTCAAACGGGCCAGCCCGGCCAGCAGCAGTCGGGACAACAGCAATCGGATCAACAGTCCGGCCAACAGGCGGGGCAGAAGTCCGGGCAACAACAGGGCGGGCAACAGTCCGGCGGCCAGCAGTCCGGCGGCCAGAAGTCGGCCAACGACGCGGCGGATGCCATGCAGAAAGCCGCCGACCAGCTGGCCGATGCTCGACAGAAGCAGATCGACGCGTGGAAGCAGGAGCTGACGGGCGAGCTCGATCAGTCGGTGCAGGAGATGCTTCAGCTTTCGCGACAGCAGGAGCAGATCGAGCAGAAAGCGCGGCAGAACGCCGACAAGCAGTCGCTGCAGGCCGAACAGAGCGCGCTTCAACAGGGCGTCCAGCAGGCCGGCAAGCGGCTGACCGAGGCAGGACAGAAGTCGTCGCTGCTTTCTCCGCGGGCGCAGCGCTCGGTGACCGAGGCGCAGCAGAAGGTCGATCAGGCCACACGCGATCTCGCGAGCGCGCGGCAGAGCGACCAGGCGGCGGGGTCGATGCGCGAGGCATCCGAAGCGTTGAACCAGGCGGCGGCGACGCTCGTGCGCGATCGCGAGCGGGCACAGAACGCCAGCTCGGCGTCCGGGTTCCAGGAGATGCTCGATCAGCTGAAGGACATGGCGCAGCAGCAAGGCTCGCTCAACTCACAGACTGCGGAGCTGATCCCGCGGCCGGGCGCGCAGCTCGATCAGCAGGGGCGTGAACAGGCGCGGCAGCTCGGGCGGCAGCAGCGCGAGGTCGCCGCGTCGCTCGAGGAGATGGGTGACCAGGATCGGACGGGCCGGGCCGACGAGCTGGCGAAGGAGGCGCGCCAGCTCGCGCAGGCGCTGGAAAGCGGGGGGCTGGATCCGAACGTCATCGATCGGCAGCAGCGGCTGTTCCGCCGCATGCTCGATGCCGGGCGGACGCTCGAGCGCGACGAACGCGAGGACAACGGCAAGCGTGAGGCGAAGGCCGCGACGGGCAACGAGCTGTTCCTGCCGCCTAACGCGACGGCCAGCGGCAAGGCAGCGTCGAAGTTCGCCATGCCGAACTGGAATGAACTCCGCGGGTTGACGCCGGAGGAGCGACGCCTCGTGCTCGATTACTTCAAGCGCATCAATGCGGAGAAGCCGTAGCGCCGCGATTGCCTTCACGTTCGCTTGGGTGTTGACGCTCGCGCCGCAGGCGGCGCGGGCGCAGGCGCAACCGGGCCTACCGATGCGTGGGCTCGAGCTCGAGCAGGCGGGGCAATGGCGGGAGGCGCTGCGCGCCTACCGCGCGGCGCTCGACGAGTCCACGACGGCCGCGATTCTCGGGATCGAGCGCATCTACGATCAGCTCGGGAAGCGCGATTCCATTCTCCCGCTGATCGACTCGATGATCACGAAGCGCCCCCGCGAGCCAATGCTTCGCACGGTGCAGCTCCGGACGCTTTCGTACCTGCATCGCGACGAGGCCGCCGCGGCCGCCTTCGAGCGGTGGGTGCAGATCGCGCCGCGTGAGGCGACGCCCTACCGCGAGTACGCGCGGCTGTTGCTGGACGCCGGGCGGGCGGCCTCCGCTGATACGGTGTTGCAACGGGCACAGCGCGCGTTAGGCGGTACGAAGGACCTCACCGTCGAGATGGCGCAGCTCCGCGCCGCAACCGGGCTCTGGGAGCTGTCGGCGCAGAGTTGGCGCGAGGCGATGGTGGCCTCGCCCTTCCTCGATCAGGCTGCCGTGTTCTCCCTCTTTCCGACGCCCGATTCCGTCCGCGGCGCGGTTCGCCAGATATTCCGCGCGCCGCCGATCCAGGTGGAGGCGCGGCGCGCGCTCGCGCTGCTCGAGCTCCGCTGGAGCTCCGCGCGCGAGGGTTGGGTGGCGCTGCGCGATCTGCCGCCAAGCGACGACGCCGTGAAAGCGTGGACCGAGTTCGGCGACGAGGCGGAAGCGTCCGGTGCGTGGCTCGTAGCGCGAGACGCCTTCGCGGCGGCGTTGGCCCACAGCCCGACGCGAGAGCTCGCGGTGCGTGCCGCGAACGACGCGTTGAGCGGCGCCGACCCGTCATCGGCGGTGAAGCTGCTCGAGCCGTACGCCGCGGCAACCGACTCCGAGAGCGTACGCACAGTCCTGCCACTGCGCGTTCGAGCATTGAGCGCGTTAGGCCGTGCGGCCGATGCCGAAGCGCTCATCAATGCGAACGTCTCGCGACTCGATTCCCTGGCGCACGTACGTCTCGTCCGCATGGCGGCGTGGGGCTGGGTTCGCGCCGGTGACCTGGCGAAGGCACGTGCCGCGATGGGTACGACGCCAATGGGAGAGGACGAGGATCGCACGATGGGGTGGGTCTCGCTGTACGAGGGAGATCTCAAGACCGCTCGTCGCATTCTCAAACGCGCCACCGAGACGGACCCGGACCTGCTGCTCGCTCTCGCGCTTCTCGGCCGAACCAAGGTGGACAGCGCACCGGACGTCGGAAGCGCGTTTCTGTCGCTGGCTCGCGCCGATAGTGCAGCGGCGCCGACGAAGCTCGTCGCCGCCGCGCCGCAGGTCCCCGACGCCAGTGCTCTCCTGCTCAATGCCGCGGCGCGCATCTACTCGGCCCGGCACGACGACAGCGCCGCGATCGCGCTCTGGGAACGCATCGTGAAGGATTTCGCCTCGGCGCCCGAGGCGGCGGAAGCCGAGCTCGAGTGGGCGAGGACGCTTCGCCGAAGCGGCGACCGGGCGGGCGCGGTGCAGCATCTCGAGCATATGATTCTTACGTATCCCCGAAGCGCGCTGGTGCCCCAGGCCCGGCGCGAGTTGGACCTCGCTCGACAGAGCGTTCCCTCGATATGACACATCCATCGTTTCATCGGCGCGGCGTCGCGCGGTCCGGGACTCGTTGCCTAACGAACCGGACGCTATGCCTGCTGGCCCTCGTGATGCTCGCCGTCGCTGCGCCCGCAGCCCGGGCGCAGCATCTGCTCGTCCCGATGGACGACGCGCAGCAGAACCACCTCAAGGCGTACGGCCTGACGTTCAATGCGCTCAAGGCCGGCAACCGCGCGGAGTGGTTCATCAACTACCGGGGCGGGTCGTTCCTGTTGCCGGACGCGCCGGAGCTCCGGAAGACGGCGACGCTCGGCGGCGTGACCTTCGAGCCGCTCGACAACGGACGCCTGGCGCAGATCCGTTCCGAGATCGCCAGCGGGAACATGGATGCGGTCACGCTGGAGAAGGCGCCGAAGATCGCGATCTACACGCCGCCGAAGTCTCCACCGTGGGATGACGCCGTGACACTCGCGTTGCGGTACGCCGGCATCGAGTACACGACGGTCTGGGACGACGAGGTCATGAACGGAGACCTCTCGAAGTACGACTGGTTGCACCTCTTTCACGAGGACTTCACGGGGCAGCTCAACAAGCTGTATCTCGGCTTCCGGGACGCGCCGTGGTTCGTCGAGCAGCGCGAGCGGAACCTCGATGCCGCGAAGCGCCTCGGCTTCGCCACGATTCCCGCGCTCAAGAAAGCCGTGGCGGAGCGCATCCGCCAATACGTCGAGGGCGGTGGCTTCCTGTTCGCCATGTGTGGGGCGACGGAGACGCTCGAGCTCGCGATCGCAGCCCATAACGCGGACATCGCGGCGGCGTATGCGGACGGAACGCCGATCGACGAAGACGTGGACGCGAAGATGGACTGGAAGCGCGCGATGGCGTTCCGCGATGTGCACGTGGAGCAATCGCCGTTCACGAACTCGATGAGCGACATCGACGGTCACCAGGTGAACGTCCCGGCGCGCCGCCAGCCGCTCGGGCAGTTCACACTGTTCGCGTTCTCGGCGAAGTTCGACCCCGTTGCCACGATGCTCGTGCAGGATCATCGCACGGTCATCCCCGATTACTATGGCGTGACGACGAGCTTCAACAAGGCGGTCATCAAGCCTGGTGTGACGGTGCTGGCCTACGAGGAGGGCGCGCCGTGGGTGAAGTACATCCACGGGGATTACGGGAAGGGCTCGTGGACATTTCTGGGCGGCCATGATCCGGAAGATCCGCAGCACAACATCGGCAACGCGCCGACGGATCTGGCGCTGCACCCGAACTCGCCGGGCTATCGGCTGATCCTGAACAACGTCCTGTTCCCGGCTGCGAAAAAGAAGCCACTCAAAACGTGAGAAACGGGGTCAGAGTCGAATCTCATCGTTCCAACGCGGCGCGTTGGAACGATGAGATTCGACTCTGACCCCATTCCGTTGACGGAGGCTATCTTCTGATCGTGCCGCCGTCCGCAGTCTCCGCCCCCAAGCACTCTCGCCTCGCCTCATCTCCAGCCGCCGCCATGCGTGCCGCCATCCGGCTCGCGGGCGGACGAGAGGTGTGCTTCGTTTGCACCATTGACGAAGAGGGCGTGGTGCGCACCGCGCGCGTCGCCGCACGCGGTGACGTCGAGAGCGTACTCGCGTTGCCCGGCTTCGCGCAACGCGGTGAGATGCTCGTGCACAACCACCCGTCGGGACGGCTCGAGCCCTCGGGTGCGGATCTCGAGGTTGCGGCGCGCATGCACGACGACGGTGTGGGGTTCGGGATCATCGACAACGATGCGCGCGAGCTCTATGTCGTCGTTGAAGTGCCGCGTGAGGAGCCGGACACGCCGCTCGACACGGACGCCATCGACGCCGATCTCGGGCCCGACGGACCGATCGCGCGACTGCTGCCGAAGTACGAGGATCGTCCCGCCCAGCGCGAGCTCGCCGCGAGGATCGCGCAGCTCTACAACGACGGCGGCGTTGGGCTGCTCGAGGCGGGCACCGGAATCGGAAAGTCGCTCGGCTACCTCATCCCGGCGCTTCGGTGGGCCGCGGCGAACGGCGAGCGCACGGTCGTGTCCACCAACACGATCAACCTGCAGGAACAGCTGGTCGGCAAGGACCTGCCGTTTCTCGCTCGCGCGCTCGATGACCAGCCCGTGCGGTTCGCGCTCCTCAAGGGATGGCGCAATTACCTGTGCCGGATGCGACTCGAGCAGGCCGTGTCGACCGGCACCGCGCTGTTCGAGGAGTCGTTAGGCAACGAGCTGGCGGCACTCTCGGCCTGGGCCGAGCGAACGACCGATGGCTCGCTCAGCGACATGCCGGCGCCCCCGCGCGCGGAACTGTGGGACGAGGTCTCGGCCGAGCCCGACCTGTGCAATCGTGCGCGGTGCGAGTTCTACGACAAGTGCTTTCTGTTCGCGGCACGGCGCAAGGCGGCGCAGGCGGACGTGATCGTGGTGAATCACCATCTGCTCATGTCCGACGTCGCCGTTAGGCGCGTCTCGCAGAATTGGGACGACGCGGCGGTGCTGCCGGCGTACTCGCGCCTGGTCGTCGACGAAGGTCACCACATGGAGGACGCCGCCGCCGCGCACCTCGGCGCAACGGTGACTCGACGCTCGCTGCAGCGGCTCTTCGCGCGGCTTGACCGGACCGGGAAGGGGATTTTACCGGCGCTCATGGCGCGCCTGGCGGAGGGGAAGGATCTGCTGAGCGCGGCGAGCCTCGATCTCGCGGCGACGAAGCTCTCGCCATCCGTGCTTGCGGCCCGCGACCGTGCAGGACTCGTGTTCGATCTCCTGTCGATGCTGCTCGACGAGAGCGGCGTGCCGGTGCTCCGCCTCAAGGATGACTTCACGGGTCACCGCATCTGGCGAAACGGGCTCGAGATGGCGCTGGAGGAATTGTTGGCCGAGATCGAGCTGCTGCACGACGGGCTGCGCGTCGTGCGCGAGCGGCTCGAGGTCGACGAGGCGCGGGCGGAAGCGGTGGCCCCGCTGCTCAACGAGCTGCGCGGCATAGCGAGACGCCTCCAGAGCGCTGGCGATGCACTGCGCCGTACGCTCAAACCGACGCAGGATGAGGGGGCTGCCGTTCGCTGGATCGAGGCGCGCGGCAAGGAGCGCAACCTCGCCGTGACGTCCGTCCCGCTCGACCTGGCGCCCGTGTTGCGCGAGGACCTGTTCCGGCGCGTACGAACGGCCGTGGTGACGAGCGCGACGCTCGCGGCGGAACAGCGCTTCGACTTCTTGAGCCGACGCCTCGGTCTCGACGATCCGGAGCTCGAGCCGACGACGGCGCTCTACCCGTCGCCGTTCGACTTTCCGCGGCACGCGCGGCTCGCGATCCCGACGAACGCGCCGGCGCCTAACGTCGATGCGACCGCGCACATTCAGTTCGTCGTTCGCGCGGTGCTCGACGTGGCGACGGCGTCGGACGGCGGCATGTTCGTACTCGCCACGAGCCATCGGGATGTGCGGTTGGTCGCGGCCGAGCTGCGCGCCCGAGGCGTCGAACGGCGATGGCCGCTGCTCGTTCACGGCGACGACGGTCGTGACGCGCTGCTCCGACGGTTTCGTGAGAACGAGCGTGCCGTGCTCGTGGGTACGGCGAGCTTCTGGGAGGGCGTCGACGTCCCCGGGCATGCGCTGCGCGCTCTCGTCATCACGAAGCTTCCGTTCAAGGTTCCCAACGAGCCGGTCACGGCGGCCCACTGCGAGTCGATCGAGCGGCACGGTGGCGACGCGTTTCGGGAGTACATGCTCCCGCACGCGTCACTGCGTCTCAAGCAGGGGTTTGGCCGGCTGATTCGCACGGCAACCGACCGGGGCGTCATCGTTCTGGTCGACCCGCGCGTCATCTCCAAGTCGTACGGCCGTACGCTGCTCGACGCGTTACCGCCCGCGGGGCGCCTCGTTGGTGCGTGGCCCGTTCTTCTCGAGCAAATCCAGACTTTCTACGCGAGCCAGTGATGCGCGGCTGGGAGCCGGCGGCGACCCCATCTCCTAACATATGACCGGACAGCGACCCTCGAAGATCGTATGCGTCGGCAGGAACTACCTCGAGCACGCACGGGAGCTCGGGAACGAAGTGCCTGCGGAACCCCTGATCTTTCTCAAACCTCCGTCGAGCCTCATCGACGGCGGGGAATCGATCGTCCTGCCGCCGCAATCGGAGCAGGTGGAGTTCGAGGGCGAGATCGGCGTCGTCGTGGGGCAACGGATCCGCCATGCGTCGGAAGCCAGCGCGATCGAGGCAATCGCCGGCATAGTGGCGATCAACGACGTCACCGCGCGCGACCTTCAGCGGAAGGATGGTCAGTGGACGCGCGCGAAGGGTTTCGACACGTTCTGCGCCGTTGGAAAGCCTCGCGTCGGGGCGATGACGGCGGCCGAGCTGACGACGCTCGAGGTCGTTACCCGAGTGAACGGCGAAAAGCGCCAGCACGGCAAGGCGGCCGATATGGCGTTCTCAATTCCGTTTCTCGTGTCGTACATTTCGGCGATCATGACCCTCGAGCCGGGTGACCTGATCGCTACCGGCACCCCGGCCGGCGTGGGAAGGCTCGACGAAGGCGATATCGTCGAGGTCGAAGTTGTGGGCGTAAGCATGGTTACAAACCCTGTCGCGGCGCCATCGGTATAAGGTCTCAGGATTGCGGAGTGGCGTAAGCGATGCGTCGGAGGTATCGTGGGAACACCGGTACGCGATCAGGGCTATAAGGCCAGGCGACCGGCCCGCCACGGACCGGACGGAGATCCTGGGGGAACGCTGAGCGAAGAGACGACTGGCGCGACGGCAGGACGCGGGGGCAGGCGACCCTACCCCAAGCGAGCAGAGACCCAGGGCCGGCGGCGGCTCTCGGGGCCGGTGGTCATCTCGATCATCCTCCACGTCGTCGTAGGCATCGCGCTCCTTCGCATCCTTCTCGTTCCGTATCCGTTCACGTCGCTGTTCGCCTCCAAGGAAAAGCCGGTCGAGCCGGAGCGCATCAGCTTCCTCGCGCTACCTCAGGCTTCCGCGACGACCTCGCCGGGCAAGAGCGGCGGAAACGGCAGAACCGAGACGCCGACCAAGCGAGAGACGCCGCGTCCGCTCGTGGCGCCCACCGAGGTGCCATCCACGCTGCCGCCTGTCACGCCTGCGGCGCCGCCGCCCGCGACCGACGACGAAGCGAATGGCCCGCTGATCGGCCGTGGCGGAGCGACGAGAGGCATTCGGCCCTCATATTCGGACCCGCGCATCTGGGTCCCGCCCGCGCCCGTCGTCAGCGCACCGAAGTCGGCGCACCAGCGCATGGACAGCGTCGTCACCGCCGACATCGAGCATGCTCGCGATTCCGCGGCCGCCGTCGCCTACAGCCCGAACAAGTTCGAGCGCGGTGACTGGACCGTCGAGAAGAACGGGAAGAAGTACGGGATCGACAACCAGTACATCCGGCTGGGGAAGGTTTCGATCCCCAATGTCCTGCTTGGCCTCCTGCCACTCAACATGCAGGGTAACCCGGTTGCGGCCCAGCGCGATCGCGCGACGGAGTCGCTACGGCAGGAGATTCTCTACCAGTCGCAGCGCGCGATGAACGAGGAGCAGTTCCGCAAGGCAGTGAAGGAGCTCCGCGAGCGGAAGGAGCGCGAGCACCAGCAGCAGGACAAGGATCGCGCGCCGAAACCCATCTCGGCCGTCGACCGCGATCGCGGCACGTCGGGGAATCCGTAAGCCGCGCCTAACGCGTCATCGGCGGCGCGCCCAATGCCGCTTCGCTGAAAACTCCCTGGTGGTCAGAGAGGCGGTGCGCCGGCCTCGTCCGATTCGTCGGCCGCGTCATGGAACGGCCTGAAGACGGCGACAATCGTTCCGATCACCGCGAAATCGTCACTCGGCGTGATCACGAGTTCGCGCTCGTCGGGATTTGCCGGCTCGAGGACGATCGTGGCGCCGCGATGCTGTAACGTCTTCACCGTCGCTTCCGTGCCCACGCGTGCGGCGATGATATCGCCGTCGCTGGCGCGGGCCGACGGATTCACCAGCACGTAGTCGCGGTCGAAGATGCCGCGGCCGATCATGCTGTCGCCCGCGACGCGAAGGAAGAAGCAGTCATCGCTGGGCACGAACGTACGATCGAGCGTGATGTAGCGTTCCCGGTTCTCCGGGATCAGCATCGGCTCGCCGGCAGCGATCTTCCCATAGAACGGCACGGGCTGCATGCGCCCGACGGTCGAATACCCAAGCAACCGGACTCCGCGAGAGCGCGCCGGATCGCGCTGAATGAACCCTTTGTCCGCGAGCGACTGCAGGATATCGGAAACCGTCTTCGTCGATTTGATACGAAAACGCTTGCCGATCTCGCGAATGCTTGGCTGGTAGGTGTGCTCGCCGAGGAAATCGAGCAGGTAGTGGTACACGCGCCGCTCTATCGTACTCAGCTCATCGGGCATGAGGCCCTCGGGAAAACGGGTCGCCGGGAGGCTCGATGAGCCCGCCCGGCGACCCTCGTTCTCGGCAAAATGTACGGCGGTCCACGTTTGCCGGTCAACGGCATACGACCTCGGCTAAACACCATACTGGACGCCACCAAGGTGCTGCAGGAGCAAGCCCTGTCGAGTTACACCTTGTGTTTATCGCGCAAGCACCTGCAGCGCTGTGTCGATACGAGCGAGCGAACGCTCGCGTCCGAGCAGCGTGAGCACATCAAAGATACCCGGACTCACATTGGACCCGGTGAGTGCAACGCGCAGCGGCTGGAAGAGCTTGCCGGCGCCGAGGCCGCGACGTTCAGCGACGCCGCGCAACGCTTCCTCGAGCGCAGCTGCGCTCCAATGACCGGTCGCACCGAGCGCGTCGCGCGCCTCGCTCAGCAGCTCCGGCGTCACCGGGTCCTTCCACTGCTTTGCCACGGCGTCAGGATCGAGCTCCACGCCATCGCCGAAGTAGGGCGCCGCCTGGCGAACCACGTCACTGACAGTCCGAGAGCGCACGCGCAACAACTCGAGCAGCGTCATGTACCACGAGCGGTTCACCGCGAGCCACTCTCGTGTCGCGAGCCCCGCGTCAACGATCGCGGGCGTGATCAGCGGCTCGACCTGTTCGAGGGGCAGCATGTTGAGATGCTGTCCGTTCATCCACTCGAGCTTCTTGAGGTCGAATATCGACGCCTTCTTCAGGAGGCCATCGGGCGAGAATCGCTCGATCATCTCCGCCACCGTCATGACCTCGATGTCACCGCCCGGCGACCAGCCGAGGAGCGCGAGAAAGTTGTCCATCGCGCTCGGCAGAATCCCCTCGTGTCGGTAGTCACCCACCGCCATCGCCCCGTGTCGCTTGCTGAGCTTCTTGCCGTCGGTGCCGTGGATCATCGGCAGATGCGCGAAGACGGGGCGGGGCGCGCCTAACGCGGCGTACAGCAGGATCTGTTTCGGCGTGTTCGAGATGTGGTCATCGCCGCGCATCACCAGGGTGACGCGCGCGTCGATGTCGTCGGACACGACGGCCATGTTGTAGATCGGTGTCCCGTCCGAGCGAAGGATGACGAAGTCCTCGATGTCCTTGTTCGGGAACGTGATCTGCCCGTGCACGAGATCGTCCCACTCCGTCGAGCCCTCGGGAACGCGGAAGCGCAGCACGAATGCGTCGCCCGCAGCCACGCGACGCCGAATCTCGTCGGGCGCGAGGCGGTCGCATCGGCGATCGTACTTGAACGCATCGCCGCGCGCCTCGGCCTCCGCGCGGCGCTGCTCGAGCTCGGCCGGCGTGCAAAAGCACCGGTACACGGCACCGCCGTCGAGGAGCCGCTGCGCGTCCGCTCGATGTCGCGCGAGATTCGCGCCTTGGTAGGTGACGTCCTCATCCCACGTGAGGCCGAGCCACTCGAGGCCTTCGAAGATCGCGCGCGTGCTTTCGTCGGTGCTGCGAGCGCGATCGGTGTCCTCGATGCGGAGCAGGAACGTCCCGCCATATTTGCGCGCGAGGAGCCAGTTGTGGAGCGCGGTGCGCGCACCGCCGACGTGGAGATAGCCAGTGGGCGATGGCGCGAAGCGGACGCGAAGGGGAGTCGGAAGCGACTTGGCCATAGGAGTAGAAAAAAAGGTGTCCGGACGCCGCCGACCAAATCGGCATTTGCGGTCCTGACACCTCTTACTGGAGCGGAATGTCGACGGAGAGAGAGGGATTCGAACCCTCGATAGGGGTTGACCCCCTATGCCGGTTTAGCAAACCGGTGCCTTCAGCCTCTCGGCCATCTCTCCCGGAGTCGGCGGTCACGAGCGCGCGCGCTCGGACTAACGACTGAGATGCGTTGCCCTTTGCGAAACGGCGGGCGGAGGAAGCAACCTAGCCCGCCCGCGGAGGCCAGTCAACCGGTTGTGGGGGAGAGGGTTCGGCAGCGGGTTGGTCTGGCGAATCGCTCACGAGCAGTCCTTCCCACACGAGCGCTTCGCGCTTCCACAGCAATCGCTGTCCGTGCTCATCCATCTTCGCCCACAGTCGTACCTCGTAGAGCGCGTCATCCAACCGGACCTGGTGCTTGGTCCGCTGGATGAGCACAACGTCGCCGTCACGCGGGCCACCGACGCACTCGTAGCGTATGGTTTTGCGTGGAATCTTCACTGGCCGGAGCGCCGCGGGGTCGAAGGTGGCCGGGTCAGGGGACTCTGACACTACAATCGATGCGACGGGTGGGGAAGAGCACAGGTCACACGTTAGGCGCCGCGCGGCTCAGCGGCTGAGGCGGTCTCCGAGCTGCTGGGGGAGGCGACGACGCAGATGCATCGCTATCTCGAAGGGGTCCGAGTGATCGGCGCGGGCTGGGTCGGCTGGTCGAAAGTTGGTCGCGGCGTCTGGAGCCTTCGCTGATCGGTGCGGTTGCCTGCGTCAGGGCATTGCCGGGACGATGCTCTCACGCGGTGAATCAATATCGGGGACTACCCCCAGGCGACGGTATGAACCGTGCGTTCGGCGAGCCAGGGCGAGAACAGGTATCGGTGAGTGGCCATACTTCACGTCGACGACCAGCCAGCACTCCGAGAAATCGTGAGCCAGGCGCTCAAGGCGTTTGGGTACACGGTGGTGTCAGCCGAGGGTGTGCACGCGGCGAAACTCGCGCTCGATGGGCGCGACGATATCACCGGAGCGTTGCTCGACCTCCGACTGCGTGACGGCAGCGGCGTCGAGCTGTACGAGTGGATCACGGTGCATCACCCACGCCTCGCGGGACGCGTCGCGTTTCTCACCGGCAGCGTGGACGCCAATGGCAATCAGGCGCTTCAAGCGACGGGGTGCCGGATCCTTTCGAAGCCGTTCGAGATCATCGACTTGAGCCGGCTTGCCGCCGAATGGGAGGGCGCGGCCAGCGACGCGCTGCCTGTCGCCGAGCGCCGCACTGGTGACTCCGCGAACTGGAACCCGCGACGCTCGCTGGTTGCTGTCCTTCGCAATGCGGGTCTGCGACCGCCGGACGTGGAGGCACTTCGCGAAGTGGTGTGTGCGTATGTGAACGCAGCGCGGCTCGCAGGTGAGCCCTATTCGCGACTGGTCGTCGACTTGAAGGAGGCGATGCGCGAGGCCGGTCTGGTTGGTCACACGCCGACCGCCGAGGAGCGCGCACTCGAGGAGACCGTTGTCGCGTGGTGCGCTGAGTGCTACCAGCCGGCGGAGCGCGCGGGCTGAACGCGAGAGCGAGGGCTCCTGGTAAGGAACTCGTATGAGCCTCCTCAGGGCTGGTTGCGACGAAACGTACACGACCATTCACGGCTGATTAAGGCACGGCCGATATAGATCTCGGCGCTGGCGGCTGACGATCGGATCTGGCGACCCGACCAACCGCGGCACGTGGGACGCCTTGCAAACTGCGATACCCGCACGAAAACAGTCGCGATGAGCGTAAGGACGTCCATCATGTCGAATCCGCACTGGATTAGGCGGTCCCGCGTTGTGATACCCGTTCGCTGTCGGGCTCATGATTGGGCTCACAAGTTATTCCGGTGCGGCCACTCCTCGGCGGTTTACTTCAAAGGCGAAGGCGCGGGATGAAGGTCCCGACAAGCGCCCGTGTCGCGCTCGTGATCTCGTCGCTCGAGGCGGGCGGGGCGGAGCGCGTCATCTCGACCATGGCCAATCACTGGGCGGAGCGGGGTCGCGACGTGTGCGTGATCACGATCGAGTCGGCGGACCGGGATTTCTACCAGCTCGACCCGCGCGTCAGGCGGACGGCTCTGGGCGCCGCCGGTCACTCGGACAGCATTCGCGAGGCCGTCGCGAACAACGTCCGGCGCATCGGCCGGTTGCGCGCCGCGATTCGCGACGCGGATCCCGACGCCGTGATCAGCTTCCTGACGTCCACGAATGTCCTCGCGATCATCGCCGGGGGGCTCGCCCGCGTCCCCGTAATCGTCTCCGAGCGAGTCGACCCGACTCAGGAACCAGCGCCCCGGTTCTGGAGCCGACTGCGACGCATGGTGTATCCGCGCGCGCACGCCGTCGTTGTGCAGACGCCCGAAGTGCGGGCCTGGGCGGAAGCCTTCCTGCCGTCAGAGCGCGTGCGTGCGATCCCGAATCCCGTCCGGTTGCCGCCGGAGGCGTTCAGGGATGAACCAGCCGCCGACACCCTGCGTGGGCACCGCGTCGTGGCGATCGGTCGGCTGCATCGACAGAAGGGATTCGACACCCTCGTCCGCGCGTTCGCGAAGTGCCACGCCAAAGAACCCGAGTGGTCGCTGACGCTCGTCGGCGAGGGTGAGGAGCGGCCGCACCTCGAGGCGCTGGCGGCAGACCTCGGGGTTGCCGCCGCGGTCGAGATGCCGGGTCGGGTGCAGAACCCGTTCATCGTCCTGCGTCGCGCGGACCTGTTTGTGCTGTCATCCCGATATGAGGGGTTCCCGAACGTGCTGCTGGAGGCGATGGCGGTGGGGACGGCTGTGATCGCCACCGACTGTCGCAGCGGGCCGGCGCGGATCGTTAGGCACGGAGTTGACGGCGTCCTCGTCCCACCCGACGACGTCGACGCGATGGCGGACGCCATGGCCACACTCATGCACGACGACCAGCGGCGTCGCGCGCTGGGTGCGCGAGCGGTGGAGGTCACGGAGCGGTTCTCGATGGACCGCGTCATGTCGGAATGGGAACGGCTCGTTGCGCAGGCAACGCGGAGCCAAACGGACGCCGGCGCTCCGGAAACCGAGTTCCAGCGACAACAACCGTAGCTCAGCGGTCCGCGTTAGGCTCGACGTCCAATGGACGCCGACGGCAGCCCGAGAGCTCACCGGCTGAAGTCGAAAGTCGCGTTAACTCGTTTCTCCCGTCGAGCTATCTCAACGCGTGATGGCGACGAACGCTTTGCAATCGTCGTAGTCCATTGTCGGCACTTCCACGGTCATCATATCCACCCACCGCGTAGTCTTCTCCGTCTTCTTGCATCCCTTGCGCTCCCATAGAAGGCGTTTCGCACGGGTGGGTCCGTTTCGTTTCCGTGGAAACTCAAATCGTAGAAGTTGTAGGTTCGCGCCGCCGACGTGCCGTCCTTGAATAGCGAGAGGTAGCCACACTCCCGGACGGCGTGAGCCCCCGCGGTAGCAAGTTGCGCCTATTGGCTTTATTGGACCGACACGGCCGAACCAATTCTCGGCATGGCCTACAAGCCGCATCGCCTCGAGCCGAATTATCCGGGCCCGGAAATTGTCACGACGAAGAGCCCCGCGCCTCCGGTCGTCGTCGAATGCTGGTGCCTCATTGTCGCGACGATGAACCGCGTTAGGCTCGACACGTTCACGCGTGAGACGTGGCGGAAGTTCGACGCGAAGGACCTCGAGCCGCTCAGGTGGGCGATCATTCGCAGGCGGCGCGCTTTGGCGATGCAGCTTCGCCCGTAGAGTGGCCTCGCGCAGGATTGTACTCGTCCGCACCGCCGTCCGAGTCGAATTGACAGCCGCCAGGGATTTCTGATTCCGAGGGTTACGCGTCTATGACGAACCTCTGCCCCTCCAATTTCGTCCTTCCCAGTTGCGTGAACCCCGAACCCGGTGCAGTCAGGTCGCCGATAAGTACCTCAGCCCAG
>Ga0070681_10000982_pt1 | contig 24130 bp, 19 predicted proteins | sample KBSC83BmetaG_FD_65650 | JGI IMG/M metagenome (GOLD analysis project Ga0070681, IMG submission 65650) | Corn rhizosphere microbial communities from Kellogg Biological Station, Michigan, USA - KBS C8-3B metaG | ecosystem: Host-associated > Plants > Roots > Rhizosphere | place: USA: Michigan...
TGAGGTGAGGGGCGGGTGCTCGCCATGAAGGTGATCGGACGCGCGCTTTGACCTTGCCCCGGGGTTTCGTATCCCGTAACCGCGGTCGGAGTCTGGCTGTCTGGGCTGGCTCGCGGGAAGGTTCATCTGGGGTTGCTTCTCGTGGTAAGCATCGCTGGATCCGTGAACCCTCTCCCCAACCCTCTCCCGCAGGGAGAGGGGGCGAAGGCGAGGAGCGCGTTGCCTCACTGGGCGGAACCCTCTCCCCAACCCTCTCCCGCAGGGAGAGGGGGCGAAGGCGAGGGGCGCGTTGCCTTATTGAGGCGGAGGCGGGTGAAACGGCCAGAACTCCGGGATCAGCCACATCGACAGCGCGCAGAACATCAGGATCAGCGGGATGCCGACTTTCATGAAGTCGGTGAAGCGGTAGCCGCCGGCGTAATAGACCATGGTGTTGGTGGGGTAGCCGACCGGGGTGGCGAAGGAGGTCGCCGCGGCGAACGCCACCGCGATCACGAACGGGCGTGGATCGGCATGCACCGCATGCGCCACTGACACCGCGATGCCCACCATCAGCACCACCGACGGGTTGTGCCCCATCAATTCGGTCAGCAGGGCGGTCAGCAGGTAGATCATCAGCAGGGCCGCCAGCGGCCCGTGGTCGCCGACCACGCCCATGCCCAGCTGCACCACCGCGGTGGACAGGCCGGTTTTCTCGATGGCGATGCCCAGCGGCAGGATCGCGCCGAGCAGGATGATGATTTTCCAGTCGATGCCTTCGTAGACATCCTTGCGGCCGAAGCATCCGGTCAGCGCCATCAAGGTGGCGCCGCAGATCGCCGCGATCGGGATCGGCAGCCAGTGCAGTCCGGAAAACAGCACCACCGCGGCCATGATCGCCACCGCGACCAGCGCCTTGCGCGGCATCCGCCGGGCGTCCTGGCGTTCGGACAGCACGATGAAGGATTCCTCGGTGCGCAGCTGCGACATGCGGTCTTCGTCGACCAGCAGCAGCAGCACGTCGCCGACCGCCAGGCTGACGTCGCTGAGCTTGTCGCGCAGCACCACGCCGCGACGGTGGATCGCCAGCAAGGTGGCGTTGTAGCGCCAGCCGATGCCCGATTCGGCGAAGCGGCGCCCCTCGATCAGGCTGGCCGGCGCCACGATCATCTCGGCCAGCACGCGGGGCCGGTCGTCGCCTTGCGGGTAGTGCCGCTCGGGCGCGTTGCGCAGCCGGGCACCGCGGCGGAACTCCTCGATCTTGTCCCAGTCGCCGCGCACCAGCAGCACGTCGCCGGCGGCCAGCTGCTGCGAGCGCGGCGACCACATGCGCCGCTCGCCGCGCAGCAGCTCCAGCGGATACACGCCGAACTTCTCGCCCAGCTTCGCATCGGCGGTGGTCTTGCCGACCAGGGTCGAATCGGCGGTCAGCTCCAGCTCGGTGACGTACTTGCCGATGTCCAGCTCCTCGGGCTGCTGCGCGTCGATATGGCGGGGCAGCAGCCAGCGCCCCACCAGCATCAGGTAGAGGATGCCGGCCACGGCGAGCGAGGCGCCGAGCTTGGTCATCTCGAACACGCCGATCGGCGCCAGCCCGTGCTTCTGCGCCAGGCTGTCGGCGAGCAGGTTGGAGGAGGTGCCGATCAGCGTGCACACGCCGCCCATCTGCGCCGCATAGGCCATCGGCATCAGCACCCGCGCCGGCGAGGTGTGGGTGCGCTGGCACACCCGCAGCGCCAGCGGCAGGAAGGTGGCGACCAGGGCGATGTTCTTGATAAAGGCACCCAGCGGCGCGATCACCAGCATCACCACCAGGGTCAGCAGCCACGGCCGGCGGATCTTCAGCAGCAGCCGGTTCAGCGGCTCCAGCGCGCCGGAACGCTCGATGCCCAGGCTCAGCGCGAACATCGCCGCCACCGTCACCGTGGCCTCGTTGCTGAAACCGGACAGCGCCTCCAGCGGGCTGACGATGCCGAGGATCACCAGCACCCCCAGGGTGATCAGCGCGACCAGGTCGATGCGCACTTTCTCGCTGGCGAACAACAGCATCGCGGTTGCGATCACCGCCACCGTGGCCCAGGCCTGCCAATTCACGCGCGGCCCTGCCGTGCGACCACGCCGTCACGCTGCAACATCGATGAATGAGTGTGGCGCATGCCTGGCTCCAGCTCTTGCCGCGATGCCTGCGGAGTCCCATCCTAACCGCCAGCGCGCGGCGTGTATTCACCGGCGCCGAAACAAAACGGCCTGCACGATGACGTGAGCCGCCAGCGGAGCCACGGCATGCCAGAAGACGACAACCCCGCCTCGAACACCGACCCGGCCGCCACCGCGGCAGCGGGCGCGACAGACAAACCCACGGTGGCGCTGGCGCTGGGCGCCGGCGGCGCCAAGGGGCTGGCGCACATCGGCGTGATCGAGGAGATCGAGGCGCAGGGCTTTCGCATCGTGGCGATCGCCGGCAGCTCGATGGGCGCGCTGATCGGCGGCATCCACGCGATGGGCAAGCTCGACGTCTATCGCGACTGGGTCAGCGCACTGGCCCGCTTCGACGTGTTGCGGCTGGTCGACTGGACGTTTTCCGGCGGCGGCCTGATCAAGGGCGAGAAGATCATCGGCACCCTGCGCGGACTGATCGGCGACACCCTGATCGAGGATCTGCCGCTGGCCTTCACCGCGGTGGCCACCGATCTCGACCGCGGGCGCGAGGTATGGCTGGGCCGCGGCAACCTGTTCGATGCGATCCGTGCCTCGATCGCCGTGCCCACCGTGTTTCGCCCGCATCACCTGCACGGCCACCGCATGGTCGACGGCGCCCTGCTCAACCCGGTGCCGGTCACGCCGCTGATCGGTGTCGAGGCCGATTACCTGCTGGCGGTGAGCGTGGACGGCCCGGCCGAGATGATCGCCACGCCGGAGCCGGCCGAAAACGCGGCGGTGGACGACGCCAGCTACCGGCACCGCATCGGCGAATTCATCAGCCGGCTGATGCCCCGCGGCGACGAGCACCCGCGCGAGCCGGGCACCTTCGACACGCTGAACCAGGCGATGGATCTGATGCAGGCCAACCTGGCGCGACTGCGCCTGGCGGCGTACGAGCCGGATCTGCTGATCGAACTGCCGCGCAACATCGCCAGCGTCTACGAGTTCTACCGCGCCCGCGAGCTGATCGAGCGCGGCCGGGCGTACACGCGCAAGGCGCTGGCCGAATGGCCACGCTCGGGAACGACGCTGCGCACGGACTGATTCACCGACTCGCAGCGCGCGTGAATAGTCTGTGGATCGGCATAGAGCCCAACAAAAGCCGGCGGGCACGGCCCGCCGGCTCTCCTGCACCCATGCAAGATGCGATCAAGAAGCACGAGGCGCCAGAGACGGATGGGGCGCTCTCGACCTTCCTCTCGCGGGGGAAGCAAGCGCAACTTTTCGCCGCCACTCAGCGCGGCCCGTGCGTATGCAGCCAGTTCTGCAGGTAATCGCGCAGCACGATGGCGCCGTTGTGCTCCTCGTCGTGGGCACTGTAGATCAGGGTGACCTTGTGCCGCACCGAGCGTTCGGCCAGCGGCCGCCAGTGCTCGGCCAGGCCGTCCAGCTCGCCGGCGTAGCGGTGGCGGAAGCCGTCCCAGCGCACCGGGTCGTGGCCGAACCACTTGCGCAACTCGGTGGTGGGCGCCAGCTCCTTCGCCCACTGATCCAGCGGCACGGCCTCCTTCTTCAGGCCGCGCGGCCACAGCCGCTCCACCAGCACGCGATATCCGTCGCTCTTCGCGGGCGCCTCGTAGGCGCGCTTGATCGCGATGTCCATGGCGTTCTCCTGCAACGAAACAGGACAAGCATACGACCGCCGCGTCGGCACGGCGTGACCTGGATCAGCCGCCGGTCAAAGCTCCTCGACGTCGGTGACCTTGCCCCGGCGCATCAGCCAGGCCACCCCGCGCAGATCGGCCAGGCCCACCCACAGCCGATCGAGCATGCCGTATTTCGACACGCCAGCGGTGCGCGGGCGATGACCCACCGGCACGCTGGTGCTGGCAAAACCGGCGCGCTTCACCAGCGCCGGCAGGTAGCGGTGCATGTGGTCGAAGTAGGGTAGACGCAGAAACACCTCGCGCTCGAACAGCTTCAGGCCGCAGCCGGTGTCGGGCGTGGCGTCGCGCAGCATGCGCGAGCGCACCGCGTTGGCGACCTTCGAGGAGATGCGCTTGTTGAAGCTGTCGCGGCGGGTGGTGCGCCAGCCGGCGAACAGCTTCACCGCGGGCGCCGCGGCGGCGCGTGCGGCCAGCAGTTTCGGAATGTCGGCCGGATCGTTCTGGCCGTCGCCGTCCAGCGTGGCGATCCAGCCGCCGCGCGCCGCGCGCACGCCGTTCCACACCGCCGTGCTCTGACCGCTGCGGGTGACGTGGTGCAGCACGCGCAATTCCGGATGCTGCGCCTTCTGTGCGTCGAGCACGGCGCGGCTGTCGTCGGACGAATCGTCGTCGACGTAGATCACCTCGTAATCGACCTTGCCGCGCAGCGCGGCGGCGATCTCGGCAAGCAGCGGCGGGATGTTGTCGCGCTCGTTGAACACGGGGACGACGACAGACAGTTGCGGCATGGGGTAGGCCAGGGAGCGATCAGGGGACGATTATCGCCGATGCGGATGGACAACGCAGGCAATCGCGATTCTTTCGCCGTTCACCCTGAGCGTAGCGAAGCGGAGTCGAAGGGCAGCCCTTCGACTCCGGCTCTTCGAGCCTACGCTCAGGGAGAACGGTGTTTTTTCCGGCAGTCAGCGCAGCTTGCCGAGGATGCCTTCCAACTCGTCGTTGCTGTGGTAGTGGATCACCAGCTTGCCGCGGCCGCCCTTGCCCTGGGCCAGTTCGACGCGGGTGGCGAAGCGCTCGCCCAGCTCGCGTTCCAGCGCGCTGATGTTGGGGTCACGCGCCGGCGCGCTCCTGGCCTTGCCCTTGGGTGCGGTCTGCGCGCGGCGGGCAGCTTCTTCCAGTTCGCGCACCGACCAGCCGAGGGTGACGGCCTGGCGCGCCAGCGGCACGGCGATGGCTTCGTCCAGGGTGAGCAGGCAGCGGGCGTGGCCCATCTCCAGCTTGCCGTCGTCGAGCAGCTTCTTGATCGGTTCGGGCAGTTCGGTGAGGCGCAGCATGTTCGACACCGACGCACGCGAGCGACCCACCGCGTCGGCGGCCTGCTGGTGGGTGAGGTCGAAATCCTCGATCAGCCGCTTCAGCGCGTCGGCCTCTTCCAGCGGGGTGAGATCCTGGCGCTGGATGTTCTCGATCAGCGCCATCGCCGGCACGGCCTGCTCGGCCACCTGCCTGATCAGCGCGGGGATCTCGCTCAACTGGGCGCGCTGCGCCGCGCGCCAGCGGCGTTCGCCGGCGATCAATTCGTAGCGGTGCCTGCCCAGCTCGCGCACCACCACCGGCTGGATCAGGCCCTGCGCCTTGATCGAGGCGGCCAGCTCGTCCAGCGCCTCGTCGTTCCAGTGGCGGCGCGGCTGGTACTTGCCGGGCTGGATCTGCTGGATCGGCAGGCTGCGCAACTCACCCTCCTGGCCCGATACCGACGGTGCGGCATCGCCGGCGCCGCCGAGCAGGGCATCCAGCCCGCGTCCCAAACCCCGTTTCTTTGCAGCAGCCATGCGTTATTCCTGATGGTCGGCCGCAGCCGCCTTGAGCAGCCCGACGACGTGGCCGGGCGCGGGTGAGTCGATGTCCGGGCCGGCGTGCGCCGGCAGCCCGCGCTCGCGCCGGATCATCTCGCCGGCCAGGCCGATGTAGGCGATCGCGCCGCGCGAGCTGCGGTCGTACAGATGGATTGGCTGGCCATGGCTGGGCGCTTCGGCCAGGCGCACGTTGCGCGGGATGATCGAGCGCAGCACCTTGTCGCCGAAGTGCTGGGTGAGCTGGGCGGAAACCTCGTTGCCGAGGTTGTTGCGTACGTCGTACATGGTGCGCAGCAGGCCCTCGATCTCCAGCCGGGGATTGAGCCGGTGGCGCACCGCCTTCACCGTGTCGAGCAGGCTGGACAGGCCCTCCAGCGCGAAGTATTCGCACTGCACCGGGATCAGCACGCCGTCGGCGGCGGTCAGCGCGTTGAGGGTGAGCAGGTTGAGCGAGGGCGGGCAGTCGATCAGGATGGTGTGATAGCGGTTCGCGATTTTCGCCAGCACGTCCTTCAGGCGGTGCTCGCGCGCCAGCGCATCCATCAGCTTCAGCTCGGCGGCGGTGAGGTCGCCGTTGCCCGGCAGCACGTCGTAGTGCGCGTCGGTGGGCACGATCGCCGCGGCGATTTCCACTTCCTCCAGCAGCACTTCGCAGCCGCTCAGCTTGATCTGGCGCTTGTCGATGCCCGAGGCCATGGTGGCATTGCCCTGCGGATCCAGGTCGACCAGCAATACCTTGCGCTTCGCCGCGGCCAGCGCCGCGGCGAGGTTGACTGCCGTGGTGGTCTTGCCGACGCCGCCTTTCTGGTTGGCGACAGCGATGATGCGGGCCATGGATAGAGGGCTTTCCGTTCGCGAAGGACGGCTAGATTAGCATTGCCGCCCGGCCTTGCCTGCCCTGGCCCGGTCCGCTTGTCCGCCGGTTGCGGCGAGGGTGCGATGCCTGCCTGCGCAGGAATGACGGTGCGGAAGATGATCGGGTCTGCATCCCTTGCAGCTCGTCATCCCCGTCCAGGCAGGGATCGCTCCTCAGCCAGCACGTCGGCCGCCCACTCCCGTCGAGCGGCGCGAAGCTCGCCTCAACTGCCGATCCGGGTGCCGCTGGCACCGTCGAACAGGTGCAGCCGCCCGCTGACCAGGCCCAGCGGTACGACGCTGCCGGGCTCGGGCAGGGCGCGCGGGGCAACCCGCGAGACCAGCGCCAGATCGCCGTAGCGCAGGTTGAGGAAGATCTCGTTGCCCACCGGCTCGATCACCTCCAGTTGCGCGATGAGCGCGGCGGCGCCGGTTTCCACGGGCTGCAGGTGTTCCGGGCGGATGCCCAGCACCACCTCGCGATCGCACCAGGCCGACCAGGCCGGGTCGGGTAGCGCTTCGCCCAGCGCCAGCTCGCCCTGTGCGCCGGCCAGCCGCCAGCCGCCCTGACGGCGCAGCGTGCCGCGGATCAGGTTCATCGCCGGGCTGCCCACGAAGCCGGCCACGAACAGGTTGGCAGGTTGCTCGTACAGCGCCATCGGCGTGTCGACCTGCTGGATCACCCCGCCGTCGAGCACCACGATGCGCTGGCCCAGGGTCATCGCCTCGATCTGGTCGTGGGTGACGTAGATCATGGTGGCCTTGAGCTGGCGGTGCAGCCGGGCAATCTCCACCCGCATCGACAGGCGCAGCTTGGCGTCCAGGTTGGACAGCGGCTCGTCCAGCAGGAACACCTTGGGGTCGCGCACCAGCGCCCGGCCCAGCGCCACCCGCTGGCGCTGCCCGCCGGACAGCGCGGCCGGGCGCGAAGCCAGTCGCGATTCCAGTTCCAGCGTCTTCGCGGCGGCGGCCACGCGCCGGTCGATGTCGGCCTGCTGGTGGCCGCGCAGCTTCAGGCCGAAGCCGAGGTTCTCGGCCACCGTCATGTGCGGGTACAGCGCATAGTTCTGGAACACCATCGCGATGTCGCGATCCTTCGGCGCCACGTCGTTCACCACGCGGCCGCCGATGCTCAGCGTGCCGTCGCTGATCGCCTCCAGTCCCGCGATCATCCGCAGCAAGGTGGTCTTGCCGCAGCCGGAAGGCCCGACCAGCACCAGCAGTTCGCCGTCGGCCACCGCGAAGCTGGCGCCGGCCACCGCGATGTGGCCGTCGGGATAGACCTTGCGCACTCGATCCAGGCGTACTTCGGCCATCGACGTCTCCGCGGGCGGGTGGCCATGCCGGCCGTCCCGTCGCAGCGGTCTGCATGGCGACGGGCTCTTGGGCTATTCTGCCCATGTAAGCGTTTACATCAAAGCCCGGGCCGCAGGGAGCCCCATGACCGCACCCCGATTCACCTTTCCCGACGGTTTCCATTGGGGCGCCGCCACCTCCGCCTACCAGATCGAAGGCTCGCCGCTGGCCGATGGCGCCGGCGCCAGCATCTGGCAGCGCTTCGCCCACACGCCGGGGATGATGGCCAACGGCGATACCGGCGATATCACCTGCGACCACTACCGCCGTTACAAGGAAGACGTACGGCTGATGAAGGTGCTGGGCCTGCACGGCTACCGCTTCAGCATCAACTGGGCGCGGGTGCTGCCCGAGGGCATCGGCAAGGTCAATCCGCGGGGGCTGGATTTCTATTCGCGGCTGGTCGACGAACTGCTTGAACACGGCATCGTGCCGAACGCCACGCTGTTTCACTGGGATCTGCCGGCCGCACTGGACGACCGCGGCGGCTGGCTGAACCGCGACAGCGCGCACTGGTTCGCCGAGTACGCCGAAGTGATGTTCAAGGCGCTGGACGACCGCGTGCCGCGCTGGACGACGCTCAACGAACCCTGGGTGGTCACCGACGGCGGCTACCTGCACGGCGCGCTGGCGCCGGGCCATCGCAACAAGTATGAGGCGCCGATCGCCGCGCACAACCTGATGCGCGCCAGCGGCGCCGGCATCCAGGCCTATCGCGCGCACGGCAAGCACGAGATCGGCGTGGTGTTCAACATCGAGCCGAAGTACCCCTACTCGGACCGTGCCGAGGACGTGGCCGCCACCCGTCGCGCCCACGCCTACATGAACCGGCAGTTCGCCGACCCGGCCCTGCTCGGCCGCTACCCGTCGGCGATGAAGGAGATCTTCGGCGAGGCGTGGCCGGAGTTTCCCGCGGACGATTTCGCGCTGACCCGGCAGCCGGTCGATTTCGTCGGCATCAACTACTACACCCGTTCGGTGGTGAAGCACGACCCGCAGCAGTACCCGCTGCAAGCCTCGTCCGTGCGCCAGGCCAACCGCACCCACACCGAGACCGGCTGGGAAGTATTCGAGCAGGGCCTGACCGACACCCTGCTCTGGTTCAAGCAGCGCTACGGCGACCTGCCGCTGTACATCACCGAGAACGGCTCCGCGTTCTATGACCCGCCGGTGGCCGAAGGCGATCGGCTGGACGATCCGCTGCGCTGCGACTACCTGCGCAAACACCTGCGCGCGCTGCGGCGGGCGATCGCCGCCGGGGTAAACGTGAAGGGCTACTACGCCTGGTCGCTGCTGGACAACCTGGAATGGTCGCTGGGTTTCTCCAAGCGCTTCGGCCTGTACCACGTCGACTTCGCCACCCAGCGGCGCACCGCCAAGGCCAGCGCGAAACTATATGCGCAGGTGATCGAGAGCAACGGCGGCGTGCTGGACGACGACGTGTAGGAGCGGCCGGCACGCTCAAGCTCTTGCCGTTCTCGCTGAGCGTAACCGCGCAGCGGTGAAGTCGAAGGGCACGCGGCTTCGACTTCGCGCCTTCGGCGCTACGCTCAGCCCGAACGGAGTGGAAGTTCGAAGCAGGCGTATTTCAAGCGCGCCCGAGCACCAGCAAATGCCGTTCGGCCGGCAGTCCCGGCACGCCGAGTGCGTGCGTGCTGCGCAGGGCGAACCCGGCCGGAATGCCCGCCAACTCCTCATCCGGCATCTTGCCCTTCATCGCCAGCCAGATGCCGTCTGGCGCCAGCAGGTGGCCGCCCCAGCCGAGCATGTCGGCGAGGCTGGCGAAGGCGCGGGCGGTGATGCAGTCGAACTGGCCGACGACGTCTTCCACCCGCGACTGCTCGGCGCGCACGCCGCCGAGTTTCAGGCTGCGGATTGCCTCGCGCAGAAAGCGCACCTTCTTGCCGTTGGAATCCACCAGCAGGATCTCGCGCCCCGGCGCAGCGATCGCCAGCACGATGCCGGGCAGGCCGGGGCCGGTGCCCAGATCGGCCAGCGTGGCGCCTTGCACGTACGGCAGGATCGCCAGCGAATCGAGCAGGTGGCGGGTCACCATCTCGGCCGGATCGCGCACGGCGGTGAGGTTGTAGGCGCCGTTCCAGCGTTCCAGCAGGGCCCGGTAGTCGAGCAGGCGCGGCACCGCGTCGCCGGGTAGCTGCAGGCCCAGCGCGTCGATGCCTTGTTCGAGTTGTGCCTGCAAGGTGGCGCGCACGGCCATGAGGCGGCTGTCCGGTAGCTGATGGGTCGGCAAGTATCCCGGCTGGACACGTGCAACGCCAGCCGCGGCGGGGGTCGATCCGTCCAAAGAAAAGCCCGCCGAAGCGGGCTTGAAGTGCTGCAAATCCCCTGCGGCGCGGGCGCTCTTCAGGCACCTGGCGCAATACGAAAATCAGGCGGCGTCGAGGTCGACCCGGGTGACCATCATGCCGCGCTCGCGCAGCACGTGATTCAGCGACTGCTTGACCCGCACGCCCAGATCGCGGCGATCGACTGCCGCGGCGACCGGTTCGTCGCGCAGCGCCTCCTGCGCGCCGCGACGGATCAGCTGATCGACCTGCTCGAACACCGCGTCGGCGCGTTCCGGCTCCAGCACCTGCCAGTAGACCGTCCCGCGCACGTCGCGCTCGCCGGCCAGCGGCGCCTGCAGCTGCAGGGTCTGGCCGGCCAGGTTGATCTTGTGCGCCACGCGATCGAGCACAGGCAGCACCAGATGCGTGCCGGCCTGCAACAGGCGTTGCGGCTTGCCGCGCCGGTACACGCTGTAGACCTGACCCTCGGGCACGTGCCTGACCGCGCTGGCGAGCAGCACGGCGAGCAAGGCAACAGTGAGGGTGGAGAGGATCATCATGGCTGAAAAATCAGTGGCTTGTAGATGGTTTATTCGTCTGTTACCACAGCTGAAGGATACAATCGTTTGACTCTAGATGACTTAACCGCGCTTTAACGTGTGGACAAATCATTAACAACGACGGTGGAGCAAGTCAAGCTTTCTCGCGGATATCCGTCGAGGCCGCACCGCACCGGCGATGTGACCTGGGACGACGCGGTTGGTCGCGATGCGTCAGTTCCGCCCGGAAAAGTCGCCATTTCCGCCTTCGCCAGCGGGCTGCCGGCGTTCCTGCCGATAGACAAGCATCGAGCTTGCCAACGCCGCCACTTCCGCGAGGCGACCGGCGCGACGCGCCAACTCGGTCACAACGGCAAAGCCGTGGCCGCTGACGTTCCCGCTGCCCGGGCTCCCGGATGCTGTTGTGGTGCAGCAAGCCGGCTTGACCGGTGCCGGGCCGGTGATCGCACGGGTTTTCCGCGCCCCTGGCGGGCCGACCTGGCGCAACGCTTGCGCGGCGCAGCACAGCTCGCAGCAACGGGCCCTTTACAACTTCCCATGAAAACGTTTACGTTGGCGCCACCTAAGGGTTCACGGAACCTGCGGACGGGCTTGCATGGCGGCAGCAACGATCAAAGACGTGGCGCGTGAGGCCAAGGTATCGGTGGCCTCGGTGTCGCGTGCGCTGAACGGCGGCGGCGGCGTCACCGCGGCCACCAGCGCGCGCATCCACGCCGCCGCCGAACGCCTGCAATACATCCCGCACGCGGCGGCACGCATGCTGATCACCCGCCGCACGCACACCGTCGGCGCACTGCTGCCCGATCTGTATGGCGAGTTCTTTTCCGAGCTGATCCGCGGCATCGACCTGGCGGCGCGCGCACGTGGCCTGCACCTGCTGGTGTCGAGTTCGCACGACGGCATCGCCGAGGCGGCAGCGGCGGTGCGCTCGATGCAGGGCCGCGTCGACGGCCTGCTGATCCTGTCCGAACGCGTCGATGCCGCCTTCCTGCGCGCCAACCTGCCCAAGGCGCTGCCGGTGGTGCTGCTCAACAGCGCGGTGAAAAACCCGGCCTACCACGTGCTCAACGTCGACAACCACGCCGGCGCCGTGGCGATGGTGCGGCATCTGCTGCAGGCCGGCCACGCCAGCGTGGCGCTGATCGCCGGCCCGCACGGCAACTTCGACGCATCGCAGCGCGAGCAAGGCTACCGCGCAGCGATGGCCAAGTACGCGCCTGGCGCGGCGCTGAACATCGTGGCCGGGGATTTCAGCGAGGAATCCGGCTATCGCGCCGGCCGCCAGCTGCTGGCGCAGGCAGCCCGGCCGCAGGCCGTATTTGCCGCCAACGACATGATGGCGGTGGGCTGCCTGACCGCGTTCAAGGAGGCCGGCGTGCGGGTGCCGCAGGACATCGCCCTGGCCGGTTTCGACGATATTCCGATCGCCCGCTACGTGACGCCCGCGCTCAGCACGGTGCGCGTGCGCATCGCCGATTTCGGCCGCCTCGCACTCGGGCGGCTGGCCGACAGCATCGAACACCCCGAGCAGGAGTCGCCCTCCGCCGCCACGCTCGGGTTTGAAATCGTGGCACGCGACACCTGCGGCGGGAACAAACCAGAAGAAACCTCCAAATCGTCTCAGCAAGCTGCCCGGGGAGGGGAGCGATGAACACTTCAACGCATTTCAAGAAGAACCTGCTGGCTGGCCTGATCGGCGCCTCGATCATGTCACTGGGTGTCGCACCGTCGTTCGTGATGGCCGCGAGCTCGGACGCGAATCTGCGCGGCCACGCGCCCCCGAATACCCTGGTGACCGCCAAGAATGTCGCTACGGGCTCAACCCGCGTGACCAAGGCCAACAGCGAAGGCAGCTACGCGCTGGTCAGCCTGCCACCAGGCACCTACACGGTCGACGCTGGCCCAGGCACGGCACAAACCGTCACGCTCAGCGTGGCGTCCACCGCGACCCTGAATCTGACGGCCACGACGACCAGCACAAGCACACCCGCCGAGGCCAACGCGACCAATCTCGGCGCAGTTACCGTTACCGCGTCAGCCTTGCAGGAAGTGAAGACTTCCGAAGTCGGCAACACCGTGTCGCTGCGCCAGATCGACACCACACCCCAGTCCTCGCGCAACTTCCTGCAATTCGCCGATGCCGTGCCGGGCATGGTCTTCACGCGCGACGCAAACGGCAACACCAGCCTGCGTTCCGGTGCCCAGGCAACCAGTGCGATCAACGTGTACATCGACGGCGTGGGTCAGAAGAACTACGTACTGCAGGGCGGCGTCACCGGCCAGACCGGCAGCCAGGGCAACCCGTTTCCGCAATTGGCCATCGGCGAATACAAGGTCATCACTTCGAACTACAAGGCCGAGTTCGACCAGGTATCGAGCGCCGCCGTCGTGGCGCAAAGCAAGTCCGGCACTAACACCTTCCACGGCGACGTATTCGGTGACTTCACCAATACCGCCATGCGCGCGAAAACACCTTCTGAAATAGCCAATCACAAAAAGACCGATTCGCACGAGAAGGATTACGGCTTCGATCTGGGCGGCCCGATCATCCAGGACAAGGCGCACTTCTTCATCGCCTATGAAGGCAAGGAGTTCGATACGCCGACCACGGTGGTGCCGGGCCTGATCGGTGGCGGTTACGAGAGCCAGCTGCCCGCCAGCGCCAGCGCGCAGATCGGTCCGGCCAGCCTGCCGTTCAAGGAAAACGACTGGTTCGGCAAGATCGACTACGAACCCACCGACCGCGACCGCTTCGAGCTCAGCGGCAAGTATCGCGACGAAACCCAGGTGTCCGGCATCGGCGGCGTCACCACGCCGTCGGCGGCCATCAACACGAACAACACCGACAAACGCTATGACCTGCGCTGGGATCACAGCGCCTACAGCTGGTTCAACCGCTTGCAGGTGACGTACGAGGATGCGTTCTTCTCACCCACACCCGCCATGCGGGGCGCAGGTGCGCGTTACACGCAGGACGTCAACCAGGGCCAGACCATCCTGCAGACCGGCAACTCCCCGCTGGCCCAGCAGAACAAGGGCCAGAAAGGGCCGGCGCTGCAGGACGACCTGACCTTCAATGATTTCGAGTGGCACGGCGACCACGTGATCAAGATGGGGGTGAAATACAAGGAAGTGAAACTCACGGCACAGGACGCCGGCGACGCGAATGCCTTGTTCAGCTACGCCGTCACGCCCGACGCCGGCACCGAGGCGACCCCCTACGAAGTGCAATTCGGCTCCCCCACGCCCGGCCAAAGTCCAGTGGCGGTCAGTCGCGACAAGCAGTTTGGCGCCTATATCCAGGATGACTGGGCCGTCAACGACAAGCTGACCCTGAACCTCGGTGTGCGCTGGGATTACGAGGAAACGCCTTCCTATCTCAACTACGTCACGCCGGCCAACGTGATCGCCGCTCTCAACAGTCAGGATCCCCATGATGGTGCGCCCGCCGGTCAAACCTACGCGCAGACACTGGCCCTGGGTGGCGTGAACATCAACGACTACATCAGCACCGGGAACAATCGAAAAGCACCGAAGGACAATTTCCAGCCCCGTCTCGGTTTCTCCTATGACCTCAACGGCGACCAAGCACACGTCATTTTCGGAGGTATCGGACGTTCCTACGATCGCAACCTGTACGAGGCGATCCAGGTCGAGCAGACCAAATCGGTGTTGTCGCAGCCAACCATCCAGTTCAACACCCCGATCCATCCGTGCACGGTAGGGGTCGGTACTTGCTACGCTTTTGATCCGTCATACATGGACATTGCGACCCTGCAGGCGCTGGTGGCCGGAACCAATACTGGCAAGGAGGTGGACGCGGTCAACAACAAACTCAAGACGCCGTACTCCGACCAAATCAGCCTCGGCATGCGCAACACGATCGGCGAATGGAATACCAGCGCGGCGATCGCCAACATTCGCAGCCACGACGGCCTGGTGTACACACTGGGCAACCGTTATCCCGACGGCAGCTTCTGGCAGAACGGCAGTCAGCCGTGGGGTAACGGCATTCCCGGCTTCGGCAGCTTCATCATCGGCAACAACGGTCTGGAAACCCGCACCACCCAGATCCTGCTGTCGGCGGAAAAGCCCTATACGACGGAATCGCACTGGGGTCTGACCATCGCCTACACCCATACCAACTCCAGTCAAAACCACAACAACAACGACCCCACCGACCAGTACGCCTTCGACTTCGAGACCGTCGGCCACTATCCGTTTGTCGGTGGTGCCGTGGCCAAGAACCGACTGGTGGTGACCGGCAATATCGATGGCCCCTGGGGCTTCGTGTTTGGTGGCAAGCTGACCCTGTCCACGCCGGTTCCCAACGTGGGCATGGCCTTCTATGGCGCCCCGGCGACCAACCAGGATAGCGGCGTGATCAACGGTGCCGGCGGCCGAGTCGTCGCCATCGCGCCACCGGGCAACGGCCGCTTCCTGATCGGCGGCAAGGTCTTCGGCTATCGCGACCTCGACCTGCAAGCGACGAAGAACTTCAAGATCTACGGCAACCTGAGTGGTTACGTCCGCATCGACCTGATCAACGTGTTCAACTTCAGGAACACCGTGGGCTACATGACGAACTACGGCAGCGGCGGCGTTTACAACCCGCAGGTGTTCTACAACCCGACCGGTGACATTACCGGCTATACGCGTACTTTGAGGGCCACCGCAGGCATCAGCTTCTAGATCAGCGCAACAGGCCGACCGGCAACGCTAGAGTGGCCCAAGCAAAGCCCGCATCCCGCGGGCTTTGCTTTTCAGGCCAAACGCTCCCTTGCACAAGCGGGTTTCTCATGACCGATCCAAGTATCCGCAATATCGTGATTGTCGGCGGAGGCACTGCAGGCTGGATGGCCGCGGCGGCGTTTGGCAAGGTGCTCGGGAAGGATTACGCAATTCGACTGATCGAATCGGAGGAAATCGGCACTGTCGGTGTAGGCGAGGCGACGGTGCCGCACCTGAAGCTGTTCAACAATCTTCTGGGAATCGACGAAATCGAATTCATCCGGCAGGTGCAGGGCACGTTCAAGCTCGGCATCCAGTTCAACGACTGGGGTCGCATCGGCGACACCTACATCCACGGTTTCGGTACGATCGGCCACGATGTCAGCCTGCTGCCGTTCCATCAGTTCTGGATCAAGGCAAATCAGTTGGGATTCGCCGGAGACATCGGCGCTTACTCGCTGAACACGCTGGCCGCTCCACTCGGCAAGTTCATGCCCTCGGCCACGGACGTACCGGCGGGCTCGCCACTGGCGGATATCGCCTATGCCTACCACTTTGATGCTGGTCGCTACGCCAAGTACCTGCGGGCCTACGCCGAGCGGTGCGGCGTGCGGCGTACCGAGGGCAAGATTTCCCAGACCCTGCTGCGCGCGCACGACGGTTTTGTCGAGACGGTTGTCCTGGAAAGTGGCGAGCAGATTGATGGCGAACTGTTCATCGACTGCTCCGGCTTTCGCGGCCTGCTGATTGAGCAGGCACTGCACACGGGCTACCAGGACTTCACTCACTGGTTACCGTGCGACCGTGCGCTGGCGGTGGCTTGCGAGAAGGTCGGGCCGCCCACTTCCTACACGCGCTCAACCGCGCGCAGCGCTGGCTGGCAGTGGAGGATTCCGCTGCAGCATCGCACCGGCAACGGTTACGTGTACTCCAGCAGCCATATCAGCGACGACGAGGCAGCGGCCACCTTGCTCGCCCATCTCGACGGCCCCGCGGTCGGTGATCCGCGCCCGTTGCGTTTTACTACTGGCGTACGCAAGAAGTTCTGGAACAGGAACGTGGTGGCTCTGGGGCTGTCCAGCGGCTTCATGGAACCGCTGGAATCGACCAGCATCTACATGATTCAGTCCGGCATTGCGCGCTTGCTCAACTTGTTTCCGCGGCGCGGCTTCAGCGAGGTAGTGATCGATCGATACAACTCGCAGGCCGTGTTCGAGTACGAGCGCATCCGCGACTTTTTGATCCTGCACTATCACGCCACTCAGCGAGATGACACGCCGTTCTGGAACCAGTGCCGGACGATGTCGATACCGGATCAGCTGCGCGACAACATCGCCCTGTTCCGCGACAGCGGTCGTTTCTTCCGCGATGCCGAGGAAATGTTCGCGCTGGTCAGCTGGGTACAAGTGATGATCGGCCAAGGCATCTTGCCGCGCGGCTACCACCCGCTGGTCGATCAGATGCCCGAGCAGGAATTGCGCAAACTCATCGCCGGCGTTGGACAGGTGATCGCCAGCTGCGTCGGCTCGATGCCAATGCACCAGGCTTTCATCGATCGCTACTGTGCCGCTGAAGCTGCATGACCCTAATCAGCACCGTCAGCGCAAGAACCACACGCTTCAATTTGTCGCCGCAGGTATTCCACACGATGAGCCTCCCACGCTTCCGCTCCCTCCTCGCCCCGCTGCTGCTGGCGCTGGCGCTTACCGGCCTGGGCGGGTGGGCGCCGGCCGCCGCGCAGGACGTTGCCGCTACCGCCGCGCGCCACACGGCGCTGGCCTTCACGGCGCTTCCTGCCGATCAGCAGGCGCAGCTGGACGATCTGGAGCACCGCACCTTCCAGTTCTTCTGGGATACCGCCAACCCGGCCAACGGGCTGGCGCCGGATCACTGGCCGGGGCAGTCGTTCTCCAGTATCGCCGCGGTAGGTTTCGGGCTGACCGCCTACGGCATCGGTGCCGAACGGGGCTGGATCAGCCGCGACGAAGCGGTCGAGCGCACCTTGGTGACCTTGCGCTTCTTCGCCAACTCGCCGCAGAACGCCAGCGAGGATGACGCCACCGGCTATCGCGGCTTCTACTACCATTTCCTCGACATGCAGACCGGCCTGCGCCACGGGCGCGGCACCGAGTTGTCCAGCATCGACACCACCTTGCTGCTGGGCGGCGTGCTGTTCGCGCAAAGCTATTACGACCGCGACACGCCGGCGGAGCAGGAGATTCGCCGGCTCGCCGACACCCTCTACCAGCGCGTGGACTGGCCGTGGATGCAGGCGCGACCGCCGCTGGTCAGCATGGGCTGGACGCCGGGCGGCCAGTTCATCCCGCACGACTGGGAGGGCTACAACGAGGCCAACCTGCTGTACATCCTGGCGCTGGGTTCGCCGACCCATCCACTCGAGCCCAAAGCCTGGGCCGCATGGACGCGCACCGACGAGCAGGATTGGGGCACGCTGTACGGACAGACCTTTCTCACCTTCGGGCCGTTGTTCGGGCACCAGTACAGCGCAGCCTGGATCGACTTTCGCGGCATCCGCGACGACTTCATGCGGCGGCACCACTCGGACTATTTCGAAAACAGCCGCCGCGCCGCGCTGTCGCAGCGCAATTATGCGATCGCCAACCCCGATGGCTGGAGCGGCTACGGCAAGAACCTGTGGGGGCTGACCGCCAGCAACGGCCCCGGCCACTTCGGCATCGCCACAGACGGGCACGAGCGGCAGTTCTTCGGCTACTCCGCGCGCGGCGTGGGCCTGCGCCGCGTGGTCGATGACGGTACCATCGCGCCGACGGCGGCGCTGGGTTCGATCGCGTTCGCTCCCGACATCGTGGTGCCGGCATTCCTGCACATGAAAGATCGCTACGGCAAATACATTTACGCCCGCTACGGCTTCCGCGACGCGTTCAACCTCAGCCTGCACGATACCGACGCGCCGCTGCGCACCGGCATGGTGATCCCCGGCTTCGGCTGGGTCGACACCGAGTACCTTGGCATCGACCAGGGCCCGATCCTGCTGATGCTGGAGAACTGGCGCACGGGTTTCGTGTGGAAGGTGATGCGGCGCAACCCGTATGTGCGCAAGGGCCTGCAACGCGCCGGCTTCCGCGGCGGCTGGCTGGAGCAGCCAGCGACGCCACCGTGACCGCGCGCCGCCGGCCGGCACGGGCGTCGCGCTGGTGCGCGGCGCTGCTGCTGGTCGGCCTGGCGGCGTGCGGCGCGCCTCCGCGCAACCAGAACACCTTGACGTTCTGGGCGATGGGCCGCGAGGCCGAAGCGGTGACGCAGCTGATGCCGGCGTTCGAGCGCGAGCACCCGGACATCCGCGTCGACGTGCAGGAGCTGCCGTGGAAGGCGGCGCACCAGAAGCTGCTCACCGCGATCGCCGGCGACACCACGCCGGACGTGGCCCAGCTGGGCAACACCTGGATCGCCGAACTGCAGGCGCTGGATGCGCTGGAACCGCTGCAGCCGTACGTGGCGCGCTCGAGCGGGATCCAGCCGGCCGATTACTTTCCCGGCATCTGGGCCACCAACCGTATCGATGGCACGCTGTACGGCATTCCCTGGTATGTCGACACGCGCCTGCTGTTCTATCGCAGGGATCTGCTCAAGGCCGCCGGCTTCGACGCGCCGCCGCGTGACTGGGCCGAATGGTCGCGACAGATGGCGGCGTTGCAGGCGCGCGCCGCGCCGGGCCACTACGCGATCCTGCTGCCGACCAACGAGTTCGAGCAGCTGCTGTCGCTGGCGCTGCAGCAGGATGAGCCGCTGCTGCGCGACGGTGGTCGCTACGGCAATTTCGAGAGTGCCGGTTTCAAGCGGGCGCTGGCGTTCTATGTCGACATCTTCAAGCGCCACGAGGCGCCGCTGCTGGCCAATACCGAGGTGCCCAACCCGTGGGTCGAGGTCGGTCGCGGCGTGTACGCGTTCTACTTCTCCGGGCCGTGGAACATCGGCGAGTTCCGCCATCGACTGGCGCCAGCGCAGCAGGGCAGCTGGGCCACCGCGCCCCTGCCCGGCCCGCACGGCCCTGGCGCCGGCATCGCCAGCGGCTCCAGCCTGGTGATCTTTCGCCATGCGCGGCACAAGGCGCAGGCGTGGCAGCTGATCGAGTACCTGTCGCGGCCCGCCGTGCAGCAAAAGTTTTACGCGCTGCTCGGCGACATGCCACCACGCCGCTCGGCGTGGCAGGGCACTGCACTGCGTAGCGACCCCGCGGTGCAGGCATTTCGCGACCAGTTGGAACGGGTCAAGCCGACCCCGCCGGTGCCGGAGTGGGAGCGTATCGTCACCGAGATGCAGCTGGTCGCCGCACAAGCCGCGCATGGTGAGTTGACGGTGGATCAGGCCGCCGCCGAGATCGACCGACGCGCCGACGCGATTCTCGCCAAGCGGCGCTGGATGCTCGACCGCGCACACGGGGAACGGCGATGAACCGTACTCGCACTGCGTGGTTGTTCCTGACCCCCGCGCTGCTGGTGCTGGGCGTGTTCTTCATCCTGCCGGTGATCGGCGCGCTGGGGCTGAGCCTGACCGACTACGACCTGTACGCGCTGGCCGATATCCGCAACCTGCGCTTCGTCGGCCTGCACAATTACTGGGCGCTGCTGCAGCGGCCGCTGTTCTGGTCCGCGCTGGGCAACACGTTCTACTTCGTCGCGGTTGGCGTGCCGCTGTCGATCGGCGCCTCGCTGGGCAGCGCGCTGTTGCTGAACTCGCCGCTGGCGCGGCTGAAGTCGTTCCATCGCACCGTGCTGTTCGCGCCGGTGGTGACCACGGTGGTGGCGGTGGCGGTGATCTGGCGCTACCTGTTCAACACCAAGTACGGATTAGTGAACTACGGCCTGGCCGGGCTGGGCCTGGATCCGGTGGACTGGCTGGGCGATCCGCACTGGGCGATGCCCACGATCATCGCGTTCGCGGTGTGGAAGAACTTCGGCTACAACATGATCATCTTCCTGGCCGGCCTGCAGGCGATCCCGCCGGAGCTGTACGAGGCGGCGCGTATCGACGGCGCCTCGGGCTGGCGGCAGTTCCGCCACATCACCCTGCCGATGCTGAAACCGACCATGCTGCTGGTGATGGTGCTCACCGTGGCCGGCTATTTCCAGTTGTTCGCCGAACCCTACGTGATGACTGAGGGCGGCCCGCTGCAAAGCACGGTGAGCGTGCTGTACCTGATGTACGACGACGGCTTCAAATGGTGGAACCTGGGGGTGGCCTCCGCGGTGGCGTTCACTCTGTTCGGCGTCATCCTGGCGATCACGATCACCATGCTGCGGCTGATGCGACGCAGGGAGCCGGCATGAATCCGCGGCTGGCACGCTGGCTGGTCAACGGCGCCCTGCTCGGCTGCGCCGCGGTGGCCGTGCTGCCGCTGCTGTGGATGCTGTCGGTGTCGCTGATGCCGCCCGGCACGGCCAGCTCGCTGCCGCCGCCGCTGCTGCCCGCGCACCCCACCCTGGGCAACTATCGCGAACTGTTCTCCCGCACCGGGATGGGCCGCTACGCGCTCAACAGCCTGCTGGTTTCCGGCGCGATCGCCGGGCTCGCCCTGGTGTGCAACCTGATGGCCGGCTACGCCTTCGCCAAGCTGCGCTTCGCCGGGCGCGAACGGCTGTTCCAGGCGCTGATCGGTGCCCTGGTGATCCCGGCCCAGGTGGCGATGCTGCCGCTGTTCCTGCTGCTGAAATACGCCGGCCTGGTGAACAGCTACGCCGGCGTGATCGTGCCGGGCATGGCCACCATCTTCGGCATCTACCTGGTGCGCGAGTACGCCCGCAACGTGCCGGACGAATTGCTGGAGGCGGCGCGCATCGACGGCGCCGGCGAGTGGCGCATCTTCGTGCAGATCGTGCTGCCCCTGCTGAAGCCGGTAATGGTGACGCTGACCGTGTTCACCTTCCTCGCCGCCTGGAACGACTTCATGTGGCCGCTGATCGTGCTGACCGGGCAGGAGCACTACACCCTGCCGCTGGCGCTGGCCTCACTGGCACGCGAACACAGCGAAGATACCGAGCTGATGATGGCCGGCTCGGTAGTCACCGTACTGCCGGTGCTGCTGCTGTTCCTGGCGCTGCAGCGGCATTACCTGCAGGGGCTGTTGCTGGGCAGCGTGAAGGGGTGAGCCTGCTTCAATAAAGCAACGCGCTTCTGACCTTTGCCCCCTCTCCCTTCGGGAGAGGGTTGGGGAGAGGGTTCACGGATCCAGCGCTGCTTGTGCGAAGCGCGCTCTGTCGAAAGCACACATGAGCAGCCGCCTCACCCACAAGTCGTCGGCGGGTGAGACCTTGACTTGCGGGTGGTTTTCAACAGAGCGCGCTTCGCATCACGGCTTCGATGCCGGAGCGTACCCTCTCCCCAACCCTCTCCCGAAGGGAGAGGGAGCAAACGCAAGGAGCGCGTTTCCCTGTCTAGAACTTTCCGGCACGGAAGTCGGCGATCGCTTCGTGGATCTGCGCCTGGGTGTTCATCACGAACGGGCCGTAGCGCGCCACGGGTTCGTTCAGCGGCTTGCCGGCGACCACCAGCAGGCGCGACGGCTTGTCGCTGCCGGCCAGCTGCAGCTGATCGCCATCGGACAGCACGCCCAGTTCGCTACGCTGTAAACGCTCGCCGCCGACCAGGGCCGATTCGCCATCGAACACGTAGGCGAAGCCGTGATGGCCGGCGGGCAGATCCAAGGTCACTGCGGCACCCGGCTGCAGGCTCACATCCAGGTACACCGGTGCGGTGACGATGCCTTCGACCGGGCCGCTGGCCCCGGCCAGTTCGCCGGCAATCACCTTCACCTCGACGCCGACTGCCGGCTGCACCACCGGAATCCGCTCGGGGCCGATGTCCTGGTAGCGCGGCGCGGTCATCTTGTCGGCCGCCGGCAGGTTCACCCACAGCTGGAAGCCCCACATCAGGCCGTTCTCCTGCTGCGGCATTTCCGAATGCAGGATGCCGCGGCCGGCGGTCATCCACTGCACGCTGCCCGGCACGAGGTCGCCGCGGTTGCCGTGGTTGTCGCCGTGCTGCATGTGCCCGGCCAGCATGTAGGTGACCGTCTCGAAACCGCGGTGCGGATGCTCCGGAAAGCCGGCGATGTAATCGTCGGCGCTGTCGGAGCGGAACTCGTCCAGCAGCAGGAACGGGTCGAGCATGTCCAGCGCGGGCTGGCCGATCACGCGCTTCAGCTTCACGCCCGCGCCGTCGGATGTATCCGTGCCGCGGACGCGGCGGGTGATGCGGCGATCGCTCATGGCGTGCTCCGGTTCAAGGGTGACTGGCCGCCAAGATGGCCCCGTTCGCGCGCATATCCAAGCACCGGCGCCGGAACGGATCGTTCACCAGGAGCGCGGAGTGAGGGAAAGCACGCGGTGCGTTCCGGCTCTTCCCTCACTTCTCACTCCTTTCCACTCACTCTTGCTCTCAATGCACCCAATGGCCACTGCGCTGGCGCGGCGGCGTGGGCTCACCCTCGCGGGCCGGGTCGTGCTGCAGCACCATGGCTTCCACTTCCGCCTCGGTGGCGGGTTTGGCCTGCCAGTACTGGTTGACCGCGAACAGCACCGCCGGCACCTGGCTCAGGCAGTCGTCGTACTCGTCGTCGCCGAGTTTCTCGAACTCGGCCTCGGCGCGCAGGATGCCCTCGTCCACCGCCAAGGCCATCACCGGCCCGAGCAGCTCCATCAGCTGGGGATCCTCGGCCAGGCGGCTTTCCCACAACCCGGCGCGCAGGTCGATGCCGCGGCTGAAGCCTTCGCACCAGCCGGCGGCGGACAACACCGGGCCGCTTTCCGACTCGACCTCGCCCAGAATCGGTTCGTAGGCGTCGACGTCGAGCTCGGCACTGATCGAATCGTTGAGCTTGGCCAGCAGGGCCAGCACGCGGTTGCCTTCGCCCTCGTCCTCGAACGGCTCGTGCAGCACCTCGTGCAGCCATTCGTCGGGCAATACCAGCAGCGGGCCGACCGCCAGTGCGCTGAGCAGGCCGTGCACGCCATCGAGCAGCAAATCACCCTCGCCGGTGTGCGCGCGCAGGTAACGATCCAGTTCGTCCAGTTCGTTGTCGTCCAGCGAGCTGGGCCATTCGGTCTTTGCAGTCATATATCCAGTTCCAGCGTCACCGGCGTGTGGTCGGAAGGACGCTCCCAGCGCCGCGGTTCGCGGTCGATCGCCGCGGCGGCGGCGGCGGATTTCAGCGCCTCGCCGATCAGGATCAGGTCGATGCGCAGACCCATGTTGCGGCGGAAGGCGGCCTGCCGATAATCCCACCAGCTGTAGTGCCCGGGGTCGGGCTGGAACAGGCGGAAGCTGTCGTGCAGGCCCAGCTCGGTGATCGCCTTCAACGCCGCGCGCTCCGGCGGCGAACACAAAATATCCTCGCCCCAGGCGACCGGATCGTAGACGTCGCGGTCGTCCGGGCAGATGTTGAAGTCGCCCAGCACCACCAGATTCGGATGGCGCTCCAGCTCGCCCGCCAGGAATTCGCGTACCTTGGCCAGCCAGTCCAGCTTGTAGGCGTATTTCTCGTCGCCGACCGCCTTGCCGTTGACCACGTAGAGATCCACCACGCGCAGCCCGCCAACGGTCGCGGCCAGGATGCGCCGTTGCGGATCGTCCAGCCCGGGGATGTCGGTGACGACGTCGCGGGGTTGCTCGCGGGCCAGGATCGCCACGCCGTTGTAGGTCTTCTGGCCCGAGTACAC
>Ga0070681_10000985_pt1 | contig 24087 bp, 20 predicted proteins | sample KBSC83BmetaG_FD_65650 | JGI IMG/M metagenome (GOLD analysis project Ga0070681, IMG submission 65650) | Corn rhizosphere microbial communities from Kellogg Biological Station, Michigan, USA - KBS C8-3B metaG | ecosystem: Host-associated > Plants > Roots > Rhizosphere | place: USA: Michigan...
GGCGGCCAGGAAGCTGGGCCTGTTCCGCAACTTCGAATGGGTCCACTGGGTGCCGACCGCGCCGTCCAGGAAGGATCCGGCCACCGGCAAGTGGAGCGGCGGCGATCTCGACGGATTTCCCTCAGGGTGGGGCTCCACGGGATTGGGCATTGCCGGGGATTGTCTGTACTGGGGACGCAGCAACTCGACCAACACCACCGGGCCGCGCGTCACTCTGGACGTTAAGATTTTCAAGATCCAGCCCAACCCCGAAAAAGATCCTCCGGTCCTCGTCGGCTCCATGCCGCAGCTCACGGTCGACAAGGGCGAGACGGCTGTGCGTGACCGCGAGCTGCGCCCTTACAACTACACCTCGAGCGATGGCGTCGAGCGCATGCTGATGGTCCGTAGCGCGGCCACTGGAACGGGCGGCGACGTCATCACCTATACGCTCGATCCCAAGACCTGCCTGCCTGTCGACAGCGGCGCGAAGGCCAAAGGCGTGCTCGCCCACGAGTTCTACCTGTGGCACGACCCGGTCAACGCGAATCGACTCCTGGTGCTCTCGCAGACCTATGGCTCGCAGGATGAAGATCTGATCGTGACGGCCATTACCGATGAGAGGACCGGTGCGGTCCTCCAGGATCCGGTGTTTCTCGCCTCCTTCACGCTCGAGAACATCGGTGGGCCGATCCGCAACGAGCGGCCGGATCCGACCGGGCTGTACTCCTCAGGCCGATTCGCCGACTACCATCAGCTGACCGATCAGTGGGGACGCCCGGGGGCTTCGCAGCCCTCGCAGGTGAATAGCCTGCACTCGGGCACCTTGTCCGACGACGGCGAGCGCTTCTACGTTGCCGGCACGACCGCAGGCATGTACATCCTGAACACCGAGGCGATCGCCCACAACACCAATGCGCAGATTGCCGCCGGAAGTGTTTGCACTCAGCGCTCGACCAACGCGTGGATCGATGGGAAGGTCGGCGGTGTCGTCGACGTCAAGAAGCTCCCGGCGGTGGCCAACGACTGCGTCCATCCGGTTCTGAATTCCGATCCGGGCGTGCTCGCGATGCTGCGCTCCAACCGCTCCGAGGCTGACAAGCTCGCGCGCTACACCCGTCTCGAGACACGCTCACGCTTTGCTTTCACACCGCCGCTCGTCGCCATGGTAGGAGTGCACAGCGCCGTGCCCGTGCCCAACCGCCCGTCCCTGACGAACGGCAACACCAAAAAGCGCCCTGCCTGGGTGGTGATCACCGAGGAGTGGCCGTTCGGGCCGTGTCCCGAGAGAGGCTTGAGAATCATCAACGTCGAGTCCGAGATCACTCCGATGATGGTCGGAGCCATCGCGCAGTCGGACAGCGTCGTCGAGAACTGCATCAAGCAACCGAAGGTGCCGGGTGCGCTGATTCGTCCGATGATGCACGCTCACAACCCAACGGTGCTGCCCGACATCGTGTTCGTCGGATGGCTCGGACATGGCGTCCGCGCAATCGACATCTCCAACCCCTTCGATCCCCGCGAAGTCGGCCATGCTCGCCCGATACCCTGGGGCGACATCATGACTTACCCCGATATCCACAACGGTCTGATCTACGTCGGCGACAACAACTCCGGGCTGCACGTTCTGAAATACACCGGCCCGCATGCGGACGAGGTTCCGAAGAATGCGGTGTACTCGTCCAATCGCACCAGTCCGCATCCTTCCGGGTCTCCGCACTGACCCCGGGCTGCGCGCGCATGGCACTTGTTCCATCACGTGTGACGCTTCTATGCGTGATGGGCCTGGTGGCGGGCAATGCGCTCACTCAGGAGCATCATCACGAGTCGACGTCGGCGAATGCACCCGCCGCGTCGCTCTACACACAAGACGACCTGATGTTCCTGACTCACATGGTCGTGCACCATCGACAGGCGCTGGACATGGCTGCATTGGTGCCGTCCCGAAGTCATCGCGAAGAGTTCGTCCGATTCGCGCGCTACGTCGATGGCGCCCAGCGGGCGGAGATCGATCAGATGAATACGCTCCTGCGCGAAGCGGCCGACCGCGGCATGCCGGCGCCCCATCACGACATGACCGGCGATCCGCCGATGCACGGCATGCTGTCGAAGGCACAGATGGCGGCGCTGGCGGCGGCCAGCGGGCCGGAGTTCGAGCGGTTATGGCTGGAAGGAATGATCTACCATCACCAGGGGGCGCTCGACATGGCGCGTGCCCAGCAGGAGGCGCAGTTCAAGAACCGCCACCAGCCTTACGGGATCGATGTTCTCGTCGACGACATGTTGAACAGTCAGCGGGCCGAGATCGCAAAGATGCAAGGGTGGCTCACGCAGTGGGGGCTCGAAGCGCCGCCAACGTCTCCGTAGCGGCCCGCCGCATCATTCCCTGATCCGATGAGACGACGAACACCGTGACGCCGATCGATCTGAGCCACTCGAACTCCGCGGGAACGTAGCGGGCCACGTGCGCACAGAGCGGAATCCCGCTGGCCCGCGCGGCCTGTGCGATTCTCTCGACTGCAGAGCGCACGGCCGGAGCGTCCGGCGAGGGCTCGCCCAACGCGACCGTGAGATCTCCTCGACCGAGGAACAGTCCGTCCAGGCCCGAAACGGCTGCCAACGCGTCAATCTCTCCGAGGACCTCGGGGTCCTCGACCATCGCGAGCACAGTCGCACGCGCGTCCCCGGCCTTGACGTGCTCGCCGATCTGCAACCCACCATAACGGCCCGCGCGAGGTGAGTTCGAGAATCCGCGCTTACCGCCGCGATAACGGCAAGCGCTGACGATCCCCCGAGCAGCCGCTGCTGTCGCAATGTGCGGGACCAGCACGCCGTCCGCGCCGTCATCGAGCGCCGCCAATAGATGAGAGGGAGTCGAGTTCGGCACGCGAACGACTGCAGCAATCCCGGCTGCGCGGGCTGCCAGCAGAATGACATCCGTGCTCGTCCGGTCGAATGGCGCATGCTCTCCGTCGACGATGACGAAGTCGTATCCGACGTCCCCGAGGATCTCGGTGGCATGCGGTGAAGGCGTCTTGAGAAACGTGCCGATCAGCAACTCGCGCGCGGCGAGGCGTTCGCGAAATGGCGTGGCGATGCTCATTGAGCTGACTCAGGCAACGGATACTCGTCCGCGTTGAGCACCCAGCCCGGCATTTTGGAGAAGTCCATTCGCGGTGGCGAAAAGAGGTCCACGAGTTGGTTCATCCCAGGATCTGAACCTGCCGAGGTGTGGATGGCAGGAGGGGGAATCACCGCCAGCGACGGGGCAGGACAAACCTCGTGGTTGTCGCTTCTCCACTCGTGGATGTTGGCGGTCCATGGCCAGCGGATGTGATGCGTGAAAGAGCCCTGCAATGCCAGCGATCCCTGTTCGAAGTCATCGTGATGGTGCGGCGAGAGCCGAGTCAGATCGCGTGGACCTGCCTCCACCGGGAGCACGTTGATCATCAGCGTCGAGCAGCGCCAGATGCGGCCGAAGCGCCCCTCCTGAGGAGGGACGTCGAGATCGTACACCCGCAGACGATGTCCACTCGGCGGATCGGGCCAAGGGCGGTAGGGAGGAATGTTTGGATGGGGTTCCGAGTAGGAGTGCGCATTCGATGCCAGCATGACCAGATCGGCGGACTGAGCGGTGAACACCCGCACGATCTTCCCGCTGGAGCCCGCCGTCACAACGCTTCTCCCGGGCGGGACGATCACGAGCGAATGCCCACTGACGATCCGCGTCTCCTGCGGAGTGCCGATCGTCACTTCGAGGTCGCGCTCTGGAATCAGCACGAAGTACTCGTCCAATTGAGCATCACGCACCAACACAGCGCCGGATGCGGCCTCGGTGTACGCGACGACAAAGTTTTGCCCACGTCCATACCAGGTTCGCGCCCGGTCGGAGACCTCGCGAGGAGGATCGTCGTGGAACTTGACGTACTCCGCCCCAACGAAACGAATCGCACCCGGCTTGCTGGCGTAGGGGGCCGCGGCGGCACCAGCGGCACTCGCGAGCTTGGATCTGGGGTCGTCAGAACCGTACATGCTTACATCCCACCTGCGACGACGAGATTGGCTCCGGTGACGTAGGAGGCCGCATCTGAGCAAAGAAACAACACCGTCGAGGCGACTTCCTCCGGCGTTCCGGCACGTTGCATGGGAGGTCGCTTTGCCACCATTTCAAGTCGTCCCGGTCGGTGCATCTCCGTGGTGATGAACCCCGGTGACACGGCGTTGACACGGATTCCTTCCGTACCCACCTCGCGTGCGAGCCCCGCGGTCAAGCTATCGATCCCGCCTTTCGAGGCTGCATACCAGACGTACTCGCCAGGTGAGCCGTAGAACGCCGCACGCGAAGACAAGAATACGATCGCTCCACCGGGGCCGCCAAGGCGCGTAGACATCCGGCGAACGGCCTCGCGAGCGCACAATATCGCTCCGCGCAAGTTGACGTCGAGCACTCGGTCGATCGTCGCGGTCTCCGCCTCCAGCAGAATTGAGTTCGTGCCCGTGATCGCGCAGTTGTAGATAAAGGCGGCCAACGGGCCGTGCCGGTCGGACTCGGCGAAGAGACTGCGGATGCCGTCCTCGTCGGCCATGTCTGCCTGCACGACCGCCGCCTGACCGCCTTCGGAACGGATTCGAGCCAGCACCGACTCCGCTCGCTCTGCATTGTGCACGTAGCTCAGGACAACGACATAGCCCTGGCGAGCCGCGCCAAGAGCGATCGCTGCGCCGATCCCGCGACTTCCGCCAGCGACCACGAAGACCCGCGCGCTCATTGCGCTCACTCCCACACCCGAGAAGCCCGGGACACTATCGGAGCCGGTCCGGCCCTGTCCACATCCCGCACGCGGCCCTGCCGGAGCAAGCTGCAAGTCGTTGACCTTCCTTCGAAAGTCCCCGAAACTCCCTCGAATGAACGAAGGTACCCCCCGGGTGGCAGACTTCGACGCGGTGATCGTCGGCGCCGGATTTGCCGGGATCTATGCACTCTATCGACTGCGCGCGATGGGGCTGACGGTTCGGTGCCTCGAAGCGGCGGACGATGTAGGCGGCACCTGGTACTGGAACCGCTATCCGGGTGCCCGCTGCGACGTGGAGAGCATGTCCTACTCGTACTCGTTCTCGCCTGAGCTCGAGCGCGAATGGGTGTGGACGGAGCGCTACGCATCGCAGGGCGAGATCCTGCGGTACCTGCAACACGTGGTGGACCGCTTCTCGTTGCGGCCGCTGATTCGCTTCAACACACGACTGAGACAGGCAACGCTGAACGAGTCGAGCGGGCGTTGGTCGCTGCGCACCGATACGGGCGAACAGCTCACCGCGCGCTTCGTCGTCATGGCGACGGGGTGCCTGTCTGAGCCTCGGTTACCGTCGATCCCGGGGCTCCAAGACTTCGAGGGTCGCATCTTTCAAACCAGCCGCTGGCCGCGGGAGGAGATCGACTTTAGCGGACAACGCGTCGGCGTCATCGGCACCGGGTCCTCCGGGATTCAGTGCATACCCCTGATCGCCGCTCAGGCGAAGCACCTGACTGTGTTCCAACGGACGCCCAACTTCAGCGTGCCGGCACACAATCGACCCCTCGATCCGAGCGCGCGCCAGGAGTTGATGGACAACTACCCGCCGTTCAGAAAAGCCTTGCGAGAGAGCTTCACATCGCTCGCGCCGGACGCCCCCCTGCCCTCGGCCATGGAGCTGAGCGCGCAGGAGCGTGAGCAACGCTATGGGGCCGCCTGGAAGGAAGGCGGCATCCGCTTGCTGTTCTGCGTCTCGGACACCATCGTCAGCAAACCTGCGAACGACACCCTCGTGAGTTTCCTGCACGAGCGCATCCGAGAGATCGTCAAGGACCGCGAGGTTGCGGAACGTTTGCTGCCGAAAACCCACCCTCTGGGCACGAAGCGGATGTGTGTCGACACCGACTACTACGCTACCTTCAATCGCTCCAACGTCACGCTCGTAGATCTGCGCGCGACACCTGTTGTTGGAGCGAATCGCCACAGCGTGCGCACGCGCGCCGCCGAATTTCCGCTCGACAGCCTCGTCTTGGCCACGGGATTCGACGCGATGACGGGCGCACTGCTTGCGATCGACGTTCGCGGACGCAGCGGGCGCCGGCTCGCCGATGAATGGCGCAACGGCCCCCGCACTTATCTCGGAGTGTCCGTGGCGGGTTTTCCCAACCTGTTCATGATTACCGGACCGGGCAGCCCCTCCGTCATCAGCAACATGGTGATCTCGATCGAGCAGCACGTGGAGTTTGTCGCGGAGCTCATCGGAACGATGCGCGCTCGGGGCGTGGACACGGTCGAGGCGCAGGCCGGCGCACAAGAGGAATGGGTTGCGCACGTCGCCGCCGTTGCTTCAGGCACTTTGTTTCCGCAGGCGGACTCGTGGTACATGGGAGCCAACATTCCCGGCAAGCCTCGTGTATTCCTGCCGTATGTCGGCGGCGTCGGGCCTTACCGCCTGAAATGTCAGGAAGTCGCTATGGCGGGATACGCCGGGTTCGATTTTAGAAGCTGAGCGCCGGACCCCAGCCGCATTGGCGATCAGGCGAGCCCCCACACAGCCTTGAATCCGCGCACCAGCGCCGCTTCGAACTCCGGCGTACCTGGAAGTAGCGGTCCCGGTCGATTCACGAGCCCGTTATTGATGACGCCGTTGGCCATCTGAAACGCAAAGCGGATGTGCCGGAGCTCCTCCTCGGTCAACTCTCGACCGATGTGCCGCTGATGACAGTCGATCGCCAGCTGCATGGTCTGCCGACCGCTGGCTCGAAACGGCTCCCAGAAGATCGGGTCGCTCGCACCCTTGAGAAGTACCGCGCGCCAGAAGTTCCGGTACCGCAGCAGATGACGGTAGGAATCCAGGATGGCATACGCGGCGTAGTCGGCGCCCGGGGCCAGCGACGCAAATCCCTTGGCGCGCTGCTCCCATCTGCGCTCGAGCCAGCCGGCCCCGAGCGCCTCGAGGAGGGCCTCCTTATCCGTGAACCGAGAATAAAAGGCGCCGACCGAGCTGCCAGCGGCCCTGACGATCTCGTTGATGGAGATGACCTGCCAGGGATGAGCCTCGAGCAGTTTCCACGCAGCCGTCATGAGCGCATCCCGGGTTTTGCGGCTGCGTTCCTGCTTGGTCGGAAGCGGCAGACGCAGCCCCGTCGGAGCGGTTGCTTGACTCAAATATCGAATCCGTGCTCTGATTCTGATCACTCCAATATCAATAAAAGCCTAATCCGATTGGTAATTTCAGATAAATCATGAACTTTGACTCTGGTTTTGGGAAGTCCCACGACGAGTCTATTTGGGGGGATCGATGAAGCAGAAGATCATTGCCGCCTACGTGTGCGCGGCCATCGCGACGGCCATGCAGGCGCGGGCTGCCGACAGCACCGAGCAGCAGCCGCTCGAGGAAATTCAGGTCACGGGCACGAGAATTCAGCACGTCGGAATGACCACGCCCACGCCAGTGACGTCCGTCACTCTCGATGAGCTGACCAACATGGCGCCGACGACCCTGATCAATGCACTGGTCCAGCTGCCGCAGTTCTACGGTAACGCGACGACGAGCAACTTCAACACCGGTGCCAACGGGTTTTTCGTCTCACCCGGCGGCGGCTCCCTCGACCTGCGAGGCATGGGCACCAAGCGCACCCTCACCCTGCTCGACGGCCGGCGCATGGTGGATTCCAGCTTGTACGGCGGTCCGGACGTCAACCTGTTTCCGCAAGCGGTGGTGAAACGGGTGGACACGGTGACTGGCGGCGCGAGCGCCGCGTACGGCACCGATGCGGTCGCGGGTGTCGTGAATTTCATTCTGGACACCAAGTTCGACGGTCTGAAGGCGAGCCTGCAAGGCGGCCAGACGAGTCGCGGCGACAACCGCAACAACGAGTTCTCGATTACCTACGGCCGCAGCCTGGGCGAGAAGGCACATTTCATCCTCTCAGGCGAGCACTACGCCGAGGACCCCGTCTACACGTACAACGGGCGCTCCTGGTATCAGAGCTGGGGCCTGCTGCAGAGTTCCGCCGCGGGAGCGGGAACCAGCCAGTCGAATCCCAAGTTCTATGAGGCACCGTACGTGCACTCCACCAACTCCTCCTACGACGGAGTCATCACCGCCTGGCAGGCTACGACCGGCAACACCGTCCCGGCATCCTTCGGGCGCATGATCTTCAACAGCGATGGCACGGTGAGTCCGTTCGTGAACGGCACGAATATCTCCAGCGTGACCAGCGCCCAAACCGGTGGCAGCGGCACCGACAACATCTCGGACCGCCCGAGTGTCGAGCCGCAATCGAGCCGCACCAGCTTCTTCAGCTATGTGGACGCGGACGTGACGGACAACATCAACGTCTTCTTCCAGGGAATCTATGCCACTGAAATGTTGAAGACGACCACCACGGGAGGCCTGTTCTCGGCCAGTAGCGGCCAGCCGATGACGATCTACGCCAACAACGCCTTCCTGCCCGCCAGCGTGGCCCAGGCGATGGCGGCCAACAACATCGCTTCCTTTACCTTCGGCCGCATCGGCAACAGCCTCGACATCGCGAATAACGCGTACGTCGAGAACGACACGCGGGTGCGCTCCGGCACACTGGGTTTCAAAGCTTCCGTCCCGGGCGGCTTCTTCAAGGACTGGACGGTCAACGGCAATTACCAGTTCGGCGAGACCGACCTCGATGCGCGCCAGATCGGGGGCATCCGTATCGACCGCATCTACATGGCACTGGATGCCGTCAAGAACCCGACCACCGGGCAGGTCGAGTGCAATGTCACCCTGGTGTCGGGGATGTATCCGGATTGCGTGCCGCTCAATCTGTTCGGCCGGGGAAATGCCTCGCAGGCCGCGATCAACTGGGTGACGGGCTACGACCCCGGGGTGGCCGTGACGACCTCGCCGTACTATGCGACCGGCTCCAGCGGCACTTTCAGCTACGTTGGCGGGCCGGACAAGGTTCGCGGCGTGGACATCCAGCAGAACGATGCGGAGCTCTTCGCCTCCGGAGACCTCTTCAAGGGGTGGGGCGCGGGCCCGATTTCCATGGCGATCGGCGGCAACTACCGCCGCGAGATCCTCAATCAGGTCGTCTACGACTCACAGGGAAATCCCTCGACCAGCCCCAACGTCTTTCCGGTGCCGGCCAACAACCCTACTCTGGGCATTCGCGGTGCGCCCCCGGGCGCGGTCAACAACTCCGTGGATACCCAGTTCTCCAAGGTCCCGTTCGTCAAGGGTGGCTTCGACGTGAAGGAGGCGTTTGCAGAGACGGAGATCCCTCTCGTCTCCAAAACGCTTTTGCTTCAACAGCTCAACTTCAACGCAGCCGTCCGCTGGGCCGATTACAGCGGCAGCGGCTCGATTCTGGCGTACAAGGTTGGCCTGGACGACCAGGTCACCGACGACATTCGCCTGCGTACGACTCTCTCCCGCGACGTCCGTGCTGCGAACCTCGATGAGCGCTTCGACCGAACCGGCGGCGCGGCGAATGTCATCGACTACGGCAGGGCGGGCAATCCCCCCGAAACCATCACCATCGTGCAGGGCGGCAATCCGGCGGTGAAGCCGGAGACCGCCGACACGGTCACGGCCGGCATAGTCTATCGCCCGCACTGGCTGCCGGGAGCGGACATGTCGGTGGACTGGTTCGATGTCTCACTGAAGGATGCCATTCAAGCGTATACCGCGCAGCAGATCGTCAGTGCCTGCTACCAGCAGAACAACACCGATCAGTGTGCAAACATCTCGCACAACCCGGACGGCTCGATCTTCATCGTCAACCAGACGTATCAAAACATCGCCAAGGCGGCCGTCCGCGGAATCGACTTCGAGGGAGGCTATAGCCACGCGATTCGCCTGCTGGGCGGCGGCTCCGAGAGCCTCTCCGGGCGCTTGTTCGCCAGTTACCTCGCCTCCAACGAGCAGACCAGCTCGACCGGTGTGAGGACTGAGTTCGCCGGCGACGTGGGTTTTTCGGGGCTCCCGACCTGGAAAGTCACGGCCTACCTCCAGTACGCAAACGGACCCTTCACCACCTTTTTCGAGGGGCGCTTCCTGGACGGTGGCAAGCTGAATTACATGTACAACCTCAACGGCGCCTGGGACGTTGCCAACAATCACGTGCCTTCCGTCACGTACTTCGACGCGCGTATCGCCTACGACATCACTGTAGGGTCCGGCGGCGTACTGCAACTCTACGCTGTGGTGAACAACCTCTTCGACAAGACGCCTCCGATCGCTACCGCCCCGTACAACGGCCTCGGCAGCTCACCTATCCAGACCAACCAAACCATGTACGACGTGCTGGGGCGGCGGTTCACGGTAGGTATCAAGCTGCAGATGTGACCTGAACCTCGAAGCGGCATCGACCCGATACGCTGGGCCGATGCCGCTCCTCATCTACAGGCGTTGGCCACAAGGGGAACTCCATGTCGGGGAGCAGGCGAGGTTTGCCCGGCGCCGCGCCGCAAGGGCTGACACGGCGCAGCGTCGTCAGCAAGGCTCTGGCCTTGACCGCTATGACAGCAGCGGTGCCGGAGGCTATTTGGCGCACCGCACACGCCCAGGACGCCGGCGGCGGCGTCGCCACCGCGGTGTTACCGCCTCAACGGGAACCGAAGCCCGGAACATGGCTCGTGCTTCTCGGCACGCGCGCCGGGCCGGGAATCGATCTCACGCGCGGACAAACCGGCAGCGCCGTCGTCGTCGACGGCCGGGCATATCTGGTCGACTGCGGCTACGGAACGGTGCGGCAGCTGGTGGCCAGCAACGTCGGATATCTTCAGATCGACACCGTCTTCTTCACCCACCTGCACGATGACCACACCGGCGATGCGACGGCGCTGTTCTCGTACCAATGGTCCAACGGCAAGACCAGGGCAACCGACGCCTACGGTCCTTACGGAACCAGCAGACTGGTCGCGGCCTGCGTAGCAGTCATTCATTCTAATGTTGAAATCCGCACCGCCGACGAGGGCCGCAAGGTGGACGCGGACGCGCAATTCCACGGACACGATGTTGCCGCTGCGGACGCCGCCGCACCCGTGTTCAAGGACGACCGCCTCACGGTGACGGCGATCGAGAACACACACTATCCGCCGCGCTCCAAGACCGACATGCTGCATCGCAGCCTGGCGCTGCGGATGGACACACGTGACCGGTCGATCGTGTTTGCGGGCGATACGGCCTACTCCGCCAACGTGGCAAAGCTGGCGCGCGGCGCGGATGTGCTGGTGTGCGAGATCGCGGACGCGGCAATGCTTGCACTGATGCAGGAGCGGGCGAATGCGGAGGCGGCGGCCGGCAACCCCAACAACACCTTCCGCCACATCGCCGAAACACACTCCTCCCCTGCCGACGTGGGGCGAATGGCGTCCGAGGCCAACGTCAAGATGGTAGTGCTGAACCATCAGCTGGCCGGTACGGCCGCCGGAAGCCTCGCGTATCCAGTGACGGCGTTCATCCAGGGAGTCCGCCAGGGATACTCCGGGGAAGTCGTCGTCGGTCAGGATCTGATGGTGTTGTAGCGTCTACCTCGCCCCAAACCTTGCCAGCACCGCACCCGCCCAACCCATGATGTCCTTGGAGCATATCTTCCACACGCCGTCCACTTTGACCACCACATCGCGAATGTGACCGCACCAGTGCAGGTGCGGCGGCTCCGGTGGGCGATTGATCGTTGCCCATGCATAGGAGCGCACGACCCAGTGCTGCGGCCGGCCCTGCGGGTCGGGCTCGAAGACGAACTGCGACATCTGGTGCTGGTGTCCGGGGAAGTCGGGCCGCGCGTGGAACTTCAGCACGAGCTTGCGAATCTCGGCACGCCCCTTGCGCACCTCCAGCTCGCCCGTTCGCGTCTCCTCGGTGGCCTCGGCGTCCTCGGTGAACAACGCGACGTAGCCGTCGGTATCCCCGGTATCCAGGGCCCAGCTATAGCGGGCGTACAGCTCGTAGATCTCGGTACGATCCTGGGTGGTGGGCCCTTGCATGTTGAGACTCCCGCCGGCTACGGCTTTACGCAACGAAAATCGGCTGCATCGTCGATGCTGCCGCGACCTGAATAACGCGCAACCTGAGGATACGGACATAACGGACGAGTGCGCACCACGGTCTTGTCCACGACTCGCGCCGCGTGGAGCACATCCGGTGCCTTGCCCTTCTCCACCCAGTTGATCATCGCAGTCATCGAATCGAACTGATCGGTACCGTTGCCGCCGCTGCAGTGAGTCATGCCCGGCACCATGAACAGCCGGAAGAAGTCGACAGTGCGCGCGCCATTGCGAGCCACGGCCCGCTCGTAGTAATTCACCCCCATCATGGGCTCGAGCACCTGGTCCGCCCATCCGTAGGTCATCAGAAGCTTGCCGCCGCGGCGGCGGAAGCTCGACAGGTCCGTGCTCGTCGCATTGACCTCCTTGCCCCAGCGATCCAGCATATGTACATCGCGGTCGAAGTCGAAAGAGCGGTAGTCGTAGTCCGGCCGCGGCGGAGTGAACACCAGATACCGCATGGTGTTCTCCGCGAGATTGAAGTCGGCGGGATTACGATCCGCCTGTGCGGGCACGATGAAATTCAACCACGCGCTGCCCGGCGGCGCGTTGCCGAACGCAGGCCGAACCACCGCCTCGCTTCCCGGCATATAGCCGGGGAACAGCGTCTTGCCCCCGCTCTGCGGCCCGCTGTAGACCTTCCTGATCGCCTCGGCCTGCGGCACCGTCAGGCAAGACTCGCCGTCCGCTCCCGCCGGACACGCGGGCACGTCGCGTCGGGCGTCGAAATCGCACTTGCGCGGATCGTCGATCAGGCCATCCTGGAGTCCATCGAGCGAATCGCAGCGGGCCATGACCTTCTGGGACACCAAAGCGAGCTTCGCGGAAGTGAGCCCGGCGGCGCTCACGGCCTTCTGGTTCCACATCGAGCCGATCGTGTAGCCGGTCTGATCCACCCACGGCGCATTCACGACCAGGCCGTCGAAGTCCTGCGGATAGCGCTGCGCCTCAACCAGTCCCTGGCGTCCCCCGTTGGAGCAGGAGTTCCAGTAAGAGCGAGTTATCGGCTTCGCGTAGTACGCAGCCGTGATGGCCTTCGCCGTCACCGCCGTCAGGTGCACCGCCAAGTAGGCGTAGTCGATGGCTTTCTGCGGATTGCTGAGGACGAAGGTGCCGCCCGCTTCCTTGCGCGCATCGTGGCCCGTGTTGGTTTGGGCAAAGGCAAAGCCCAGCTGCAGAGCGCCGTTGCGCTGGGAGACGCGAGTGGGATCCTCCAGAGATTCTCCCGCAAGTCCGCCGTTGCCGATCATGTAGAAGCGGCCATTCCAGTGCGGCGGCAAGCTCACCTCGAACGCAATCTCCGGCGCGAGCGTTCCGGTGATTCGACAGTAGGCACTCGCCGATTCGACGATCGGGATGACTTCGGCATGCAGGCCGACCAGCTCTTTGCTGTGCCAGGCTTCGAGTGACCCGCAGGACCTGCGCGGCTCGATGTCCGCCTTGGAGTAGTCGATCAGCGCCGCCTTCGCGTCGGCAAACGCTTGCGCTTGCACGCATGGTGCGCGCACCACCGTTGCAGCTACGGCCAATACGCTCCACAGCAAGCCCCGCATGATGTCTCCCCCTCAAAAAAATGCGTGATTTTCGTACGTGAACAGACGCCGTTACGTGAGCCCCGACACCGCCTTGAAACCGCGCACCAACGCAGCCTCGAATTCCGGTGTGCCCGGAAGCAGTGGGCCCGGCCGATTGACGATGCCGTTGTTGATCGCGCCGTTGGCCATCTGAAAGGCAAACCGGATGCGCTGGATCTCGTCCTCGTTCAGCCGGCGTCCGATGCTGCGCTCGTGGCAGTCGACCGTGAGTTGCATGGTTTGCAGGCCGCTGGCCCGGAAGGGCTCCCAGAAAACCGGATCGTTGGCGCCCTTCACCAGCACGGCGCGCCAGAAGTTCTGATACTGCATCAGATAGTTGTAGCTGCTGACGATCGCATAGGCGGCGTAGTCCGCATCGACGCTCAAGGCGGCAAACCCGTTCGCACGCTCCTCCCATCTCTGCTCGAGCCATTCCGAGGCGAGGGCTTCCAGGAGCGCCTCCTTGTCGGTAAAGCGCGAATAGAAGGCACCCACGGAGCAGCCGGCCGCCCTCACGAGATCGTTGATCGAGATTGTTTGCCAGGCCTGGCTCTTGAGCAGCTTCCAGGCGGCCGCGATGAGTGCATCCCGCGTCTTGCGACTGCGTTCCTGCTTCGTCGGCAGGGGGCTGCGCAAGCCGCCCACCGGTATCGGCGCTTGACTAGAATTCCGAATCCGTGCTCTGATTCTTATCATAAAGACTCGCAAAGATCGTCGAAAACTCGTATTCCTAAATAAATCATGACCTTTGGCCTGGGTTTTGGGAACCCCCAGGGGTTACGCACGCGCTCGCCATGACAAGACCGCCTGCGATCACCACAATGACCGGCCACGTGCCGGTGAGATGAGCCGATGGCAACTATGAAAGCCGAGGATAGGGAATCCAGCGCAGGCGCGAGCCCGATTTCCAGGCGCGACGTGCTGAGCAGTGCACTGGGTCTGAGCGCCGCTACACTCGCTTCGTCGGCCTTGCCGACGGCGGCGCTCGCACAAGCGCCCGGCGCCGGCCCGGCGACCGGGGCGTTGCCCGTGAAGACTGGACCGAACCCCGGAGCGTGGGTCGTCCTCCTGGGAACTCGCGGCGGCCCCGGCATCGATCTCGCCCACCCGCAAACCTCCGCCGCCGTCGTGGTCGACGGCCGACCCTATCTGGTCGATTGCGGCTACGGAGCGCTGCGGCAACTGGTGGCGAGCAATGTCGGATTCCAGCAGATCAACACCGTGTTCTTCACCCATCTGCACAACGACCACACCGGCGACTTCGCTTCGTTGCTGTCGTATCAATGGACCAGCGGCAAGAGCACGCCCACGGACGCTTACGGCCCCTACGGAACGGGGAAGCTCGTCGAAGGCGCCCTCGCCTTCTTTCGCGCCAACCTCGAGATTCGCACGACCGACGAGGGGCGCACGGTGGATGCAGACAAAATATTCCACGGCCACGACATCACGGCGTCGGCAACACCAGTGCCGGTGTTCAAGGATGATCGCGTCACGGTGACTGCGGCAGAGAACACGCACTATCCTGAGCGTTCGAAAGCCAAGATGCCGCATCGCAGCCTGGCACTGAGATTCGAGACCAAGAACCGAACCATCGTCTTCTCCGGCGACACGACCTACTCGCCCAACGTCGTCAACCTCGCTCGCAACGCAGACCTGTTCTTCTGCGAGATCATCGATGCAACGGTACTCGAGCAGATGCTGGCGCGAGCGAAGCAGGATGCGGCCGAGGGGGTTCAGGTCAGCATCGCCCGCCACGTGGCCGAGACGCACTCGTCCCCAACGGATGTGGCCCGCATGGCATCAGAGGCGAACGTCAAAACCGTCGTGCTCTATCACCAGGTGCCAGGCAATCCCGGAACGCCCGGATATCCGGTGACGAGCTTTACCGACGCCGTCCGCAAAGGGTTCTCCGGCGAGGTGATCGTTGGCCAGGAACTGATGGTGCTGTGACCGCCGCGTGGCGCCGCGTCGCGCTTTACCCCTTGCGCCGCGTCAGGCGCCACGCGGCTCGGCTCACGTCCCGGCGATATCCCGGGTCCGCGTCGCCTTGCGATGCGCAATTTCCTGAACGTAAATCGGAGTCCGATAAAAATTCCCGCGCAACAGCTCAGGCGGCAGCGGCTTGAACTGCACGCACGACTCCAACAGCGCATTGCAACGCGCCTCGACGCCAACGCGATACTCAGGCTCGGCGACGACGAACAGGTCGTTGTTGAGGATTCCGTCGAGCACGAATCGAGCGGCCACCAGCGGATCCATCGGCCGGGCCGCCGCCGGGCTACCCGTGTCGGCCGCGGGAGGCCGAGGCGGACGCGGGCCGCCTGCGCCCGGGAGCCGCGGCTGAGCGCCAGGGGCGAGCGCCGGCGGTCCGTCGTTCTTCAATGACGCCGGCCGATAACTCTCGCTCTGGCCGATGTTGGTCGCGGTCAAGCCCGGAACGAAGCAGGTCGTTCCGATGTTGGTGTTGCGCAGCTCCTGCCGCAATTCCTCCATGAGACCGACGGCTGCGATTTTCGATACGGTGTAGACGCCTGCACCGCTTCCCGGAAGGATTCCGCTCGTGGACGTCGTGGTGACAATGTGCGCGCCCTGCTTGCTGGCCAGCATGCGCGGCACGTAAGTATGCACGCCGTAGATCGGCCCCCACAGGTTCACCCCAAGACCCCACTCCCAGTCTTTCAAGGTGCCTGTGCTGGCGGGCGCCTGCAAACCGACGCCGGCGTTGTTCACGAGCACCTGGACTGCGCCGAACTTTTTCTCGATCTCATCGGCGGTGCGTGCCCAGGCATCGCGATCCATCACATCGTGTTTGATGGAATGGATCCTCGGGTCGTTGTCGGGGAAATGTTTGAGAGCATCGCCGATGTGCAGCTCATCGAGGTAGCCGATCACTACTTTCATGCCGGCTTCGTGGAACACGCGAGCGATGCCGAGGCCGATGCCGCTGGAGCCGCCGGTGATGTAGGCGACCTTCCCTTTGACATCCGTGATCTGCGGAGGCTGCGCGGTGCCAACGTCGGGAGCATCTGCGGCCGCGGCGTCCCGGGCACCGCCGACCAGGCCGGCGGCACCGGCAGCCGCCATGCCACCGAGGATCTGTCGCCGGTTCAGTATCTGCTCGTCCATATCCCGTCCCCCGAATGTCGCTTGGGTGATGCTCAACGGCCGGCCATCATAGGCGAGCCCCGAGGCGCCCAGAAGAGGACGCCGCATCGCGTTCATCAACCGGTTCCGAAACTCGAGCGCATAATCCGGCGCGTCGCGGAACAACCGAGGGGGCGACGGATGATGTCTGTCAGACCGGTTCGCAGTGTGGTCGTATTGGGGCTGTGCACGGCGCTGCTGGCCTGCATCCCTGCCGCCGCGCAAAGCAAGACGCCCGCTCCGGGATGTGTCGATTACTCAAACGATCCTGCAGGCTGTCAGCCGTCGACTTTTGCGACTCCGACCGGTCAGATGCCCTCCCGCAGAGTGGGCAAGGACGGCAGGATCGACGCCAAGTCCTCCGAGGGCGACGCCCGGGCGGGCGCCGCTCTACTCGAAAAAAAGCTGCACCTCTTCCGCAATATCGCCCCGCTGCACTGGGTTCTCACCGTGCCCTCGGTGAAAGACCCGGCGAGCTCAGGGTGGACGGGAGGCGACCTCGACGCGATGGGAGATGCCCGGGGGATGGGCATCGCCGGCCAGTGCGTGTTCATCGGTCACGAGAACGGCCTGGGGCAGAAGCACGCGATCAACCTCTTCAAGCTCGCGCCCGATCCGGTGAAATCGCCGCCGGTGCAGGTCGGGGAGATTCCGGCCATGGCCCAGGGCGACCAGGGCTTCGACGACCGGGAGCTGCGCTCGCTGGTCTATACGACCTCGAGCGGCCAGGACCGGCAGATCCTGGTGCGCAACGGGGGCACGCAGTCGATCGGCCGACAGATGGTCTACGACATCGACCCGGGCACCTGCCTGGTGAAGTCCGTCAGCGGCGTGTACGACTTCGGCGGGCAATCGCACGAATTCTATCTGTGGCACGACCCGGTCAATCCCAACCGGATCCTGATCTACATGACGATCTGGACGCCGGCCGTGCCCGACCCGAATCACGCCGGCCTGTCGGTTGCGGACCTGTATGTCATGGCCGTCACGGACGAGAGCACGGGAGAAATCCTCAAGGAGCCCAGGATCGATGCCACGTTCACGCTGCAGGACGCCGGCGGCCCGCGGCTCAATGAGAAACCGGACGCGACGGGCCTGTACTCCGACGGGCGGTTCATCGACTACTCGGTGAACAAGGATCTGTGGGGACAGCCGGGGATTCTCAACAAAACCGAGCAGAACAAGCTGCACTCGATCTCCATCTCCAACGATGGTGAGCGCGGTTACGTCGCCGGCACGACCTCGGGCTTCTACGTGCTCAACACGGAAGCCATCGCGCATCGCACCGATACCGATCTCTCCGCCGGCAAGGCAGGGTGCAACCTGCACACGACGATTGTCACGAGCGGAGGCCCGATCGACGCCGCCAAGCTACCCGACCTTGCGAACGATTGCGTGCACATGGTGATCGACGACGACCCGGGGCTGAAGTCGTATCTCGCTTCCGGTGCGCCGCCCGAGGCGAAGGTTGAACGCTATCTCGCGTTGGAGACACGCTCGCGGTTCGATGTGTATCCGCCGTTCAACGCGTTTCCGACCGGGACCCACAGCGCGGTGCTCGTTCCCGGCCGCCCCTCCAAGGCGCGAGGCAACACCCGAGGCCGTCCGGCTTACGTATGGCTCAGCGATGAGAACTTCGGCGGCTGCCCGCTCAACTATGCGAGGGTGGTCTCCGTCGAGCAGGAGGCCTTCCCGGCCATGATCGGCGCCTTCGCCATTCCCGACAATCTGCTCGAGCGCTGCCTCGATCAGGCCATCACCGAGCCGGACGGCGTCACGCGGCGCCGGCCCATTCCACAACAGAATCACAACCCCACGGTGTTCAAGGACCTGGTGTTCACGACCTGGTACGGACACGGTCTGCGAGTCATCGACATCTCCAATCCGATGACGCCGCGGGAAGTGGGTTACGCGCTGCCTGTTCCCCAGGGAATCGCCCGGACCTATCCCGTGTTCAAGGACGGGCTGATGTACTGGACGGACAATCGAACGGGACTGCACGTGGCCCGCTACACCGGACCTTACGCCGACGAGATCCCGGCGCAGGGAGTCTACGAAGGCAACGCCACGAGCCCGCATCGGTGAGTCGGGTCGATCGCCGCCAACTGATCGGTTTGCTCGGGGCCCTGGCCGGCCGGGAGCTGTTGAAAACGGCCCGCGCCCAACCGCTAGCTCCCTTGAGAGATCCGCCCGATCTGGAAGTTGCCTGGGTCTGCCCCATGCATCCCTCCTACACGACAACCGCGGCCGGCACCTGCCCCATCTGCGGGATGCCGCTCATTCAAACGCGGCCTTACGACACACGCGACTTCCGCCTGGTATTCCGCACCGAGCCGGCGCAAGTGCGGCCAGGAGAGAAAGTCGCTCTGTTCTTCACTTTCCTGCGTCCCGGTACCGGCGAGGTCGTCAGGGACTTCGAGGTGGTCCACACGAAACCGTTTCACCTGTTTGTCATCAGCCAGGATCTGGAGTTCTTCGAGCACATCCATCCCCTCATGCGCGATGACGGCACGTGGACGATCGATACGACTGTCCCCAAGGCCGGCTACTACCAGCTGCTGTGCGACTTCATGCCCAGCGGCGGCACGGGGCAATTCCTCACCGCACCGCTGGTGACGGCCGGTTATGAAGGAGACCTCGCCGCCGACAGCGCGCATCTGTCGCCCGACGCGACCTTCAAGAAGAGCGCCGGCGACATGACGGCAACGCTGTCCTTCGATCCCCCGCGTCCCTCGTCATGCCAGTACGTTCACCTCAACTTCTACATGACCGACACCGCGAGCGGACACCCGGTCACGGATCTACAGACCTACCTCGGTCAGTTCAGCCACATGCTGCTCATGAGCGAGGACATGGAGTGTTATGTGCACTCCCACCCCATCAATCTCGTGGTCCAGTCGGAAGACCCGGCGTCAGTCCCGGAATACATCATCGCGCCGGATGCGGACCTCGCGAAGATTCGCGGCGGCCCGCGAGTGACCTTCGATGCCCTGCTGCCCAAAGCCGGCCTGTTTCGCGCCTGGGCGCAATTCCAGCGCGACAATCGGGTGCGCACAGTCGCATTCACCTTCAGCGTTGCGCAGGGCCCTGCCGAGCCTGTCCTGTCGTGAAGGGCAGCCTCGCATCCTGCCTGGTCGTGGGATGCTCGTTGTCAGGGCCAGCGTTCCCTCACGCGCAGACCACGACGACCGTACAGTTCGACCGCGAGATCGTGCACATCCTCGATGACCATTGCGTCATGTGTCACGGGGAGAAAGGTCTCGCCTTTCCTCTCGTTACCTACGAGCAGACGTATGCCGCACGCTGGAAGATCCGACAGGATGTCCTGGCCCGACACATGACGCCCTGGGCGGCGGTGCCCGGATATGGCGAGTTCGCAAATGACAACGGGCTCACCCAGCGCGAGATCGACTTCCTGGTGTCGTGGGCGGAGAGCTTCGGTCCGCGAAACAACGGCGAGGTCTATACCGGCATCGGCACCTCGCGCGCGCCTGTGCAAGCGCATTTCGATGCCCGCCGCTGGGTGCTGGGCAATCCGGATCTGCAGCTCACCCTGCCGGCCGACACCGTCGCAGCGAAACAATCGGACCAGGTGCAGCGCGTGAGTCTCGACCCCGCGCTGAGAGGCGATCGCTGGCTGCGCGGACTGGAGTACAAGCCCTCAGACGGGCGCGTCGTGCACGCAGTTTCCTTCACGATCCAGGAGACCGGCGAATGGCTCGGGAGTTGGACTCCCTGGCATCCGTTCTTCGAGCTCCCGGAGCGCCTGGCCTATCGGCTGCGGGCCGGCTCGCACCTCGTCGCGGAGATTCACTCCTCCGGCTCTGCGGAACCGGTTACGGAGCAGGGTTCAGTCGGTCTCTACTTCGCACCTCAACCCTCACTCCGGGCGGTCGCCGACATCGTGGTGAACGCGGGTGCCCCGAAGCAGCTCGAAGAGGACACGACCCTCCTTGCCTTGCAGCCGGAGATCCACCCAGGCATCCAGTCCATCCAGGTCTCCGCGCGAAAACCGGACGGCACCCGGCAGATACTGCTGTTCGCGAGGAACATCCCGCTGGAGTGGCCCACGCCGTATGTTCTCCGCCAGCCGGTGTCACTTCCGAAAGGAACGCAGTTGTCCGCCGGCTCTCGGGTCACTCTCAGTGCCTACTCCGGCACTTCCCTGGCGAGCGACGAACCGACGATGCAGGCAACAACTACCCCGGCGCGGCGTTTCAAGCTCACGGGTACGGTGAAGTCCGTTGACGCTGGCGATGGCCGCTTGACGGTTCAGCACGACGCGATTCCAGGATACATGGGCGCAATGACCATGGCCTACAGCGTCGCAACGGAGCAGGCTCTGCGAAAACTCAAAGCTGGAGATGAGATCAGGTCCGACCTCGTGGTGAGCGAGTCGGGTGCCGCGCACCTGGAGAACATCGTGGTCCTCAAACGCGGACGGTGAGGTCAGTCGAACAGCTCCACCTCGCCGCCCTGCGCTGTCGCATCGATCCTGCTCAGATACGTCCGCTCGGCCCGTGCAATGGAATTCGACTCCAACGGAGGCAGACGCTTGACTCGCGCCACACCGGTGCGGGGGGAATAAGCGACCCTGCGCGGAGAGCTGTCGCCGAGATCCCCCGCCACGGCTTGCAAGTTCTCGACCTGCAGAAAATGGCGGATGAATCGGATGTTGCGTGCGCCGACATCCGCCTGACACGACAGGATGTGCCCTCCGCCGAAGACCTTGATCTCCAGCCGCTCGCGCCGGGCGCCTCTCTTCAGGAGGTCGTTGATGAGGCTTTCCATCGCATAGCTGCCGTAGCGCGTGGCGAGCCCGGCGCCTGAATCGTTCAGGCCGCCGTCTTCAGGCAGCAGGAAATGATTCATGCCTCCCACCTGCGCTTCCGGATCGCGCATGCACACCGCAACGCACGACCCGAGCGTTGTCGCAATCAGCTCATCGTCACCGGTGACATAATATTCGCCGGGCAGAACCCTTCGGGTCCGCGGGCCATCCTGGATATCCGTTTCGCGCACGGCGAGGGTTGCGCTGGCAGCCATTACGCGTGCTCACGGAACGCGCGCTCGCGAAAGCGTAGCGGCTGCGGATTGGAGTCGGCGTCCGCCTCGCTCTCACCCGCGACCCGTCTTTGGATGTGCAGCAGCAACCGGCAAAGGGTGCTGCCCTGCTGTCTCGCGTCCGGAGAGCATAGCGCGGGGCTGAGCGTGCCCAGGCACAGAAGGCCCAGTGCGGTGAACGTCAGAGCGCGGATGACCATCGAACGAAACATACCGTCCTCATGAAAGAGATCGGGCGACCCCGCTATCTCCATCGCTGGTGCGAGGAGACCGGAGGCTTTGCGTCCCCACCTCGCGGCGGGTTTGCCCTGCGTGAACGTGACAGTAGAGGCGATCGAAGCGGCCCGATCGCGGCTGGATCACGAATTGCGGCAAGTACCAATGTGCGTGCCTCTCGCTTGCCGCCATCGGCGCTTCAACAGTTCGCGGCGACGTCGATAATGCAAGCGTCGAGACGACATAAGACTCGAGAAGGCACACCGTCATGGAGAGCAGCCGCAAGGCCGGTTTCGCGCCCCCACCCCGGGTTCCTGGCCACATAGTCGCATTGCCCGCCGACTGCACTCGAAGCGGCATTGGTGCATTGCATGATCAGCTGCGGGCGGCGGGCCGCCACGATGTCCTGGACGGATCTGCCGTGCAGCGAATCGACGCCGCGGGTTTGCGCCTGCTCCTGGCATTCATGAACGAGAGGCGCGCCGCCGGAAGTGTGATCGCCTGGCGTGCAACCTCCCAAGTGCTCAGCACCGCAGCGCAGGAGTTGGGACTGACTGCTGCGATGCACCTGCCCGGCGTGCGGCCTGTGAGCTGAGGTCGGCAGGCCTAAAGTCCGAAGCGTTCGCCGCGCCAGCGCGCGGCCTTGATCTCACGAGTAAGCACGGTGCACAGTGCCGCGCTACGAGGGACTCGACCATGAACCTGCTGATCGTCGACGACTACCCCGCGAACCGCAAGTTGCTTCGGGTGGCACTCGAGGCCCAACGGCACGAGGTGTGCGAGGCCAGCAACGGCATCGAGGCGTTGCAGCGGCTCGAAGGCGGTGCCGTAGACGCAGTGATCTCAGATATTCTCATGCCGGGCATGGATGGCTTCCGGCTGTGCCTGGAAGTGCGCCGCAACGAGTCGTTGCGCTCTCTGCCTCTGGTTCTGTACACCTCCACCTACAACTCCCCTTCCGACAGGTTTGTCGCGGAATCGGTCGGAGCCGACGCCTACATCATCAAGCCGGCGCTGACCTCCACCATCCTCGAGGCAATCGCGGCCGCGAGGCAGCGGCCGCACTCGACTCGCGGCCCAAGCGACGGCCCGCACGTGCATCCGGAAGTCCTGGAGCAATACAACGCTGCGCTGGTCCGCAAGCTGGAAGGACGCAACACGGAACTGCAGCAGGCACTCGGCGGACTCGCTGAAGCGCACGATCAGATGCAGCAGCTCAATCGCGCACTGGAGAACAGGTACACGCAGCGCGCGGCCGAGTTGGATGCAGCAAATGGCGAGCTGGAGAGCTTCTGCCGCGCGCTCTCTACCGACCTGATGACGCCGATCCGCAGCATCCAGACACTGGCGCAGTCCCTTCTCGAGGACCGGCGTAGCGACCCCGGAAAGGACGCCGAGGACAGGCTGTCGCGCATACTGGCGTGCTCCCGCCACGTCGACGCCACGATCCGCACGCTATTGGAATTCTCACGCTCCGGAAACGTGGCGTTGCGTATGGAAGAAGTCGATCTGGGAATACTGCTCGACGGCGTCATCGAGGAGCTGCAGGCCCAAGTCGGCGATCAAATCGTCGACTGGCGTTGTGAGCGACTGCCCGTGGTGCGGGCCGATTCGGCCCTGATGCGCAGGGTCTTCCTGCATCTGCTATCCAACGCGCTGAAGTTCTCGCGCACCCGGCCAGTCTCCGTCATCGAGATCGGCCACCGCGCCGGCCGTGGCGACGAGACCGTCATTTATATCAAGGACAACGGGGTCGGGTTCGACCAAGCTCGTGCCAAGGAGTTGTTTGGAGTCTGCAGGCGTCTGCACGGCGCCGAGGGTTTCGAAGGAGCCGGACTGGGTCTCGCCAACGCCCAGCGAATCATCAGCCGGCATGGCGGGGTCATCTGGGTGGCTGCGGCGCGCGATCGCGGCGCAACGTTTTTCGTCAGCCTGCGGCCTACCGACGCTCTAGCGCCGTAGCATCGCCCGGCGCGCTCCCTGCCTCGCGCAGCACACCGAGCTCCAGACTCTGCGCAATCCAGTGCGCCCGCTCGATGAAATAAGCAGCGGCGGCGGGCGGA
>Ga0070681_10000986_pt1 | contig 24077 bp, 19 predicted proteins | sample KBSC83BmetaG_FD_65650 | JGI IMG/M metagenome (GOLD analysis project Ga0070681, IMG submission 65650) | Corn rhizosphere microbial communities from Kellogg Biological Station, Michigan, USA - KBS C8-3B metaG | ecosystem: Host-associated > Plants > Roots > Rhizosphere | place: USA: Michigan...
TGCCAGGCGCAGTCAGTCGACGGCCTGCTCGCGATTGGCGGCTGCGACAAAAACATGCCGGGCGCGATGATCGCGATCGCGCGCCTCAATATCCCATCGATCTTCATTTACGGCGGCACGATTCGGCCGGGTCACTTCAACGGTGAAGATTTGACGATCGTGAGTGCATTCGAAGCAGTGGGCCAATATTGTGCCGGCAAGATCAGTGAAGATCACCTCGTCGAGATCGAACGACGAGCGTGCCCGGGGATCGGTTCGTGTGGAGGCATGTACACGGCCAACACGATGTCATCCGCGATCGAGGCCCTGGGTTTAGCACTTCCCTTCTCTTCGACGATCGCAGCAGACAGTGACGAAGTGGTTCATAACGCTGCTGCTTCGGCCGAAGCTCTCGCTCACGCCGTTCGACAACAGATCCTTCCTCGCCAGCTTCTTACACGCGAGTCGTTCGAGAACGCGATCGCGGTGGTGATGGCAGTCGGTGGATCGACGAACGCGGTTCTGCACCTGCCTGCTATCGCTCACGCCGCACAAGTAAAGTTGACGCTCGATGACTTTGAGCGAATCCGCGAACGAGTGCCGGTGATTTGCGATCTAAAACCGTCAGGCAAATACGTCGCGACAGATCTGCACACCGCCGGCGGCATTCCGCAAGTGATGAAGATGTTGCTGAGCCGAGGCTTGCTGCACGGCGACGCACTCACGATGACAGGCGACACGATCGAGCAAGCGCTGGCGGACGTGCCGGAAAATCCGCGCGCCGACCAGGACGTGATCCGCCAATGGGAGAATCCGCTGTATCCGGAAGGGCATCTCGTGATTCTGCGTGGCAACCTCGCGACGGAAGGTGCGGTGGCGAAAGTCTCGGGCGTGAAGAAGAAAGTGATTACTGGTCCGGCGCGCGTCTTTGACTCGGAAGAGTCGTGCTTGCACGCGATTCTGGCCGGTGAGATCAACGCCGGCGACGTGGTGGTGATTCGTTACGAAGGTCCGAAGGGTGGTCCAGGGATGCGCGAGATGCTCGCGCCAACGTCAGCACTGATCGGCGCAGGGCTCGGCGACTCAGTTGGCTTGATCACTGATGGTCGTTTTTCAGGCGGGACTTACGGAATGGTCGTTGGTCACGTTGCACCTGAAGCCGCGGTCGGAGGTAACCTGGCGTTAGTTCAGGAAGGCGACTCGATCACAATCGACGCCGAACATCGCTTGTTGCAACTCAACGTCTCTGAAGATGAATTAGCTCGCCGTCATGAGAGTTGGCGTCCACCGGAAAGACGTTACAAAACTGGTGTCCTCGCGAAATACGCCAAGCTCGTCAGCAGCGCCAGCCTTGGCGCAGTTACAGACAAATTTTAGCCGTAGATCTTCGCAGATAAACGTGGGTTAAAAACGCCCTCACTTGACCGTCCTGCTGCCTTTCCCTAAAGTGGCTCAACCATGGCGATACGCATTGAGAACCAGTATGAGGGCGCTTTACCGAAAGGCGCTTTGGAACAGATTGAGAGCGCCTTCGACAGCCTGCCGCGCGAACACACGCGCGGCATCGAGCGCATACGGCTGGTGCCTTTTATTACCGAGCCGCGAATCAAGGGACAATTTCAAGCAACTGAGTTACCCGGACTTTATCACCCGCGCCAAGGGCCGAAAGGCGCATGGCTCGAGATCGCGGTCAACGTCCTCTTACCGTCCGACAAACCGTTTCACAAGAAAATCATTCCGAGACTCTCGTTCAAGAGCAATCTCGTGGCGCTCGTGTTTTCACTCGTCGCCCAGCATTATCACCTGACGTTGAAGCACTCGATGAAGAAGACTCAACTCGAGCCCGCGGTGCGCGCTTACACAGAGAAACAGTTGAAGACGTGGAACGAGAAGAAGCACAGCTTCAGGGCGAAGCTCTTCAAGCCATTACAGCCGACGTTTGAACGTTGGGCTAAGTCGTTGCAGAAACGCGCAGCGGCGGAGAAAAAACGACAGGCCAGTTAATCCTGTACAGGCTCGTCATCGATTTCGTCAGCGACGGCCCTCAAGATCAGCGCCACCTCCGCATCCGAAACCTGAGTTGCTTTGAAGCGCACCTCGATATTGAAATCCTTATCGGGCGAGGTGTATTTAAACGTGAAGGGCTTGCTGTCCGGCATGATGCGCGGTCCCATCTCCTGGCGTCGCACTTCCCTCGCGTCATTTCTATTCAAACCACGCGTGGCAATCTGGTTCGCAAAACGTCGCATCGAGTCGTCGTCAGGCTGGCGCACGATCTGTAGCAACGACGACTTCGCATTAATGTCAGCGGTGCGACAAACCTCGCGCACGTCGTCAGGAATGCGCGCGATCGCAAGCGCCTCGCTTACCGTCGTACGGCTCTTCCCAACTTTGCGCGCAACGTCATCGTGCGTGTAACCATAACGCTCGCACAGCGCCAGCAGTCCGTCCGCTTCTTCCCACACGGTGAGATCCTTGCGCTGCATGTTTTCAATCAACGCAATCTCAGCAACGGTGCCTTCGTCAACTTCCATCTCGACGCATGGAACTTCCTTGAGCCCGGCTTTTTGCGCCGAACGCCAGCGGCGTTCGCCCGCGATGATCATCCAGCGGCCGGTCAGCCGATTTGGTTTCACCAACAGTGGTTCGAGCACGCCCTTCTCTGCAATCGAAGCGGTCAACTCCGTCAGGTCGCCGAATTCCACGCGCGGCTGGTCCGGATTCGGATCGAGTTTGTCGACAGGAATCATTCTTCCGACCTGTGCCGGCCGGTGCTGTGCGAGTTCTTCGACGTAATGCGCGTCGTGGCGCATCTGGAGTCCGGTTGGCAATCCTCTCTTAGACACGGCTGATAACCTCTTCGCAAAGTTTTCCGTACTCAATCGCTCCTGACGAGTTGGGAGCAAAACTGAAAATCGACTCCTTGTACGCAGGCGACTCTTCGAGTCTGACGCTCTTTGTAATCACAGTATCAAAAAGTTTTGGGCCAAAGACGTTTCGGATCTGTTCGTGAACTTCACGCGCGAGCGTGGTGCGCTTGTCGTGCAGCGTTACCAACACGCCGAGCAACTCGAGATTCGGATTCGGACGCGCTTTGACTTTCTCGATCGTCTCGAGCAGATCGTCTGTGCCTTCGAGTGCGAAATATGACGACTGAATCGGTATCAAAACGTGTGAAGCAGCGACGAGCGCGTTCACAGTTATCAAGCCGAGTGTTGGCGGCGTGTCGATAACGATGATTTCGTACTGTTGACGATAAGGATCGAGTCGATCCTTGAGACGGAAAGGAGCGTCGAAGTCGCCGACCAGTTTTGATTCGAGCTTGGCGAGATTGATGCGCGCGGGAACGACGTCCAGGTTCTCGACCGGAGTTCGATAGACTGACTCTTCGACCGGAGCCATTCCGTCCGTCATCAGTTCATAGACAGATCGCTCGACGGCGCGCGGGTCTAAGAAGGAGATGGAGCTGTTGGCTTGTGGATCGAGATCGAGAAGAAGGACACGTTTTCCTTTGCGGGCAAAGGCGGCGGCCAAATTGATGGCGGTAGTGGTCTTCCCTACCCCACCTTTTTGATTGGCGATGGCGATTACCATTCGCTGCACAGTGGCAAACTATCGCTCCATGGTTTCACTCTGCGTTCTCTGCGAAAATCTCTGCGTCCTCTGCGTTAAACTTGCGTCTCTCGCATTTATAACGCAGAGGACGCAGAGATTTCGCAGAGGTCGCGGAGTACTACATCGGTAAATCCCCGGCCTCACCAATAACGTCAGGCCATTCCTCTTCACCTGAAGTCATCTCAGCTTCTTCAGTTTCCTCACTTGGCAACGTATTGCGCGATGCTTTAATGACTTCCATGTCGACATAAATCGGACAGTCAGCACGTAACGCAAGGGCGATCGCATCCGATGGCCTGGAATCGAGGACCATCTTATCGCCGTCGCTGTTATGCATTTCGATCACGGCAAAGAACGTGTTGTCGCGCAAGCTGGTCACCACTACTCGATCGACGTGAACTCCCATTTCGACGATCAGGTTTCGTAGAAGATCGTGAGTCATCGGGCGCGGCGGCGCGATCTTCTCGATCTCCAAGGCTATCGCGTTTGCTTCGTACGCGCCCACCCAAATCGGCAGCATCGTATCACTCTGGACGTCTTTTAAAATAATAATTGGAGTTCCGCTGTTGGGATCCATCATTAATGCTCGGATCTTAACCTCGATTTCCATACGCTGGTACCCCTTACGCTACTGCCTAACCTTCAGGATTATCATCTTAATCCTGTCTTAAAGCTGCATACAAACTATTCGTCTTCGCTTTCGTGACGACAACGTCGACGATCTCACCTTCGAGACTGCTATCACCCTCGAAGTTAACTACCTTATGACAAGTCGAGTGCCCCGTCAGATCACTTGCGGATCGAGAACTTTGTCTCTCAGCCAGCACGCTCAGCTTGCGCCCCACGTATGACTGGTAGATTTTGTCTTGAGCCGTACGCTGTACTTTTTCCAGTTCGAGGAAACGCGCAGTCTTTACCGTCTCAGGAACGTTATCATGAAACTCCGCCGCAGGGGTGCCGGCGCGTTTCGAATACTTGAAGATGTAGAGACTGTCGTACTCACACTCTTTCACGAGGGTCACTGTCTGCTGAAAGTCTTCGTCAGTCTCGCCTGGAAAACCGACGATGATGTCGCTCGTCAGCGCCAAACGCCGGGTCGAGTTTCTAATCCGCTCGATTCGCTCCAGGTAGTCGCTACGTTTGTGACCACGGCGCATCAACTTCAGAATGCGATCGCTGCCCGATTGCACCGGAAGGTGAACCCAGTCACAGAGGTTCGGATTCTCTTCGATTGCCGTAACGATGTCGGGATGAAAATCACGCGGGAAAGAGGTTGTGAACTTGATACGCGGCAAACCAGTCGCAGCGACTGCGCGCAAGAGACGACAAAACGGCGTTGCGCCCGTGAATCCTTCGAGACCGTCATCAACGCGCGGCCGGTAGCTGTTCACGTTCTGCCCGATGAGATGAATTTCCTGGTACCCAAGCGCCTGAAGTCTCTTTGCTTCGGCGATAATCTCACTCGCCGGGCGGCTGCGTTCACGTCCACGCGAGTAAGGCACGATACAGAACGAACAAAACTTGTTGCAGCCCTCGATGATTGGAATGAAAGCGACGTGCGGCGAGTGGCGCTCAACAGGCGAAACGTCCCACGAGTCGTTTTCGCCACGCTCGCCGAGATCGAGAACTCTTCGTTCTCCTTCGCGCGCGCGTTCGATCAACGCCGGAATCCGGTCCGTAGCGCGCGTTCCGATCACCATGTTTACTGACGAAGCGTGCTCGAAAACCGCGTCGCCTTCGAGTTGGGCCACACAACCCATCACGCCGACGAGTAGATCTCGTTTGTCAGGTCGCGCTGCGCGCACTTCGCCGATGCGCGTGTAAACCTTTCGTTCAGCTTTCTCGCGAACCGAACAAGTGTTGAGCAATACCACGTCCGCGTCGTCGATCGAGTTGCAGAGGTCGTAGCCCGAAGCACGCAATCCCGTGGCCGCACGCTCCGAATCAGCCACATTCATCTGGCAACCAAACGTCTCGATGTATACTCGCGGCTTCATTCGTCTAAACCGATTTGATAGTGGCCACAGTCTACCAGAAATCATTTAGTGAACGCGATAGCGAGGAATTGCGGCAACAAAGAAGCGCAAACACCGCAAAAGATTAAACGAGGCGCGGATTATTTCTGGTGCTGTTTGTGATAGTATCGCGATGGTCAGTTAACCCAGAAAAAGAAAGAGAAAGGCTCCTCATGTCCTTCAATAAGATAATTATCGTGGGAAATCTCGGGCGCGATCCCGAGTTGCGATACACAGCCCAGGGCACTCCCGTTTGTAGCTTCAGCGTGGCCACGAACGAGCGTCGCAAGGATCGAAACGGCGAGATGCAGGATCATACGACGTGGTTTCGCATCACGCTCTGGAACCGTTTGGCAGAAACTGCCTCACAGTATCTGCAAAAAGGGCGGCAGGTTTATATCGAAGGTCGTCTGCGCGTGGAAGAGTACGTCGATCGCGACGGCAAACCGCGCCACTCGCTCGAAGTGTTTGCCACTGACATGCAGTTCATCGGCACCAGAGGCGGCGACGAGATGGTGCACGAACGTGCCGCATCGGCGGGTGCGAGCTCGGGCCCCCCAGACTCGCAGGCAGATTTATCTGACGACGATATTCCGTTTTGAGCCACGAAGAAGATTTGCCACAAAGAGGCACAAAAGGCACAAATAAACTAATGAATTCTCTTTTGTGCTTTATGTGCCTTTTTGTGGCTAAACGTCTGTGCTTCTTTGTGGCTCGTCCTTGCCATCTGTGCCCCACCGACCGAAGCCTCGCAGTTTGCTGTAACGGCGCTTCAGTCTGTCTTCCTGCGAGCAACTGACAGTTTCCGCGAGACGTTCACTCAGCGCTGAATCAAGGTAGCGTGCGGTTTGATCGTAGTCGTTGTGCGCACCACCTTCCGGCTCGGGAATGATCTTGTCAATAATTCCCTCTTCGAAAAGATGCTGCGCCGTGAGACGCAGACCTTCCGCGGCTTGATCGGCCTTCGAAGAATCTTTCCAGAGAATCGCTGCACATCCTTCCGGTGTAATCACTGAGTAAGTCGCATTCTCGAGCATCAGCACTTGATCGCCAACGCCGATCGCGAGTGCGCCACCCGAACCACCTTCACCGATCACCGTGACGATGATCGGCACCTTGATCTTCGCCATCTCGCGAAGGTTGTATGCGATCGCCTCGGCCTGCCCACGTTCCTCAGCATCGATTCCCGGATAGGCGCCGGGCGTGTCGATGAACGTGAAGATCGGTCGTCCAAACTTCTCACCGAGTTTCATCACGCGCAGCGCTTTGCGGTAACCCTCGGGCTTGGGCATGCCGAAGTTTCGGTAACTCCGCTGCTTCGTATCGCGACCTTTCTGATGACCAACGACAACCACCGGGAGACCATGAAAGCGAGCGAGTCCGCAGACGATTGCCGGGTCTTCCGCGAATCGCTTGTCACCGTGCAGCTCGACGAAGTCTTCAAACAATCGCTCGATCAGATCGAGTGTATACGGGCGGTCGGAGTGACGAGCAAGCAGCACTCGTTCGAAAGCAGTTCTATCCTCGACCGGTTTTGCGTCTTCGGGTTTGTCTTTTTGGTCTTTGGCCATTCGAGTTATTCAAAAGTAACACTAAAGCGCCGTGGTCTGCGACCAGCGCACAACGCCTTTCTGATCGATAAACTGCTCGTTAATCGAATCGGGCCCGATCGTCAACATCGCGAAGCCATTCAAGACGCGCTTGGATTGTTGGAGATCGGTGTTTGAGTAAACGCTCGATAACAGCTCGTGCGCGTAGTATGCAACCGAAGGTTTGGTCGAGCCGTCCGGGTTCTGCAAACCGTAGGCGAGTCCGAAAGGAATCGCACCATGACCGGCACAACGCGCTTTCACGCCGTTCTGTGCTGGGAACGATGTGTCCGAATAGACCATCGCGTTGTGAACATGGCCCCAGTACCAGAATTCAGGTGGACGACCGAGCGCTGAGATCACCTGGTTCCAGAGTGGGAGTTGCGCGGTGCTGGTCCCATCGATGTTGGTGGGATTGTGATGTGTGAGCAGGATAACGGTCTTGTTCGCGGTGTTCAGGCTCTTGATGAAGTTAATCTGATTGGCGTCATTCAAAACGCCATTCATAAACAACGGGCTCGTGTCATAGTAAGCGGTATCCAAGCCGATGATTATCCACTTCTCATTCTGAATCGCGAAGTAGCTCGTGTTCTGTTGAGCGCTGAAGGTCGGCGCTTTGAGTCCCTTGGCAAAGAACCCCTGCGCGCCGCTGTACATCTCGTGGTTCGAGTTCAGCATGAACGAGCCTTTAGAACCGCTGGGCCAGTTGTTCGCGAAGTTCGCGACCTCTTCGTCAGAGTCGAGAAAGCCACCGGTACCGGCGTAGTAAACGTCGCCGAGATGGATCGTGTAGTCCGGCGTGAGCTTCTGGACCTGGGTAATCACTTCGAGAGCCGGATAGTTGATGGCGCCGTCGGTCCATGGACCAGTGCCCCAATCTCCGACGATTGCAAACTTAACCGTGGCGTCAGTATTCGTGATGACTGCGGGAGTGGTGCCAAACGGCGCCCACGAGCTCACTTCCTTCACGCCGATTTTGAGTGCGATGTAGAAAATAAGTGCAGTGATCCAGCCGGCATCGAGGTCGCCAAATTTGCTGGTCGAGATCATTGTGCCGTCGTAATCAATGACACCGGCGCCACGAACGTCTTCGTCCCAGTCCGCGAGCATCTCGACTGTGATTTGCGTTTTCGGAAATTCGAGCAAACGCCTGAGGACCGGGTGAGTTTTGTCGAGGAGGTAAAGGCCCATGCCGTACTGAGTGGCGCCGGGTTCACTGTCACTCGGATATTGATTGTTCATCAGCCGGATCAGCTTCGTTTCCGACGCTTGCAGGTACGCGCCGAGCCGGTTGATCTCGTTGCGCACGTCGGCCATGAAGGTTAGCGGATGAAGCGCCAGCCTCTTCAAAATCTGCTCTACCATTTTTAATTCATTTTCGAGTTCCTGAGCTGTGAGTTCTCTCATCAGTTTCAATGCCTCCAGGGTGGACCAGGGTCAGACGACCGAGCTTTCTAGTTTCCCAGTGTTCGAGAGTCTTGATCAAGCGTTATCAGACGCGCGCCTGAGGTGCGCTGGTCTCGACGGTGATGGCGCAGCCGAGATCTTTCAGGGCCTGCTCGAGTTCGTTGCTCCGGCGCACACGCAGGGCGCTGTTTGGTTTTACTCTGACGACTGTGCCTTCGTCGATCAGTGCTTCGAATGCCACTTCACAATCGCCCGGGTTCGAATTAAGCAGGATCAAAATCTCATCACACAAGGTCGAGAAATCGTCGTGTTGAGGTGTGCGAAGCACCAGGAACTCGTTGCCTCTGATCGTCGCGTCGATGCTCTGCACCTGGTCGACTATGATCGTCGGTGGATTGTCTTCGCTTAACTCCAAACGCCCGAAAACGATTACCGGCAACTCATTCTGCGACATCGCGGAGTATTTGCGATAGCACTCCGGCCACAGCACGCACTTCGTACCACCCGCCTCATCCTCGAGTCGGAAGAGCGCAAACTTGTCGCCCTTCTTTGTGGTACGGAGTTGCAGGTCGTTGATGATCCCGCCGGTGGTCACACGAATGCCAGTGGTTAAGTCGGGCAACTCCGACGATTTCAGCGCCTTCACGTTTTGGAGGATGTTAAGGTAACGCTCGAGCGGATGACCGGTAATATAAAAGCCCAGAGCCGCTTTCTCGGCGGCTAACATTTCACTTGAAGTCCAGCCTTGTGCCGTGGGTGACAGTTCGTTGGCGAAGTCGATCTCTTCGGGCATCGCTCCGAACAGACCGTTCTGGCCGATAAGCTTTTCGCGCTTGGCTCGCTGGGCTCGCGAGAGCGCCGCATCGATTGAGTTGAATAACCCGCCGCGCCACGCTTCGATTGGCCTGCCATCCTTAAGCGAGTCAAAAGCACCGGCACTGACGAGACTTTCAAACACTCGCTTATTTAACGTTGAGGACTCGACTCGTTCGGCAAAATCGAAAAACGATCGGAAAGGACCACCGCTTTCACGCGCCTCAGAAATCGCATTAACGGCCGATTGGCCCAAACCTTTAATTGCCGTAAGTCCATAGCGGATCGCTCCGCTGAGAGGCGTGAACCCGGAGTGGCTTTCGTTGACATCCGGCGGCAGGAGGGCGATCTTCTGGGCGCGGAGCTCCTTCGAGTACTTGAACACCTTTGCAGCATCCTGAGCTTCACTCGAAAGCACTGCGGCGTAGAAGTGCTCCGGATAATGCGCCTTCAAAAAAGCTGTCTGAAACGCGAGATACGCATACGCAACACTGTGACTGCGATTAAAGCCATAGTCTGAGAACTGGGCCATCAAAGAGAATATCTTCTCGGCTTTTTCGCGCTTTATGCCCCGCTCAACAGCGCCATTGATGAACTTCTCTTCATGCACTGCCATCTCCTCGCGCTTCTTCTTGCCCATCGCGCGACGCATCAGGTCGGCCTCACTGAGCGTGTAGCCGGCGAGCTTTTGCGCGAGCTGCATGATCTGTTCCTGATAGACGATAATGCCGTAGGTGTTGTTAAGAATCTCCTTCATCTCCGGCACGAGATAGCGCACTGCCTTCTTGCCGTGGTGACGCTGAATAAACTCATCAACCATGCCGCCATCGAGTGGTCCGGGCCGATAGAGCGCGTTGAGTGCGGCGAGATCTTCCAGCCCTTTCGGTTTCAGCTTGCGACAGATCTCCTGCATGCCTGACGACTCAAACTGGAAGACCGCCTCAGTTCTCCCTTCAGCAAAAACATTAAGCGCCTTAGCGTCGTTAAGCGCTACATCCGACCAGTTAATCTCTAAACCAAGCGTGCGTTTAATGCTGCTTAAGCAGTCATTTATCACGGTTAAAGCGGTAAGCGCTAAAAAATCCATCTTAAGCATGCCGGTTTTTTCGAGGTCCGACATGACATACTGCGTGGTCAGCTCCTCCTTCCCGGAGACTGCGACCGGGATCAATTCCTGGAGCGGCAGAGGCGAGATGACCACGCCCGCCGCGTGGACTGACGAGTGTCGCGCACAGCCCTCGAGCCGCCGCGCGATCTCAAGTATCTCTTTAACCTGCGGATTCGTTTCCATCTCGCGACGGAGTTCAGGTACTTGTTCAAGTGCCTGATCGAGACTGACGTTGCGTCCACGGACCGGAGGCGGGATGAGCTTTGCGATCCGCTCGACCTCCGCATACGGCACCTCGAGGGCCCGGCCGACATCCTTGATGGCAGCTTTCGAGGCAAGCGTTCCGAACGTGATGATCTGGCAGACGGAGTCGCGACCATACAGGTTCGCGACGTGGTTGATGACGTCGCCGCGACCACGAACACAGAAGTCGATATCGATGTCGGGCATCGTCACGCGCCCTGGGTTGAGAAAGCGCTCGAAGAGCAGGTCGTACTGAAGCGGATCAATGTCCGTGATCTCGAGGCAGTAGGCGACCAGCGACCCAGCCGCCGAGCCGCGACCTGGACCGACCGGAATCGAGTGTTCCCTGGCGTAGCGGACGAAGTCCCAAACGATTAGAAAGTAACCGGCGAAACCCATCTGCTTGATCATCTGGATCTCGCTCGACAGTCGCGACTGATAATCCGACATCGGCTGTTTCAACTCGCCGCGTGCACCCTGCGTGTCCCAGACCTGCTGGCGCCGGCGTTCAAACCCGTCACGAACGACCTTCTCAAAATAATCGTCCGCGGAGAGCCCCTGCTCGGATTCAGGGATCGGATACTGCGGCAGGTAATTGACGTTCTCGGGCAGCTTCAGTTCGCAACGCTCGGCGATCTCGACCGTGCGCGTGAGCACCTCCGGAAGTTCGTGCCCAAAAATCTCCCACATTTCAGCCGGCGAGCGCACATAAAAGTAAGGACTCGAATAGCGCAGGCGATTCGTGTCGTTGACCGTTTTGCCGGAGCCGATGCAGAGCAGGACGTCGTGCGCACGCGAATCCTGGGGCGTCAGGTAATGCGCATCATTGGTGGCGACGAGTGGCACGCCCGTTCGCTTGGAAAGATCGACAAGTGACTTGCGAATGCGTTGTTGCGGCTCGAGATCATGCTCCTGGATTTCGAGAAAGTAGTTCCCTTTTCCGAGAATCTCCTCAAACTCGAGCGCCGCCTTCGCTGCTTCGTCACACTTCTCCTGGGCCAACAGCGCCGACGGCACTCCCGACATGCAGGCAGAAAGCGCGATAAGTCCCTTGCTATGCTCGGCGAGGAGTTCTTTGTCGATGCGTGGCTTGTAATAGAAGCCTTCGGTATACGCTTTCGACGTCAGCCGAACGAGGTTCTGGTAGCCTTCATAATTCTGCGCGAGCAGTATCAGATGAAAGTTGGCCTTCTCACCGGGCGCGCTCGCGGCTTTTTCCTTGCGACTGCCGCGCGTGATGTAAGTCTCGCAGCCGATGATCGGCTTCACGCCGCGATACTTCATCGCGTTGTAAAAAGAGATGGCGCCAAAGATGTTGCCGTGGTCCGTCATGGCACACGCCGGCATGCCCATCTCTTCCACACGCTTGGAGAGAGGTTTGATTTGAATGGCGCCGTCAAGAAGACTGTAATCAGTATGAAGATGGAGGTGTACGAATTGTCGGTCCTGCATTTTATTAAACTCATCCACAGGTTACACAGATTAGAAGGACAATCTGTGTAATGTGTGGACTGTTCTTATTCCCATTCAATGGTTGAAGGTGGCTTGGAACTAATGTCGTAAACAACGCGATTGATCCCGCGAATCTCGGAAACGATCCTCGCCGACACTCGCGCAAGAAGATCGTGAGGCAACCTGGCCCAGTCGGCCGTCATGCCGTCGACACTTGTCACCGCTCGAATCGCAACCACGCGCTCGTAGGTCCGCTCATCTCCCATCACACCCACGGTCGAAACCGGCAGCAACACTGGAAACGCCTGCCAAACGGAGTGGTACAGCTCAGCGAGCCGTAACTCTTCATCCAGGATCCGATCGGCAGCCTGGACCAAACGGATCTTTTCCTCAGTGATATCTCCGAGAATGCGCACAGCCAAACCAGGCCCCGGGAATGGATGGCGCCCGAGAATCTCTTCCGGAACTCCTAACTCTCGCCCAATCAATCTCACTTCATCTTTGAACAACTCGCGAAGCGGCTCGATCAACTTGAGATTCATCTTCTCCGGCAAGCCGCCGACGTTATGATGACTCTTGATCACAGCCGATGGCCCGCGCACCGAGACGGATTCGATGACGTCAGGATACAGCGTGCCCTGGACCAGGTAGCCAACATTGCCGAGTCGACGCGCTTCCTGTTCGAACACGTCGATAAAAACTTTCCCGATCCGTTTGCGCTTCTCTTCCGGATCAGTCACGTCTTTCAGCGCTGCGAGAAACAGATGGCCTGCACGGACACCGGCGATGTTCAACTTCATACTCTGCTGCAACAACGCCAGAGTCGATTCAAACTCACCTTCACGCAAAAGTCCGTTATCAACAAAGATGCACGTCTGTCGATCCCCGACAGCACGATGAACCAGCGCCGCCGCGACAGTTGAATCAACACCACCCGACAAACCTGACACGACGCGACCTTCTGCGCCGAGTTGATCGCGAATACGCGCCACTTGTTCTTCGATAACGGCCTCAGGAGACCAATCGCCACGACACCCACAGACAGAAAATAAAAAATTCCTCAGTACTTGCGCGCCGAGCGGTGTGTGCGCAACTTCGGGATGAAACTGCACGCCATAGATCGCGCGCGACTCGTCTTCCATCGCGTTCAAGGCGTCATCGGTCAGCGCCGTCACATCAAATCCCGGCGGCACTTCGGTGACGTGATCGCCATGACTCATCCAAACGTCGAGCTCCTTCGGAAGTCCTTTGAACAACAGACTCGTCGTGTCCAGCACTTTCAATCGTGCGTAACCAAACTCGCGATTTGGCGAAGCAGCGACATCGCCGCCCAGCTCGCGTGCAAAGACCTGGAACCCGTAGCAGATGCCGAGCGTTGGACAATCGACCGATTCGAGCAATTTCGGATCGGGTTTTGGCGCGGTTGCGTCATAAACGGACGAAGGCCCGCCCGAGAAGATCAGACCTCTGGGCGACTTCGCGTTGATCGTTTCAATTGAGGCACTGAAAGGAAGAATCTCGCAATACACGCCCGCTTCTCTGACCCGACGAGCGATGAGCTGTGTGTACTGCGATCCGAAGTCAAGTATTATTACGGTTTCATGATTCTGGACGTTGCTCATTTGGAAGAGTAGCGATTATACGTTCGAGTCGTGCGAACTCAAAATTTTGATCACGGATTACACGAATGCCGGCTTTTATTCGCATACTAACCCTTTTCCTCATCGCGAGTTTTGCAAGCGACGACGTCCTTTTATCGCAACCGCTCACGATACGGTGGCGATACCAATCAGCGGTGACTTTGAATCTCACGCCTGCGTTCGATAACGAACGGATTTATCTTCCGCTCGCGGGTGGCACAATCGTCGCGCTCAAAGCCACAGATGGACAACTCTACTGGCGTTCAGAGATGGGCGGTGAACTCTCAGCTTCGCCTGTTGCCGATGAAAGCGCGATCTATGTGGCTTCTGAAACGGTGGTCCAGGCAAACGAGCCGCAAAAATCAGCGGGCGCCTTGCGTGCGCTCGGTCGTGAAGGCGGCGTGACGCAGTGGATGACGCCCTTAGTTCGACCGTTACGTGGTGCGTTGACCATCAGCGGTACAAAACTGTTTGCGGGTGGCAGTGACGGACGCGCGTACGCTTTCGACAAACGCACGGGCGGCGTGCTCTGGTCCATACCGTACGCACTCGCCTTCAGCAATCAACCAGTCGCGAAAGCCGGTCGAGTATATTTCGGCAGCGAAGACGGCACGCTTCTGGCATTGGACGAAACAACCGGGCAACAACTGTGGCGCCATCGAACAAAGGGCGCGATACATGGTCCAGTCGCTGTGACTGATAACAGTGTCTTCTTCGGTTCCGGAGATGGTTACGTTTATGCAGTCAGCAGCGACAAGGGACGTCTGCAATGGCGCAAGAGAACCGGCGCGGGGGTGGAATCCGTAGTGCTGGCCGGTGACTCACTGCTCGCAGCATCGCTCGACAACTTCGCTTACCTGCTGAATCAGAAAGGTTCGATGCTGTGGAAAAAGCAGTTGCCGGGTCGCATCGCCGCCCAGCCGTTGGCGGTAGAAGAAACAGCTCTCTTCACTCCGCTCTCGAGCTCTGAAGGTGTTGTGTTGGGATTGAAAGACGGCAAGCAAGTCAACTCTCTACCCACCGGCGACGAGCTTACCAGCTCAGCATCTCCAATCATCGTTGGCGACGCCGTAATTCTCACCACCGAACACGGCTTACTGGCGTTCGCGCGTCCAGTGAAATAAATCCGGATTTCATGCCGCGTCATCCGCGGCCTGGATTCGTCTCAATCTTGGCTTCACTTGCATCACTGCGGCGCCAGAAGATTCCGACCATGCGTGAGAGCAGGCCGTGCAGAATGTACGTGATCACGATGGCCAGCAGCACGTACTGCGAGTAGAGGAAGATCAGCATCAACACTGACAGCGCGAGAATGATCGTGCGCATGCTGCGGACACTCGTGCCGACTGTCTTAAAGCTGGAGAAGCGCCAGGTGCTAACCATCATCACACTCAGGAATCCAACCAGCACCATCAACAGCACCGAGTACAATTCCGCCTTTTCAGGTCCGAAGGAGATCAACGGCACCGGCGAGAAGTGAACGAGTGCTGCAATCAAACCACCCGCGACCGGAATCGGCAGACCAACAAAACTCTTCTTATCAACTTTCGGTGTGCCTTCCGCGAGGATGCGCGGACGCGAGGCTTGCACGTTAAAACGCGCTAGACGAAACGCACCGCAGATCAGATACATGAACGACAGAAACCACGCGAGTTTGTGAAGATGACTACCTTCCTCCAAGGTGGCGCCATAACCCCAGACGTAAGCGAGTACCGCAGGCGCGAGTCCAAACGTGACGACGTCAGCAATCGAATCAAGTTGAATACCGATCTCGGTGGTCGTCTTTGTGAGGCGCGCGATGCGACCGTCCAGCATGTCGAACAACAAAGCAAAGCCGATCGCAATTGCAGCGTGATCGAAGTGAACTGTAGCGCCCCCGAGATCCGGCGTCGGACCGGCCAGCAACTGAAACCCGCGCAGCGACGACATCACCGAGAAAAAACCCATACCGATATTCCCTGCGGTGAACGCCGAAGGTACGAGGTAAAGTCCTTTTTTCACTCCGCGACGCGGCGGATTCGGGCGTTCCTCTGGATCATCAGCAGTCATGAGATTCTCCCAATCACGGTCGTGCCGCCACGCACGCGTTGTCCTTCCTTAACCGTGATCTGAACATTCGGCGGAAGGAGTACATCGGTGCGCGAGCTGAACTTGATCATGCCGAAGCGCTCTCCCAGCCCGAGATTATCGCCCTTCTCTTTCCAGCAAACCACACGTCGCGCGAGTATGCCGGCGATCTGCTTGCAAACAACCGTAATCTTCTCGCCTTGAATCGTCAACGCATTCTGTTCGTTGACGAGGCTCGCCTTTTCGTTAGTGGCCATCAAAAACTTTCCCGGCGAATAGATCACATCGATAATCTTGCCCGGAATCGGCGAGCGGTTGATGTGAACGTCGAGTGGCGACAAGAAGATACTGATCACGTTCGTCCCAGCAGCGCCTGCCCCGATGCGCGTAACCCTGCCATCCGCAGGCGATACCACCACATCCGGATCCGACGGCGGAACGCGTTTCGGATCGCGGAAAAAGAAAGCCATGAAAACAGTTACAACAAACAGAAACGCCGCGACATACCAAAACCCAAACACCGCCGCCGCGACCGCGATCAGTCCCGGAACCAAAATATAAGGAATGCTCTCTTTAACTATGCGCAACGTCTGTCTACCACCCACAAAGAAGCACAACCTTTACAAATAATCTTTGAGCCTTTATGAACCTCCATTTGTGCCTTTTTGTGGCCTATGTGAAAGGGGACGCGTACTCTCGGTTCCACGTCCCCTTCATATTTTCTCTCGGAGAAACTGCCTCGGCAGTTCAGTGACTCAAGCTTTGCGATTTCTGATATTGCAACATCATTGAGTACATTTGATCTTTCAGTGCCAGTTTCTTCTTCTTGAGGGTAATCTCCTCCAGCTGTTCTTCGTCGCTCGGATAGGAAAGAGCTGATAACTCACTAAGGCGTTCCTGGTATTTCTGATGTTCGCGCGCCAATTCGCGAAATTCGGGATCTCGGTTTATCAACTCTTCTTTAAGACTATCCGTCGTTGCAATGTCCATGTTGGTGCATGTCTCCTTTCAGACGAATGAAAGTGGGCCGGATGGTTTCGGAGATCAGGGCTTGGAATCTCCATGGGATTGTGTCGCACGCAAAAATGGTAGCCCAACAAGTTGGCCAAATCAAGCCGGTAATTCACCCCAGCACCAGGCTCATAACCACCGCATCTTCACGCGGCTCGGAGTAATAGTTGGCCCGGCGCGCGATGGCGCGAAAACCAGACTTCTCATACAGCGCTTGGGCGGCGAGATTTGCGCTGCGGACCTCCAAAAAGGCCGTATTTGCCTTGCGAAGGCGCGCTTCCTGAATGACCCGCTCGAGTAGCGCGCCCCCGATTCCACGTCGCCGGTACTCAGCCCTGACCGCCACGTTATTGATGTGGAGCTCTCCGGCTGTCTCTCGGGCGACGATATAACCGGCAATTGGGGTTAACTCGACGATGGACGACCGGGTGGCTCGCGCGACGAGCATCAGCTCGCGATTGCCACTTTGCAGCTCCGCGTAATAAGCAGCCCAGCCCCAGCGACTCAACCCCGATTGTTCCTCGATCTCCACGACTTCAAGCAGATCATGCTCAGACATGCGCATGATAATGATGTCTTTCAGACCAGTTGCTGGACTCAGTTCGGGCATACGGTTAAGCGTAAACCAAGTTTACTGCTTTATGGCGGGTTTGGTCTGCTCGATTCGGAACTGATCGAGCCACAGGGTCCCGAAGATTGGGCAAAGTGCGGAGTCGCAACTGTTTCGCTCGAGACGAACGACAGCGGCTTGTGAAGTTGGTAACGTCGTGAAGTCGAAGTTCAGAGTGAGCCATGGATTCGTTGCGCTGGGAAAGTTTTCAGACTTTCCTAACAACTGATTGTTCGCGGCGTCTTTGACCGTGATGAACGGCGGGCCACCGGTTACGAGATCCTTTGTCTTGACGGCTAATGAGATTCGATAGGTTTTCGCCGGATCGACGACTATGGTTTGAGATAACAGCGGCGTGCCGGGAATCCAGTTGCCGTCGAACGTGATCTGCAGACTCTTCGCGCCTTCGAGTTTTTCGGAAACGTCGATGGCGAGATGGTTCTTTTGCTCCGGAGCGACGACCCAGCCGAACGTGACGTCGTTTAGCACGAGCGGATCTTCAAAGCCGCCGTTCAGAAACGATGTGGATGCGGAACCATGAGCGAGAATGAACGCATCCCGGAAGGATTTGCCGGCGAGGTAACGGATGAGGGCGAGGCGCTCGGTGTCATCGTTTATGTTGATTAGAGTTTGAGTTGTTTTCAGATCGCCTTTTGAAATTCCCCATGCAAGGTCGATCAGGTTTGGGAGATACTTTCGATTAGCGGTGGCGGCTTGTCGTAGATCTGCGAAGCCTTCGGCGGAGCGGTTCATACGCAGGAGAAGATTGCCGCGTTGCCAGTGTGTGTGAGCGTAGTAAGGAGCCCAGCGAACTGCCTCGTCGAGTGCGGCGAGTGCGCCGGCCGTGTCGCCGAGCTCTTCGCGCGTGTTGCCGAGTTCGATCCAGAGATAGTCGTCGCGAGGACGGAGTGCGACGGCTGATTCGAGTGACATTGCGGCTTCGTCAGGTTGTCGTTCGTAGTTGTGGGCCGCGGCACGAGCGCGATGCGCGTCAGGATCGGATGGGTTGAGTTGAACCGCAGCGTCCGCGACGGAAGTTGAGTGTGTTATGAGCGCATAGCGCGTGAGCAGCCTCGAAAACCCGAACCGCGCCGACGCCTGGATCAGAAACAGGCACAACGCAATCGCCAGAAGTGAAACTCCGATACGCATTAACAGACTTAGCCACAAAAAAGCACATAAGGCACAAAAGAAAAATTCTTTAACAAAGAATCATTTTGTGCCTTATGTGCCTTTTTGTGGCTAAATAAACTCGATTACGGATTCGCGCCGCTCGGGTTGTCCTGGAAGGCGAGCGGGGTCAGGGCTGCGGCGCCGATACCAGCGACGATCGCGATGGTTGCCGCTTTACCCAATCCGAAAAGTCCGCCACCACCTGCGTGTGTTGGATTAGGCGGCGTAGTCACTGCCCCGACGCATTGTCTTAACACGCCACCGGCAGCAGGATTAGTCTTGCCTGCCGTTCCCTGCTCCGTAGCAATCTCGCCGTTCGTCTTCTTCTTCGCCGTCAGCACTACGCATCCATAAATGAGCAACGCCTTCACATTGCCCTGGTCGTCGTACGTCAACACGAGCTTCGTGTTCGGCGCGATGTCGAGCGAGCCGAGTGGTCCAAGATTGACTGTCGCCGATTGATCGGCGCCGGTCTCAATCGTGGCTCCGGTCAAAATCGAAGCGCCTGTACTCGCACTGAGACCATTAACGGTGATCGCCTGATTGTTTCTGGTAGTCAACCGCGCGACAATCTGTTGTGGAACCGGTGCAGCGTTCGTCTTGCCTGTTGGCTCAGCGAGTCCAACCTGCAAACCAACCTGCATGATCGAGAAAAGTAGTAACGCCGCAATTGCTCTGGAACGATTACGTCGTTTTTCAGTCATCTAAATATCCCTTCTCAAGAAGAAACAATTCAGCAACACTACCTCGCCCGCTTGTTGGCGCAAGTCTACTGTTCCTGAATGTGTAGGTCAACGATTTTCTCCGCTCATTTCTCTTTCATGTAACGCTGGAAAAAATCTTCCGCGAGTTTTGGATCCACTTTCTTCAAACGGTTGTACTCGTCCAACGCCGCTTTCCGATCTTTCAGCGCGACGTACGTGAGCGCGAGATTGAAATGCGCCTCACCATAATCCGGCTTGAGCCTGACCGCTTCCTTAAACGACACCGCCGCTTCCTTGTATCGCTTGGTCCTGAAATAAACCGTGCCGAGGTTGTTCTGAGTCTCGGCATTGGCAGGCTTGAGCGCGAGCGCTTTCTTGTATGCGTCGATCGCGGGTTCGAACTGCTGGTCCTTGTAAAGCGCGGAGCCGAGGCTGTTGTAAGCATCGGCGTGATCGCTCTTGAGTCGAAGAGTCTGTTGAAACTCGGCGATCGCTTCTTTGAATCGTCCAACGTTGTAGAGCGCCGTGCCGAGGTTGTAGTGCGCTTCAGGGAAATCAGACGTCGCACGCGTCGCTCGCGTCAGCACATCCAGCGCTTCCTGGTACCGGTTCAACTTGTTGTACGCAGCGCCAAGATTGTTCTGCGCCTTCACGTAATCGGGCTTGAGTCGGAGTGCTTCCTTGTACGCTGCGACTGCCTGTTGCAGGTATTGATTTGCTGTCGCTCGATCCTGCGTCTCAGCGAGTTTCACGTAGGCGTAGCCGAGGTTGTTGTGTGCGACCGGATTGCTCGCGCGCAGACGGATCGACTCTTCTAACTCGCTGATCGCGGTGCGAAGATCTCCGAGCGCGATCAACAAGCTGCCGAGGTTCGTGTGTGCTTCGACGTAGTTGCTGCGCAACTCAATCGCGCGACGATAAGCAGCAACAGCTTCGCGCTGCTTGCCTGTCATGTAGTACGCGTTGCCGAGATTGTAGTGCGCATCAGCAGAATCAGTTTTGGCGGCAACGGCCTTCTGAAAACTATCCACTGCGCGCGGGTATTGCTCGAGCACGTACAACACTGCGCCGAGGTTGTTCAACGCGTCCGCATCGTTCGGCGCGAGACGGACTGCGTTGTTGAAAGCATCGAGCGCTTCCTGGTACCTGCCGGCTTTGTACAAACTCGCTCCGAGGTTGTTGTAGGCGACCGCGTCGTCTGCTGCAAGCCTGACCGCATTTTTCAAAGCCGTAATCGAGTCTGCGACTCTGCCGAGTTTGTCATACGCGTAACCGAGATTGCTGTACGCGGCGGCGTTGTCGGGCTGTAAGCGAACTGTTTGTTCGTAAGCCGCGGCGGCTTCGGCGAAACGGCCGAGCGTGATGTTGGTGTCGCCGATTGCAGCCTGCGCTTCGGCGCGTTCGGCGGCTGTTGACATGTCGGTTGTGGTTGGCGGTTGAGGCCTGCCGTTGTTGCGTGCGACTTCCGTTGGACGACTCGATCGCGCCGGGCGCTTCGTCGCCATCATCACCGCGGCGTTGCCGATGAGATCCTTGACGCGTTTCGGCGGCTTGAAAATGACCGCCGCGCCGCCAATGATGTCCTGGCCCTGAAAAGCCAGCGAGCCGCCGATGTCCTGCACAAACGGCGCGCTCGCATGTGCGTATGCAACGATACACAGGAGCGCTGTTATCGATTTACCAGGTTTCGAACGCATTTCTGTAGGGGCGGCCCTCCGTGGCCGCCCGTCGTTTGCAACGGACGTTATTCGTAAGACGGGCGGCCACGGAGGGCCGCCCCTACAGTGGCTATCATGATGAGAGAGACGAAGACGATCGCGTTCACCATGATGTGCAAACCGAAATCGACAAGACTGTGGGCAGCAACACCGGTGATTCCGAGTATCGCACCGAACCGAAGAGCGCGTATGTAACCTGTATCGATCGCGAGGTTCGCGCGCACGGCGCGGATCAACATCAACGCAAACCAAACGCCAATCGCTAACCCGACCAGGCCGCCACTCGAAAGCAGTTCGAGATAATCGTTGTGCGCTTCCTGCGGCGTCATGAGCCCGGAGGCATCGTGATACTCCGTGATCCCGATCCAATAACCGCCTAACCCGACGCCGGTGATCGGATGTGCGGCAAACATCTTCAACGTCGCACGCCAGATCTCATTCCGGCTCACACCCGCGCGCATGTTTGTCTCAGCGGCATTAAGTTCGCTGGTTGCGTTTTCGAAATTACTCGCGAGTCGATCGCCACCGAGCCAAAGCGTGCCGAACAAGACTCCGGCAACAAGTACCACCAGCAACGCTGCACGCAGCACAGTTGCTTGCCTTCGCGAACCAAGCAACAACGCAGCCGAGACAATCTGGACCAGCATTGCCAGGATTCCGCCACGAGAATTGGAAAGCACTAGTGCCGTCCAGATCGGCAGGAGCAGCGCAACATAAATCAGCAGCCGTTCTCGTTTGATACCCGCGGCAAGTGCGAGGCCGATGGCAAGCCCGAACGCCATCTCCATCAGATAGGCGAAGTGGTTCTTGTTGATGAACTGACCATATCCCTGGGTTGGTCTCAACAAGGGAAGCACAAATCCGATCTGGTGCTGTGTCGCCTGGCGCAAGACGCCGAATATCGCGCTGACAACTGCCACGCCAAGGATCGTGTAAACCAGCGCACGCATCCGGCTCTCCGTATTGACGTAGCGATAAAGGAGTGCGAGCCACGCTGTGAGCGCAAGCATTTGCAGCGCGAAGAAACGTGTTTGAAAAGGATCGGCGCTGATCGTGTTTCGGACCGTGATGCCGGCCACTTGTTGTGAACCAAAGGAAAGCGTCTGAACAAAACCCAACGCCGACAGCGCGAGCATCGGTAACAGTATCGATCCTTCGGCGATCTTTAACGAACGCGTGTCGATGATTGCAACAACACAGATCATAAAGACCGCACAAACAAACGCCGCCTTCCACCACGGCTCAACAGTGCCGTACGGAATGGCGGCGATTATAAGCAGACTGATGAGGGTCCCGAATATCAGCTTCTTCAGCAAGGCTAATCCGCGCTGATCCGCGTTAATCCGCGGTCACCTACCGCCATCGCCGCCTTAGCCAACGGCTGCTCATGCACCGTGAAGATTCGTGACGCGGCCTCAGTGAATTCACGTCGAAAGAGATCGCTGAGATAGTTTGTAGTGACGAGCAACGTCTCATCATCCAGGCTGCGATAGAAATTCAACCAGCCCCATTCCACTCCATCTTTCACCAGCGGCAGCCGCAGGCTCCAGTGTGAACGCGACAACGTCGGCTCATCGACTTCAACACCCTCCCCAGACCACGACCAGAACACACGCCCATTCCGAAACTCCAGCACCTGCTTCGGATGCCGCAGCAAACTCGCTTCAAACGCACGCTCATTCATGTCAGCCCGTCCCGGCTGACCCACCTGCGCATTCGCAAAACTAAACTCATCGAACTCGAGCAGTTGCCGCGTCGCCTCGAACATCTCATGCAGATCCGACGCCTTCGACAGCGCCACCGCCGCGCGCCTCACCCGAATATTATTCGCCACTCGCAAACGCCGATCAGCAACCGTACGCTTCACACCTGCACGCAGCTCATCAACTTCGTGGTACCGAAGATGACCCACTGCGATGATCACCGCCACCGAGATCACAAACAACATGAAGCCCGTCAGCTTCGATCCGGTCGCCGGAAAAATCAGCGCCACCAGACCAAAGGCCGCGCAGACTCCATAAAGCACGAGCGCCGCTCGTCGCTGCGACCAGCCACGCGCGAGCAGCATGTGATGAATGTGTTCGTTGTCCCCTTGGAACACAGGCTTGCGACTCAACAGTCGCCGTCCCATCGTCATCGTCGTGTCAACCACCGGAAATCCAAACGCGAGGATCGGCACGACAATCGCGACTGCGGTCGTCGCTTTCTGAGTTCCCAACACCGACAACGCCGCGAGCAGAAACCCGGTAAACAACGAACCCGAATCACCGAGGAAGATCGATGCCGGATTGAAGTTGTAACGAAGGAAACCGGCAAGCGCGCCGCACAGCACGAGCGCCACGACGATCGTCATCGTGCGTTCCTGCGACACCGCCACACCCAAAATAACGAGCGACGAAAACAGCGCCGCGCCCGACGCGAGCCCGTCCAAACCGTCGATGAGATTAAACGCGTTGGTGATGCCGACGAGCCACACGACCGTGATCACGAACGACACGAGAGCCGGCAGTTGCACGGATCCAAAGTGCGGAATGGACAGCGCATCGATACGACCACCCATTGCATAAAACAACGTCGCGATGATCCCGAGCCCGACAAACTTCACTACCGCGTTCGCGCCGCGCAAGTCGTCGTAAGCACCCAGCAGCAGGACGAGCGTGGCGGGTATGAACAACGTCAGAAAATCAGTCTTCAGACCACTCAAATTTTGCGTGAGCAGGTTGTCAACAAACGGCAGCAACGAAAGTGCGGCGAGGCACGAGAGGTAGAGCGCGAGGCCGCCGAGTCGCGGCACGGCTTTGCGATGAATGCGACGGCCATCGAGCGGCACATCGAGCAACTTGTATCGTTCACACAAGCGGCGGATAAGCGGGGTCGCAATCAACGAAGCGATGGTCGCGATTGAAAACAGCGCGAAGTATGTTTTCAAGTGA
>Ga0070681_10000987_pt1 | contig 24071 bp, 22 predicted proteins | sample KBSC83BmetaG_FD_65650 | JGI IMG/M metagenome (GOLD analysis project Ga0070681, IMG submission 65650) | Corn rhizosphere microbial communities from Kellogg Biological Station, Michigan, USA - KBS C8-3B metaG | ecosystem: Host-associated > Plants > Roots > Rhizosphere | place: USA: Michigan...
TGGGGGGTGACGATCTTCAAATTCTTGCCGGTGAGGACGAGCAAAGCCTGGTCGACATCGTAGATCGCATGATCGCCATAGGCGGTCTGGGTCGGCGTCGCGAACACCACATGCCCGTCGGCCTCGATGCGGTAGACCTGGCTCGACCCGGTATCGAGCGCATCGGCACCGCGCAGCGCGGGCTCGGGCGCCTCGGCCTTGGTCGTGCGGCGGGCCGGCGCGGCGCGGTAATAGGCGTAGAGCGTATCGGCGCTGACGCTGGTTTCGCCGCGCGTCGCCTTGGCATTGCCGCGGGCGATATAGACCTGATTCGATTGCTGCCACTCGACGCCCTTATCGGCGGTGATGCTGATCGGCTTGCCGTTATCCCCGCCGGCAAGGCCGAGCGCGCTCCCCGGAGCGGCGCTCTTGCTTTGGGCATGGCTGGGCGTTGCGAGGCCGAGGCCGACCGCAACCACGGCCAGCATCGCGGCTTTTCCCGTCAGCACCCAGCGGGCGCTCATTCGGCGTCCTTTGGGCGCGGCAAAAGCGTGAGATGGGTCTTGCCGGTGAAGATGATGACGTCGCCCCGGTTGTGAAGCGTGAAGCCTTCGGCGGTGACATGGCCGAAGGGGCCTTGGCCCGAGACGGCGTCATGACCCTCGGCGGTTCCGTTCAGCATATCGATCCGCGCGCTGTCGGTGTGGAACTCATTGCCGCGATCTTGGTAGAGCTGAACGTCGCCGTAAAGGTCGAGCAGCTGCGGCTGGCTCTGATAGGCGCCGGTATCGCCGGAAATCTGCACCCAATTGCCGCTTTTGGTCGTCAGATCGGCCTTCGGCGCATCGAGGGTGATGAGGTCGTCCGAGCGCGGCACCTGGGTCGCAGCGTCGGCGGTGAGGACATAGGGGCGGCTGTTGCGGTCGATCCCGGTATAGCGCGGATTGACCATGCGCAGGCGGCGCGCCTCGCTCAAATCGATGCGCGGTATGCCGAAGCGCACATGCTGAAACGCCGAATTGAGCTCGGGCCAGATCGCGACCAGCAGCAGCAGGCCGACCGCCAGCGCCGGCAAGGTCCATTTCGTCCGCTGCACGAAGCGGGTATGGCTGCGGCCGTCATCGATCCGCAGCCGGCGCCGCAGCGTCATATGCAGCGCGACGGCGGATTGCAACGGTCCTTTCATGCGATGCCGGCTCTGAGGCAATCGTGAATGTGGACGATGCCGAGGGGACGGCGCTCATCGTCGACGACGAAGAGGCTGGTGATGGGCCGCGGCAATTGGTTCATGCGGCCGAGCGCCTCCGCGGCGAGGGCGCTGGGGCGAATGGTCTTGGGCTGCTTGCTCATGACCTTGTCGACGACGGAGCGCAGCAGCCCGTCGCCCATATGGCGGCGCAAATCGCCATCAGTGATGACGCCGACGAGGCGCCCGCCGGCATCGGTGATGCCGACGCAGCCGAAGCTTTTCTTGGTCATGACGAGGATCGTCTCGGCCATGGCGGTGCCGAGCGGAACGAGCGGTATGGCGTCGCCGCCATGCATCACGTTCTCGACCGTCAGGAGCTGGCGGCCAAGCTGACCGCCGGGATGCAGCTGCTGGAAATCGGCGGTCGAGAAACCGTTGCGCTCGAGCAGCGCGACCGCCAAGGCATCGCCCAAAGCGAGCATCATGGTCGTCGAGGTGGTGGGCGCGAGGCCCATCGGGCAGGCCTCGTCCGAGGCAGGCAGGACGAGCGCCACATCCGCCGCTTCGGCGAGGCTGCTGCCGTCGCGCCGCGTCATCGCGACCAGCGGGATGCGGAACCGCCGCGTATAGGTGACGATGTGCTCGAGCTCGGCCGTGTCGCCGGAGTTCGAGAGGGCGAGGACGGCGTCGCCCACGGCGATCATGCCGAGATCGCCATGGCTGGCCTCGGCGGGATGAACGAATTGCGCCGGGCTCCCGGTCGAGGCGAAGGTCGCGGCGATCTTGCGCGCCACATGGCCGCTCTTGCCCATGCCGGTGACGGTGATGCGGCCGGCGGTCGCGGCGAGCAGATCGACGGCCGCGGCAAAGCGCGCATCGAGCCCGTCGATCAGCGCGGTCAAGCCGGCGATTTCCGTGCGCAGCACCCGCCGTGCAACGCCAATCGCGTTATCGGTTGCGTCTTTCGGCATCGCCCGTTTTACCGGATCGTCCTGTCGAATGGGTCATTCCAAGGGCAAGGCGTGGTGCCGCGGGCGCACCTCGTCCTGACCGGCGCCGCCTGCCTATACCCCAAGCTTAGGGGAAACTATGGCCTCGCATCCCCTTCGGGTCAATCGAGGGGGCTGCGCCTGGGCTTTATGCCGCAGCGCAGGAATTGCCGTCAATGCTCGAAGATATCGAGGTTTTCGAAGCCGGTCAGGTCGAGAAAGGCCCGCGTCGGCAGGAAGGCGAAGCAGGCGAGGGCCAATTGCTGGCGGTTTTCGCGCACCAGCATCTCATCGAGCTTCACTTTGAGGGCGTGAAGATGAAGCACGTCCGAGGCAGCGTAGCGCTTTTGTTCCTCGGTGAGGCTCGGCGCCCCCCAATCCGAGCTCTGCTGCTGCTTCGACAGCTCGATCCCCAACAGCTCGCGGCACAGATCCTTGAGCCCATGCCTGTCGGTGAAGGTGCGCGCGAGCTTCGAGGCGATCTTGGTGCAATAGACCGGTGCCGCGACCACGCCCAGGTAATGCGCGAGCACGGCGATGTCGAAGCGTCCGAAATGGAACAGCTTCAGCACGGTCGGATCGGCCAGCAGCGTGCGCAGATTGGGTGCGTTGTAGGCGCCCGGCGCGAACTGGACGAGATGGCTGTCGCCATCGCCCGCCGAGAGCTGCGCCAGGCATAGCCGGTCGCGCAGCGGGTTGAGGCCCATCGTCTCGGTGTCGATCGCGACACTCGTCTCGAATTTGACGTTGGCCGGAAGATCGCCTTTGTGGAGATGAATCGTCACGCGTCTCTGCTCGTCGTCCTGGTGCCCTGGAGAAGACTCGAACTTCCACGACCTTTCGGCCACTAGAACCTGAATCTAGCGCGTCTACCAATTCCGCCACCAGGGCGCCGCCCGGTGATTAGGCGGCACGCCGCATGATGTCAATCGCAACCTCGGCGCGGCGGCGCGGCGCTCTCGCAACCGGGCGGGCGCTGATGTATAGATCGCCGCCATGCTGCCTCGGCGGATCACGGTCATCGGCGCTTCGGGCTTCATCGGCCGCTATGCGGTGCGACAGCTCGCGGCGGAAGGCGCGGTCATCTGCGCCTGCTCGCGCGGCGCGCGCCAAGCCGGCTTCCTGCGGCCGATGGGCGATGTCGGGCAGGTCGCGACCTTCGATGTCGATATCGCCGACGAGCGCGGCCTTGCCGCGGTGGTGGCGGGCGCCGATGCCGTCGTCAACGCCGTCGGAATTCTCTATGAGCGCGGCCGCCAACGCTTCGATCTGCTGCACCGCCAGGGCCCGGAAGCGCTCGCCCGGCTCGCCAAAGCAGCGGGCGTCCGGCATTTCGTCCATATCTCGGCGCTCGCGGCAGAGAGCGGCGGGTCTTCCGTCTATGCGCGCAGCAAGGCCGCGGGCGAGGACGCGGTGCGCAACGCCTTTCCCGAGGCGGTGATCCTGCGGCCCTCGCTGGTCTTCGGTCCCGAGGATTCCTTCTTCAACCGCTTTGCGGCGATGGCGCGCTATGCGCCGGTGCTGCCCCTGATCGGCGGCGGCCATACGCGGTTCCAGCCGGTCTATGTCGGCGACGTGGCGGCGGCGATCGCCGCCGTGCTCGGCCGCGGCGATGCGGCGGGCGGCACCTATGAGCTTGCGGGCCCGGCGGTCTTCGAGCTGCGCCAGCTTTTTGCGCTCATGCTGCATGTCATCGGCCGAAAGCGGCTGCTTCTGCCGCTACCCTTCGGTCTTGCCGGTATCATGGCGGCGTTTCTCGAATGGCTGCCCAATCCGCCCCTGACGCGCGATCAGCTGCGGCTCTTGCGCAGCGACACCGTCGCGCACGCGGGTGCGCCCGGCCTTGCCGAGCTTGGCATCGCGCCGACCGCGCTGGAGCTCGTCCTCCCCTCCTATCTCGACCGCTATCGCCGCGGCGGCCGCGGCCTCGCCACGCATCTGGCGTGAGGGTCAGAACGACGAATTCGGGCCTTTAAGGAATTCCTCTTCCTCGGTGCTCGAAGCCCGCCCGAGGATGCGGTTGCGATGTGGAAAGCGCCCGAACCGCGCGATGATGTCGTGGTGACGCCGCGCGTAATCGCCGCCCCGGGCCATAGCCGGATCCCGTGCCAGCGCCTCGAACAGGGCGACGCTCTTCTCCTGGTCGGCGAGGTCCTCGCTGTGCTCGAAGGGGAGATAGAGGAATTGGCGCCATACCGCGGGCAGCGAGCGGTCGAAGCCATGCGCCAGCGCGGCGCGGGCGGCGTCGCGGGCCATCGCGTCGGTCGCGAAGGCCTCGGGCCGGCCGCGATAGAGATTGCGCGGCAATTGGTCGAGAAGCAGGATCAGCGCGAGGCAGGGCTCGGCCTCCTCGGCCCAATCGGCACAGCCGCCGCGCGCCGCCCGCTGCTGAAGCGGCTGAAACCGCGCGCGCAACGCCGCGTCGAAATCGGGATCGACCTTGAACCAGACCTCGCGCGGCTTGAAGCGTTCGGCCGAATCGGGCCGGCCGAACCAAAAGTCGATCAGCACGGTTGCTTCGGCCCGCTCGGCCTTGGTCATCGCCTCAAGCCATAGCTCATCGGCCGCGCTTCGGCCAGTCCGCGCGCGATCCGATGCAGTATGGTTTTGCAGCGGCCGCGCTTTTGAGTACGATGCGGACGACCATGCGGCTGCTCTACCATCTTTGGCTTTCGCCGTTCTCGCGCAAAATCCGCGTCGTTCTGCAGGAAAAAAATCTCGATTTCTCGATGAAGGCCGAGCGGGTGTGGGAGCGGCGTCCCGAATTCCTCGCGCTCAACCCGGCCGGCGAGGTGCCGGTGCTGGTCGAGCCCGACGGCACCGTTCTCGCCGATGCCGGCGCCATCGCCGAGTTCCTCGACGAGACCTATCGCGAGAAGCTGCTCTTGGGACTCAATCCGATCGACCGGGCCGAGGTGCGCCGGCTCGTTGCCTGGTTCGACGTGAAGATGAACCGCGAGGTCACCGAGCATTTGATCGGCGAGAAATTCATGAAACGGTTTCTCGGCTTCGGCCAGCCGGATTCCGCGGTGATCCGTGCCGGCAAGGCCAATCTGCGCCACCACCTCGACTACGTCGCCTATCTCGCGGAGCGCCGGCGCTGGCTCGCCGGCGATCATTTCTCGCTGGCCGACATCACCGCGGCTGCCCATCTTTCGGCGCTCGACTATCTCGACGACGTGGTCTGGGACGAGCATGAGCCGGCCAAGGATTGGTATGCGCGGGTGAAATCGCGGCCGGCCTTCCGCCCGATCCTCGCCGACCATATCCCGGGCGCCCCGCCCCCCAAGCACTACGCCGATCTCGATTTCTGAGCCGATCAGGGCTTGGCGGGTTTCGCGGCGCCCACGCCGGCCTCGGCCGGGCCCGCCGCCTCCAGCCGGGCGAGATTGTCGCGCGCGGCCTTCGCCTCCGGCGCTTTCGCATCGAGCTGCAGGATGCGCTGCCAGTCGCTCTTGGCGCCGTCGCGATCGCCCTTGAGGCGCCTTATATTGCCGCGCTCCAAGAGGCCGGCGAGGGCGTTGGGATCGAGCGTCAGCGCGCGCGTCGCATCGTCGAGCGCCAAATCGAGGCTGCCGAGCTGGCGATAGGCCGAGGCGCGATAGATCAGCGCATCGACGCGCTTGGGCGTGGCGTCGAGCACGCGGTTGAGATCGTCGATGGCGTCGAAGAATTTCTCGTTGAGCGCGCTCGCCTCGGCGCGGTCGATCAGAATCTCGGGATCGTTGGGCTTCAGCGCCAAAGCGGCATCGAAATCGGCCTTGGCGGCAACGGGCTTGTTCGCGAGCAGCCAGGCATTGCCGGCCTGTTCGAGCGCTTCGGCGCGCATCGCCGGGGCGGCCTGCATCATCGCGCCGGCCATGCCTTCGAGCTTCTGCGCGCCCTCGGTGTATTTCCGCATCTCGACGAGCGCGACGGCGGCGCAGTGATCGGCGGGAAACCCGCCGCCGGTGTTGCGCCAGGTTGTCGCCCGGTCATAGGCGCGCTGCGGGTCCTTTCGCGCCAGCGCAAGGCATTCGTCGTATTGCTGGGCGGCGGAGGGCGCGAGCTTGAGGGGGACGGGCAGCTTCTCCTCGGAGCGGGCCGGCGCAGCGGCGAGTGCGAGAAGAAGAAGCGCCGGGAGCAGAAGCGCGGCGCGGTGCGGCGCTGCCCTATTCACCCGGTTCGCGCACCGCGTGCGGATCGGCGAGGGCGCGCGGCGCCGTCGCGGGGGCCGGGGTCGCGCTCCCCGCGAAGTAGAGACGCAACCGCTCGAAATAAAGGTAGATCACCGGCGTGATGAACAGGGTGAGGGATTGCGAGACGACGAGGCCGCCGACGACGACGAGCCCCAGCGGCTGGCGCAGCTCGGCGCCTTCGCCCCAGCCGATGGCGATCGGCAGGCCGCCCATGATCGCCGCCATCGTCGTCATCATGATCGGCCGGAAGCGCAGCAAGCAGGCTTCGAAGATTGCCTCTTCGGCGGTGACTTTGCCGGTACGCTGACGCTCGAGCGCGAAGTCGATCATCATGATCGCGTTCTTCTTCACGATGCCGATCAGCATGACGACGCCGATGATGGCGATGACGCTCAGATCCTGATGGAAGAGCATCAGCGTCAGCAGCGCGCCGAGCCCCGCCGCCGGCAAGCCGGACAGGATCGTGATCGGATGGATGAAGCTCTCGTAGAGAATGCCGAGCACGATGTAGATGACGATCACCGCGGCCGACAGCAGCAGGCCCTGGCCCTGCAGCGCCTGCTGGAAGACCTGCGCGTTGCCCTGGTAGCTGCTGCTCACCGAGACCGGCAGATTGACGCTCTGCTCGAGCTGCTTGATCTCGTCGATGGCGCTGCCGAGCGAAAAGCCGGGCTGCAGGTTGAAGGAGATCGTAACCGACGGAAGCTGGCCCTGGTGGTTGATCGTGACGGGACCGATGCCCTCGCTGACCGATGCGACCGCGGCGAGCGGGACCATCTGACCGGATGAGGCGCGTACATAGATTTTCGAGAGATCGGCCGGCGATTGCTGGTCAGCCGGATCGAGCTCGAGGATCACCTCATAGCTGTTCGACGGCTCGTAGATCGTCGAGATCTGGCGGGTGCCGAAGGCGCTGTAGAAGGTGTTGCGAATCTGGTCGACGGTGATGCCCATCTGGGCCGCTTTGTCGCGATTGATGTTGATCAGCGCGAGCCGGTTGCGGAGCTGCAGATCCGAGGTCACATCCTGCACGCCGCCGAGACCGCGCATGCGGCTCTCCATCAACTCGGCGTATTTGTAGAGTTCGGTCGTGTCGCCGTCCTGCAGCGTGTACTGGAACTGGCTCTTCGAGGGCCGCCCGCCGAGATTGATGTCCTGCAGCGGCTGGAAGAAGGTGTTCGTGCCGACGACACGCGCCACCTTGGGCCGCAGCTCCTGAATGACCTGGGTGGCCGACAGCGCGCGCTCGGTGCGCGGCTTGAGCTGAATGAAGAGTCGTCCGGTGTTCAGCGCGGGGTTGCTGCCGCCGGCACCAACAAAGGCGGTGACGTCGCTTACATTCGGATCGGCCCCGATCACGCGCGCCACTTCGAGCGTATGCTGCTCCATGCCCTTCATGGAAATATCTTGCGCCGCCTCGGTCGAGGCGATCAGCGCGCCGTTGTCGACGATCGGGAAGAAGCCCTTCGGAATGATGGCGAAGAGGTAGCCCGAGAGCACGACCGAGCAGATCGTGACGAAAAGTGTCGTGCGGCGCCAGCGCATCACGGTGCTGAGCCCAGCCCTGTAACCGGCGAGCAGCGTGTTGAATCCACGTTCGAAGGCGCGATACGCGAGATTGTGGTGCTCGCCGTGATGCGGCTTGATCAGCCGCGAGGCAAGCATCGGCGTCAGCGTCAACGAGACGAAGCCGGAGATCAGGATTGTCATGCTGATGGTGACCGCGAATTCGCGGAACACGCGGCCGACCACGCCGCCCATGAACAGCACGGGGATGAACACCGCGACCAGCGACAGCGTGATCGACAAGATCGTGAAAGCGATTTCGCGCGAGCCGCGAAACGCGGCATCGATCACGCGCTCGCCGTTTTCGACGTGGCGCATGATGTTCTCGAGCATAACGATCGCGTCGTCGACGACGAACCCCACCGAAAGGGTCAGCGCCATCAGCGAGAGATTGTCGATGCTGTAGCCCAGCACCTCCATGCCGGCGAAGGTGCCGATGATGGAGACGGGCAGCGCCAGGGCCGGGATGATCGTCGCGGTCACGTTGCGCAGGAAGATGAAGATCACCAGGATGACGAGCGCGGCGGTGATCAGCAGCGTCATCTGCACGTCGTCGACCGAATTGCGGATCGATACCGAGTGATCGAGCAGCACGTTCAAGTGGACCGAGGCCGGCAGCTGCGATTCGAAGACCGGGATCAGCGCTTTGACCGAATCGACGACCTTGACGGTATTGGCGTCCGGCTGGCGCTGCACCCCGAGCAGGATGCCGCGATTGCCGTTGTACCAGCTCGCCTGGCGGTTGTCCTCGACGCTGTCCACCGCCTTGGCGACGTCCTTCAAGCGCACCGGCGCGCCGTTGCGGTAGGCGACGATCAGGTTCTCGTATTGCGCTGCGTGCGGGAGCTGGCCGTTCGCTTGCAGCGTGAAGGATTGCTGCGGCCCCATCAGCGTGCCGACAGGGGTCGAGGAGTTGGCGGCCGCGATGGCGTTTTGCAGATCGTCGAGGCTCATGCCCTTGGCAGCAAGCGCTTCGGGATCGGCCTGGACGCGGACGGCGAATTTCTGCTGCCCGAACACCAGCACCTGCGAGACGCCGGGAAGCGTCGAGAGGCGCTGCGCGATCAGCGTTTCGGCATATTCATCGACTTCCGACAGCGGGAGCGTGTCGGAGTTGAGATTGAGGAAGACGACCGGCGCGTCGGCGGGATTGGCCTTGATGAAACTCGGCGGCGTCGTCATTTGGATCGGCAGGCGGCGGGCCGCCGTAGTCAGGGCCGACTGAACGTCCAGCGCGGCGCCGTCGATGTCGCGGCTCAGATCGAACTGCATTGTGATCTGGGTGACGCCCGAACCGCTCGACGACACCATCGAATTGAGGCCGGCGATTGTCGAGAACTGGCGCTCGAGCGGGTTCGCCACCGAGGACGCCATGGTCTCGGGCGACGCGCCCGGGAAGTGCCCGATCACGACGATAGTGGGAAAATCGACCTTCGGGATCGCCGCGACCGGCAGCAAGCGATAGCTGAACAAGCCGAAAATGACGAAAGCCAGCATCAGCAGCGTCGTCATCACCGGACGACGGATGCACAGCTCCGGCAAGGTCATGACGCGTCACCGGCGCCGTTGTTGGTGCCTCCGGTGACGATGCGAACGCGGGCGCCGTTGGTCAGGCGCATCTGCCCGTCGGTCGCCACTCTCTCGCCGGCTTTCAACCCAGAGCCGATGACGACACGGCCATTCACCGTGCGATCCACCGTCACCGGGCGCAACTCGACCGTGTCGTCCTGTTTGACGACGAACACGTAATTGCCCTTCTGACCGACCTGGATCGCGGTCGGGGGAACCACGAGCGCATCGGGATCGGTGCGCACGAGAACCGAGACGTTCACGAACTGTCCGGGCCAGAGGCGCTGCTCTTCGTTGGCGAAGGTCGCGCGCACATTGATCGTTCCCGAGGTACTATCGATCGTGTTGTCGAAAAATGCGACTTTGCCCTCGACCGGCGCGCCCTTGTCGCCTTGGGCGAGAACCTTCACCATCACCGGCCCCTCGGCCATGGCCTGGCGCAACTCGGGCAGTTCGATTTGGGGCAGGGCGAAGGACACGTAGATCGGCTGGATCTGATTGACCGTGGCGAGCGGCAGATCATTCGACTTGATGCTGTTGCCGCGCTTGATCGCGATCATGCCGACCCGCCCGTCGAGCGGCGCGACGATCGTGTAATAGGACAGCAGCACCTTCGCGTTCTCGAGCTGAGCCCGATCGGCTTGCACCGTCGCCTGCAAGGCGGTCGCCGTGGTCGTGCTCGTGTCGTATTGCTGGCGCGACACGAAATCCTTGCTGACGAGCGATTTGTAGCGGCCGACATCGCGCTGGGCGTTGGCGAGCTGTGCCTCGTCGCGTGCCAAGGTCGCGCTCGCCTGGTCGACCAGCGCCTGCGCCGCGCGGCTGTCGAGCTGGAACATCACGTCGCCGGCCTTGACGAATTGTCCGTCCTTGACCAGCACCTTGTCGATGAAGCCGTCGAGACGCGACTTCACCGTCACCGACGCGATGGTCTGCACCGTGCCGATGGTATCGAACTCGACCGGGGTCGGCTCGACCGCGGCGGTCGCAACCTTCACTGGCACAGGACCTTGGGGGCGCGCCGCGCTCGTCTGGGACCGTGCGGAGCCGAGCCAATCGAATTGATGGGCAGCACCGACAAGGGCCAATACAACCACGAACGCGATGGCCCAGCTAGCGCGCTTCATTCCGGTTCCCGTCGACGTCTCGCGACGTTACCTCCCGCCGCGACGATCCTACACATACTTCGCCTCCAAGGATAGGTCGGGCAAGCGATCTTCATCCCCGGCGGGTGCCCGATTTTCTTATGAGAACGTATCGGAGATAGTTAACAGACCCCCGGTTTTTGTAAATCTCCGCCCCCTTTGGTTTTGGTAACATTCGCGGGAAAGGCGAATAAGCGGTGGCGAGCGAGGCGAGGGCGGCCGGTTTCAGGAATGCATTGCGCGTTCTGCGCATCCGCAACTACCGCATTTATACGATCGGCAACGCCATCTCGCTGGTTGGCGTCTGGATTCAGCGGATCGCCGTCGGCTGGCTCGCCTGGCGGCTCACCCAGTCCGGCTTCTGGCTCGGCATGTGCGCGGCGGGCGATCTCGTGCCCTCGATCCTCATCAGCCCTTTCGCCGGCGCGCTCGCCGATCGCGTCAACCGCATCCGCCTGGTGCAGGTCTCGTTGTTCTTCGGCATGTTCCAGGCCTGGGCGCTGGCCGTCCTGACCTTTGCCGATCTGATTACCATCGGACTTCTGTTCGGGCTCACCGTCGCGCTCGGCACGATCAACGCCTTCAACCAGCCCGCCCGGCTCGCCCTCATCCCCAATCTGGTCGACAATGCCAATCTCGGCCCGGCGGTCGCGATCAATTCCCTCGTGTTCAACAATGCTCGCTTCATCGGTCCCGCCACCGCGGGCTTCGTCATCGCCGCGGGGAATGTCGGCCTCGCCTTCACCCTCAACGCCGTCACTTATATGTGCTTCATCTATGCGCTGTGGCGCGTCCACATTCCGGACGAGCGCCGCGTGCCGGAGCGGCGGCGCCTCTGGGGCGAGCTCACCGAGGGCTATGGCTATGCGCTGCGCGATCCGGCGATCGGCCAGATGTTCATCCTGCTCATCATCACGACTGTCGGCATTCGCGGTTTCGTCGAGATGTTTCCGGGCTTTGCCGACGCCGTCTTCGCGCGCGGCGCACAGGGCCTCGCCTGGCTCACCGCCATGGTCGGGCTCGGCGCGGTGGTCGGCGGCATAGTGATGCTGCGCCGCAGCGGCTTGAGCGGCTTGCCCTCGGTCGTCATCCAATCGACCTTGTGGATGGCGCTGGCGATCATCGGTTTCACCGCCACGACGAGCTATGGCTTCGCGCTCGGCTGCGCATTTCTCTCGGGCATGGCGATGACCTCGACCGGGATCGGGGCGCAGACCCTCATTCAGAGCGCGACCGCGCCGGCGATGCGCGGCCGCGTCATGGGCTTTTACGGCATGATCTTTCGCGCCGGCCCGTCCATGAATTCTCTGCTCTTGGGCGCCGCTTCGGAGCGCTTCGGCCTGCGCCTCCCCGTCTTTGCCGGCGCCTGTGTCTGTCTTCTCGCCTGGGCGTGGATTCGCGGCAGCCGCGCGGCGATCGAGCGCTCCCTGGCGGCGGCCGGCATCGACGAGGCGGAGCGCGCCGCCGGTGCGTCCGAAGGCGCGGTGTGACGCGGCCCGGCACGCTCTTCTGCTTCGGCCTTGGCTATAGCGCGGGATTTCTCGCGCGGGCAGTGTCGGCGATGGGTTGGCGCGTCTCTGGGACTGCGCGCGAGGTTCCCGCCGGCGCGGCTCAATTCCCGCTTCAGCTTTTCGATCGCGACCATCCTCTTGCCGACGCGGCAAGCCTTCTCGACGATGCGACGCATATCCTTGTGTCGATCCCGCCCGATGCGGCCGGCTGCCCCGTCCGCGATCGTCATGGCGAGATGCTCGCCGGGCTGAAGCGCCTCGTTTGGCTCGGCTATCTTTCGACCACGAATGTTTATGGCGATCGCGGCGGCGGCTGGGTCGACGAGACCTCGCCGACAAATCCGACGGGCCCGCGCGGCCATCGCCGCCTTGCCGCGGAAGCCGCGTGGCGCGATCTTTATCGCCGCGCCGGCCTGCCGCTCCATATCTTCCGCCTCGCCGGTATCTACGGCCCCGGGCGCAGCGCGCTCGATGCGCTGAAGGCCGGAACCGCGCGGCGCATCGCCAAGCCCGGCCAGGTGTTCTCGCGCATCGAGGTCGAGGATCTGACGGCTGTCCTGCTGGCATCGATGGCGCGGCCCCGCCCCGGTGCGATCTACAATGTCTGCGATGACGAGGCGGTGCCGCCTGAGAGGGTTGTGGCCCATGCAGCGTCGCTGCTCGGCATCGCGCCGCCACCGCTCGAGGATTTCGCCGCGGCGACGCTGTCGCCGATGGCGCGCAGCTTTTATGACGACAACAAGCGTGTCTCGAACCGCCTCATCCATGACGAGCTTGGCGTCACGCTGCGCTATCCGACCTATCGCGAGGGGCTTGCCGCGCTCAATCGAGCAAAGGCTTGACCGTGCGCAACAGCAAATCGAGATCGCTGTCGCGCGACAGCCGATGATCGCCGTCCTTCACAAGAAGAAGCTGCACATCCGCGCCCGGAAGATGCTCGGCGAGGTTGAGGCTGGTTTGCCACGGCACGTCGGGATCGGCCATGCCGTGCAGGAGGCGCACCGGGCAGCGGATCGCGAGCGGCTTGCGCATAACGAGATGCGCGCGCGCCTCCTCGATCAGCTTGCGGGTGATGAGATACCCCGCCTCGCTGTAGCGCGAGGGCACGCGCACCGCGCCCTCCAGGATCAGCGTCTCGCGCAGCGCGAAGGGCATGCGCTGCCACATCAAATCCTCGGTCGCATCGGGAGCGGCGGCAATGCCGACAAGTGCGCGGACGCGCTCGGGCCGGGCGAGCGCCACCAGCAGCATGAGCCAGCCGCCGATGCTCGATCCGACCAGCACGATCTCGCCCTCGGCGAGGCGGTCGATCACCGCGAGCGCATCGTCGCGGAAGCGGCCGATCGTCGCCTCGGCGAAATCGCCGGAGGAGGCGCCATGGGCGAAGTAATCGAAGCGCAGGAAGGCGCGGTCATTCTCGGCGCAAAACCCATCCAAGGCCTGCGCCTTGGCGCCCGTCATGTCGGAGTTGAAGCCGGGAAGGAACAGGATGCCGGGCCTGCGCCCGTCGCGCCGGCGGTAGGCGATTGTCGCTCCGTCCTCGCGTGCTAAGATGGAAGGCGGCTCATTCATCGCGACATCATCCACTCGATCTCATGACCGACGCCGACAGTAACACCGCGTCGCAGCCGCCCGGTAGACGTAAGCCCACGGTGCTGCAGGTTTTGCCGCGTCTCGTCACCGGCGGGGTCGAGCGCGGCACGGTCGATGTCGCGGCCGCGCTGAAGGCGGAAGGTTGGACCGCCATCGTCGCCTCGGCGGGCGGGCCGATGGTGCGCGAGATCGAGCGTGCAGGCGCCACCCATGTGACGCTGCCGCTCGCCTCGAAGAACCCCTTCGTCATTCGCGCCAATATCGACCGGCTCGCTTCGCTGATCCGGCGCTTCGACGTCGATATCGTGCATGCGCGCAGCCGCGCGCCCGCCTGGAGCGCACGCGCCGCGGCGCGGCGCACCGGCCGTCATTTCGTCACGACTTTCCACAACGCCTATGGCGACGGCTCGCTGTTGAAGCATCGCTACAATGCGGTGATGGCGTCGGGCGAGCGCGTCATCGCGATCTCGCATTTCGTCGGTGAGCATGTCGCGGCGAATTACGGCGTCCCGCCCGAGCGCTTGCGCGTCATTCCGCGCGGCATCGACATCAACCGCTTCGATCCCGGCAAGGTACAGCCGGAGAGGCTGATCGCGCTGATGAAAGCCTGGCGCTTGCCCGAGAGCGCGCCGCTGGTGCTCCTGCCGGGCCGGCTCACGCGCTGGAAGGGGCAGCTCGTGCTGATCGATGCGATCGCGCGGCTCAACCGGCCCGAGCTGCATGCCGTCATCCTCGGCAGTGGCAATGCGCGCTATCGCCGCGAGCTCGAAGCGGCCGTCGAGCGCACCGGTGCAGCGGGCAATTTCCGCTTCATCGACGACAGTCCCGACATGGCCGTCGCCTATATGCTCGCCGACGTGGTGGTGTCCGCCTCGACTGCGCCCGAGGGCTTCGGCCGGGTGGTCGTCGAGGCGCAAGCGATGGGTCGGCCGGTGATCGCCACGGCGCATGGCGGCGCGCTCGAGACGGTGCGGCCGGGCGAGACCGGCCTGCTCGTGCCGCCGGGCGATGCCGGGGCGCTCGCCGAAGCGCTCGCCGCGACGCTCGATCTCGATCCCGGAACGCGGCTGGCGCTCGCCCGCCACCAAATCGCTCATGCGCGCGAGCATTTCTCGAGCGCCTTGATGACGCGGCGCACGCTCGACGTCTATGAGGAGCTGGTCCCGCGTCAGGCGACAGCGCCCGTCGCGGCTTGAGCGCGAGGCCGGTTGCGCGACCAAGCTCGCACCGCCGCTGAAGCCGCGCCGCCATGTCAGGCCGAGCGAATCCTCGTCATCAAGCTCGGCGCGCTCGGCGATTTCGTCCAGGCGATGGGGCCGGCGGCGGCGATCCGCGCGCATCACGAGCGCGCCGAGATCACCTTGCTGACGACGGCGCCCTTCGTCGAACTGGCGCGGGCCGCGCCTTATTTCGATCGTATCTGGGTCGATGAGCGTCCCGGCCTTGCCGATCCCGGGGCGCTGTGGCGCTTGCGCAAGCGCCTGCGCGAGGCGGATTTCGCTCGCGTCTATGATCTTCAAACCGCGCGGCGGACAAGCTGGTATTTCCATCTGATGGGCCCCGGCAAGCGTCCGCTCTGGTCGGGTATCGCGCGCGGCGCGGCGCTGCCCCATGCCAATCCCCAGCGCGACCGCATGCACACGCTCGACCGCCAGGCCGAGCAGCTGCGCATGGCCGGCATCGCCGCCGTGCCGCCGCCCGATCTCTCCTGGGCGAAGCGCGACATCGCCCGCTTCGGCCTGCGGCCGCGCTTTGCACTGCTCGTGCCGGGCGGCGCGGCGCATCGCCCGGAAAAGCGTTGGCCGGCGGCGCATTATGGCGCGCTGGCGGTGCATTTGGCCGGGCGCGGGCTGCAGCCCGTCATTCTCGGCGGCAAGGGCGAGAGCGACTTGGCGGCAACCATCGCCTCGGCCTGTCCCGAAGCTCGCGACCTCACCGGCGAGACGAGCCTCGGCGAGGTGGTTGGCCTCGGCGCGGCCGCGGCTTTCGCCATCGGCAACGATACCGGGCCGATGCATCTGATCGTCGCCGCGGGCAGCCCGGCGCTCGTGCTCTATTCCGCCGCCTCCGACCCGGCGCTCACCCAGCCGCGCGGCCAAGGCGTCACGGTGCTGCGCCGGAACGATCTCGCCGCGCTCTCCGTCGCCGAGGTTGAAGCGGCGCTGGGCTTGGGCTAAATCCGGCTCTCGTCTGACATTTTGTCGCAAACGCGAGGTCCGAACCGCCCACATGCCGCCTTCTGACGAGGCCCGTTCTTCGCCGGTTGCCGTCACCCTGCCGGATGGCTCGGTGCGGCAGTTTCCGGGGCCGGTGACAGGCGGCGAAATCGCGGCGGCGATCGGCCCCGGCCTGGCCAAGGCGGCGGTCGCGATCAAGGTCGATGGCGAGGCGCGGGACCTGTCGCGCCGCGTCGATCGCGATGCGCGTATTGCAATCCTCACCCGCGATTCCCCGGAAGCGCTCGAGATCATCCGCCACGATGCCGCGCATGTGCTCGCGGAGGCGGTGAAGGAGCTCTATCCCGAAACCCAGGTCACCTTCGGCCCCGCGACCGAGACCGGCTTTTATTACGATTTCGCGCGGCCGACGCCGTTCACCCCCGAGGATCTGGCGCGCATCGAGCTGCGCATGCACGAGATCGTCGATCGCAATGAAGGGGTGACGCGCGAGGAATGGGAGCGCGACCGCGCGGCGGAGTTCTTCGCCGAGCAGGGCGAGAAGTACAAGGCCGAGTGGATTCACGAAATCCCCAAGGACGAGGCGATCAGCCTCTATCGGCAAGGCAAGTTCGTCGATCTCTGCGTCGGGCCGCATCTGCCTTCGACCGGCAAGCTCGGTCATGCCTTCAAGCTGATGAAAGTGGCCGGCGCCTATTGGCGGGGCGACGCGCGCAATGCGCAGCTTCAGCGCGTCTACGGCACCGCCTGGGCGAACGAGAAGGAATTAAAGCAGTACCTCTTCCAGCTCGAAGAGGCGGAAAAGCGCGACCACCGGCGTTTGGGTCGCGAGCTCGACCTGTTCCATCAGCAGGAAGAAGCGGTCGGCAGCGTGTTCTGGCACCCCAAGGGCTGGACGCTCTACCGCACAATCGAGAATTACATCCGCACCCGGCTCGCCGCCGCAGGCTATGTCGAGGTGCGGACGCCGCAGCTTATCGACCGCTCGCTCTGGGAAGCCTCCGGCCATTGGGAGAAATTCCGCGAGCACATGTTCACGGTCGAGGACAAGGATGGCGGTCGGGTTCTCGCGGTGAAGCCGATGAATTGTCCCGGCCATGTGCAGATCTTCCGCCAGCACCTCCATTCCTATCGCGAGCTGCCGCTGCGCATGGCGGAGTTCGGCTCGTGCCACCGCAACGAGCCTTCGGGCGCCCTCCACGGCATCATGCGGGTGCGCGCCTTCACCCAGGACGACGCGCATATCTTCTGCACCGAGGACCAGATCACCTCGGAGAGCGTCGCCTTCTGCGAGCTCTTGTTGAGCGTTTATCGCGATTTCGGTTTCGAGCAGGTGACGGTCAAATTCTCCGACCGGCCGCCGGTGCGGGCGGGGGCGGATGCGGTCTGGGACAAGGCCGAGGCCGCTTTGCGCCACGCGGTCGAGGCGGCCGGCCTCCCCTATACGCTCAATCCGGGCGAGGGCGCGTTTTACGGGCCGAAGCTCGAATTCGTGCTGCGCGACGCGCTCGGCCGCGACTGGCAATGCGGCACGCTTCAGGTCGATTTCGTCCTGCCCGAGCGGCTCGATGCGAGCTATATCGGCGAGGACGGGCAGCGCCACCGCCCGGTGATGCTCCATCGCGCGGTGCTCGGCTCGCTCGAGCGCTTCATCGCCATCCTGATCGAGGACTATGCGGGCAAATTCCCGCTCTGGCTCGCTCCCCTACAAGCCATGGTGCTGACCATCACGGACGAAGCCAATTCCTATGCGGAGACGGTGCGCGCCGCATGCGCCGCCGCGGGCTTGAGGGTCGGCATCGATCTCGCCAATGAGAAGATCAACTACAAGGTGCGCGAGCACAGCCTCGCCAAAATCCCCGTGCTGCTGGTCGTCGGCCGGCGCGAAGCCGAGGACAACACCGTCGCGCTGCGCCGGCTGGGCGGAAAAGAGCAGGAAAATCTTGCACTCGCCGAGGCCGTCGCTAGATTGGCGGATGAGGCGAAACCGCCCGCTGGGCGGGCCGCCTCCTCGCCAACCGCTTAAGGAGGAACCGCATCCCCAGACCAACTCAAGCGCCGCCGCCGACCCGCAATGACGGGCCGCGCGTCAATGAAGAAATCAACTCGCCGCGCGTGCGTCTCGTCGATGAGCGCGGCCAGATGATCGGTGTCGTGCCGCGCAGCGACGCCATCGCCCGGGCCCTCGAAGCCGGGCTCGACCTCGTCGAGGTCGCCGCCAACGCCGATCCGCCCGTCTGCAAGATACTCGATTTCGGCAAGTTCAAATACGAGGAGCAGAAGCGCAAGAACGAGGCGCGCAAGAAGCAGAAAGTCATCGAGGTCAAGGAGATCAAGCTCCGTCCCGGCATCGACGATCACGATTACGACGTGAAGATGCGCTCGATGAAGAGCTTCATCGATGAAGGCGACAAGGTGAAGGTCACCATGCGCTTCCGCGGCCGCGAATTGGCGCATCAGGAGCTTGGCATGGACGTGCTCATGCGCGTCAAGGGCGATCTCGACGAGATCGCGAAGGTCGAGCAATACCCGCGCATGGAAGGCCGCCAGATGACCATGGTGATGTCGCCGAAATAGCGGCGAAATCGTGGCTTAACGTCTTTTCATTCTCGCGACATGCGCGGGTTAGGACGCCTCCCAGATAATCATCATGGAGCGGCGATGCCGCTCCGAGACGAGACTCGATCAAGAGGTGTTCCCATGAAGCGCATTGCATTGACCGTGCTGGCCTTGGCATTGAGCGGCGGCGTCGCTTTTGCCGCGGCTCCGTCGGCGACGTCGAAAGCCAATCATCAGGCCGAGCCCTATCACCAGCATAAGATGCAGGCTCAGCAGACCTCGAAGAATGAGTACCAGCCTCCGGCCTCGACCATGTCGTCCAATTCTCGGGCGATGAGCGGCAATCACGCCGCGATGAGCGGGAGCCACGAGGCGCAGCGCATGACGAGCGCCCTCAACCTGCTCGAGGCCAAGGGCTATGGCTCCTTCAACAATTTCAAGCGCGACGGCAAGGACTTCACTGCCACCGTGATGAAGAACGGCCAGAGCCAAACCCTGCGCATCGACCCCGATAGCGGCCAGATCACCAACCAGGGCTGATACCCGAATACCGTTGGACCAAGGGCGCGGGAGCCCCCCGCGCCCTTGCTATGTCCGGCGGGCGCGGTTATAAACCGCGCCTTCGAGCGGGTGGCTGGCTCAAGGGCATGCCTCGCCCCCCTTTTCGCAAATCCGTCAAAAAGAGAGGACGAAATGCCCAAGATGAAGACCAAGAGCGGCGCCAAGAAGCGCTTCTCGCGGACCGCCACGGGAAAAATCAAGGCCGCGGTCGCGCATAAGCGGCACCGGCTCATCTCCAAGCCGCAAAAGATGAAGCGCAAGGCGCGCGGCACCATGGTGCTGCGCAAGGGCGACGCCAATCTCGTCCTGACCTACATGCCGTATCTGAGGGGTTGAGCCATGGCGCATGTGAAACGGGGCGTCACCGCCCATGCGCGTCACAAGAAGGTCCTGAAGCTCGCCAAGGGCTATCGCGGCCGCGCCAAATCGAGCTTCCGCGTCGCCATCGAGAAGGTCGAGAAGGGGCTGCGCTACGCCTATCGCGACCGGCGGGCGAAGAAGCGCAATTTCCGCGCGCTGTGGATTCAGCGCATCAATGCCGGCGCGCGCGAGGGCGGCCTCACCTACTCGCAATTCATCAACGGCTTGAAGCGGGCCGGCATCGAGCTCGACCGCAAGGTCCTGGCCGATCTCGCGGCGCGCGAGCCGCAGGCCTTTCAAGCGATCGTGGCCCAGGCACAAGCGGCGCTCGCCCAGGCCTGAGGGCCGGCGGCGATGGACAGTCTCGACAGCACGCGCGAGGAATTTCTGCGCCAGATCACGGCGGCGGCGAGCCTCGATGCGCTCGAGCAAATCCGCGTCGCCGCGCTCGGCCGCAACGGCCAGGTGACCGGGCTGTTGAAGGGGCTGGGTGTGCTGCCGCCCGAGGAACGCAAGGCGCGCGGCGCCGCGGTCAATACGCTGAAAGAAAGTCTCGACGCGGCGCTCGGCGCAGCGCGGCAGCGTCTCGAGCGCGCGGCGCTCGATCAGCGGCTCGCTAAAGAGCGTCTCGATGTGACCCTGCCGGTCAAGGCCGAGAATGACGGGCGCATCCATCCGATCAGCCAGACCATCGACGAATTGATCGCGATCTTCGGCGAGATGGGCTTCACCGTCGCCGAAGGCCCGCATATCGAAGAGGATTTCTACAATTTCACCGCGCTCAACATCCCGCCCGAGCATCCGGCGCGGCAGGAGCAGGACACCTTCTATCTGATGGGCGCCGAGGGCACGCGGCCCGAAGCGCGCAAGGTGCTGCGCACCCATACCTCGCCGGTGCAGATTCGCACGATGCAGGCGCAAAAGCCGCCGATCCGCATCATCGTGCCGGGCCGCACCTTCCGCAGCGATCATGACGCGACCCACTCGCCGATGTTCCACCAGGTCGAAGGCCTCGTCATCGACAAGCATGTTCATATGGGGCATTTGAAGGGCTGCCTCATCGAGTTCTGCCGCGCCTTCTTCGACATCGACGATCTGCCGGTGCGCTTTCGGCCGAGCTATTTCCCTTTCACCGAGCCTTCGGCCGAGGTCGATATCGGCTGCTCGCGCGAAGGCGGCGGCTTGAAGATCGGCGCGGGCGCCGATTGGCTCGAAATCCTCGGCTCCGGCATGGTGCATCCGAAGGTGCTCGCCAATTGCGGCCTCGATCCGGCCGAGTATCAGGGCTTTGCCTTCGGCATGGGAATCGAGCGCATCGCCATGCTGAAATACGGCATTCCCGATCTGCGCACTTTCTATGACAGCGATCTGCGCTGGCTCCGGCACTACGGCTTCGCGGCGCTCGATCAGCCCTCGCTCATCACCGGCGCGCGATGAAGACGACGCTCGCCTGGCTCAAGACTCATCTCGATACCGACGCCTCGCTCGAGACGATCGTTCGAACGCTCGTCATGGGCGGGCTCGAAGTCGAATCGGTCGAGAACCGCGCCAAGGATTTGGCGGCTTTCATCGTCGCGCGCATCATCGAGGCGCGCCCTCATCCCAATGCCGATCGCCTCAAGCTTTGCCGTGTCGATACCGGCAAGGGCGAGGTCGAGGTGGTGTGCGGCGCGCCCAATGCGCGCACCGGCCTTGTCGGCGTTTTCGCGCCGACCGGCACGGTCATCCCGCGCAGCGGCGCGGTGCTGAAAGCGAGCCAGATCCGCGGCGTCCAATCGAACGGCATGCTGTGCTCGGGCTATGAGCTGAAGCTCTCCGAGGATCACGAAGGCATTATCGAGCTGCCGGAGGAGTTGGCGCCGGGCATGGCGTTTGCCACCGCGATGGGGCTCGATGATCCGGTGCTCGATGTGAAGGTGACGCCCAATCGTGCCGATTGCCTGGGCGTGCGCGGCATCGCCCGCGATCTCGCCGCCGCAGGGCTGGGGCGCTTGAAGCCGCTCGAGGCGTCGCCGGTCGCCGGGAAATATCCTTGTCCGATCACCGTGCGTTTGGATGGGCCCGATCACAAAGCCTGTCCGCTCTTTCTCGGGCGACTCGTTCGCGGCATCAAGAACGGTCCGAGCCCGCGCTGGCTGCAGGACCGGCTGACGGCGATCGGCCTGCGGCCGATCTCGGCCTTGGTCGATATCACGAATTTCCTCACTTACGACCTCGACCGGCCGCTGCATGTCTTCGATGCGGAAAAGCTCCAGGGCGATCTCGTGCTGCGCGGTGCGCTCCCCGGGGAGACGCTCGAGGCCTTGAACGGCAAGTCCTACGCGCTCGATCCCGAGATGACGGTGATCGCCGATGCGGCGGGCGCGCAAAGCCTCGGCGGCGTCATCGGTGGCGCGCGCACCGGCTGCACCGAGACGACGCGCGATGTCTTCATCGAGGCAGCCTTGTTCGATCCGGTGCGCACCGCCGCGACCGGGCGCAAGCTCGGCCTCCAAAGCGATGCGCGCTATCGCTTCGAGCGCGGCGTCGATCCGGAATTCACCGCGCCCGGCATGGAAATCGCCACGCGGCTTATTCTCGAGCTGTGCGGCGGCGAGCCGAGCGCGGTGACCATCGCGGGCGAAGTGCCGCAATGGCGCCGCCAATATCGTCTGCGCGGGAACCGGGTCGAGAGTCTCGGCGGCGTCGTCATCTCGCCGACCGATCAGCGGCGCATCCTCGAGGATCTTGGCTGCAAGCTCGAAAGCGCGGTCGGCGGGTTCGCGGTCGAGCCGCCCTCCTGGCGCGGCGATATCGAGGGCGAGGCCGATCTCGTCGAGGAAATCCTGCGTATCCGCGGCTACGACGCCATTCCAGCGGTGGCGCTCGCGCGTGACGCCGTGCTGCCGAAACCCGCGCTCTCGCCGACGCAGCGCCGCGTCGCGCTGGTGCGGCGCAGCCTCGCCGCGCGCGGCCTGGTCGAGGCGGTGACCTTCTCCTTCCTGCCGCGCGCGCAGGCAGAGCTTTTCGGTGGCGGCGGCGCCGCGCTTATCCTCGCCAATCCGATCAGCGCCGATCTCGACGCGATGCGCCCTTCGGTGCTGCCCAATCTGTTGACCGCCGCGCAGCGCAACGCCGATCGCGGCTATCCCGATGGCGCGCTCTTCGAGATCGGGCCGCTTTACAAGGACGACACGCCCGAAGGCCAGCTCGCCTTGGCAACCGGGATTCGCGCCGGGAGAACCGGCGTCAAGCGCTGGGACGATCCCGGCCGCGCTGTCGATGCGTTCCTTGCCAAGGCCGATGCTTCGGCGGCGCTGGCGGCGGCGGGCGTCGCTATCGACAGTCTGCAAGTCGCGAGCGAGGCACCCGCCTGGTATCACCCGGGCCGCTCGGGAACGCTGCGCCAGGGCAACAAGCCTCTGGCGCATTTCGGCGAGCTGCATCCGGGCGTGCTCGATCGTCTCGGCGTTGCGGGTCCGGCGGTCGGGTTCGAGGTGTTCCTCGATGCCGTGCCCGCGCCGCGCGCGCGCCAAAGCCGCGCCAAGCCGCTCTTGGTTCTGTCGCCCTTCCAGCCGGTCGAGCGCGACTTCGCTTTCGTCGTCGATGAATCGGTTTCGGCCGAGACCGTGCTGCGCGCCGCGCGCGGCGTCGACCGAAAGCTCGTGACCGAAGTGCGCCTTTTCGATGTCTATCGCGGCAAGGGCGTCGAGGACGGCAAAAAATCCCTCGCGATCACAATCGTGCTGCAGCCGCAGGAAGCAACCCTGACCGAGGAGGCGATCGATGCCTTCTCGAAAAAACTCATTGCCACGGTCGAGAAGGCAAGCGGCGGCGCGCTGCGGCGTTAACGGACCCTGCCGGGCTGGAACGCCCTTTTCCCTCGTGCGTTTTTTCCACAGGGGATGCGGCCATGGTCGCCCGCCGCATGGGATGAGACTCTGAAATCGGTGTCAGGACGACCGCCATCTCAATGGAGGCGGAACATGGCAAATATTACAACCCTGCAAGAACATGCGATGTGGACCAAGGCCGGTCCGATCATGTCGCGACGCACGGAATCGGATATTGCGCTCCTTGAAGAGCAGGCGATGGCGACGGTGGGCGATCCGGCGCCATTGGGGCTCTGGGCCTTCGCGACCGGAACCTGGATGGCCGGCGTGGTCATGGGCGGGCTCTATCCGGCGACGACGCTGCCGGGCTTGGCGCCGGTGCTGCTGATCTTCGCCGGCCTCGTGCAATTCATCGCCGGGCTCTTCGCCTATCGCCGCGCCAACTCTCTCGCCGCGACGGCGTTCTGCTGCTTCGGCTCGTTCAACGTCACGGCGGCGGTGATCTTCGGGCTCTGGACCGCCAATATCGTGCCGGCCGGGGGCCTGACGCCGGTGCTGCTCGGCTTCCTGCTCGAGAGCTTCGCCTTCATCGCCTTCGCGCTGTGCCTGGCGGCGCTGCGCACCAATGCGGCGCTGGTTCTCGTCCTGCTGACCTTGGGCATCGGCTATGCCTTGGCCGGGATTCCCAATCTCGTCAACGCGGCGGGCACGGCGGGCTGGGACGTGATCGGCTATATCGGCGGCTGGTTCCTCTTCGCCTCGGCCATCCTCGCCTACTACACGGGCACCGCGCTGGTGGTGAACAGCACCTGGAAGCGCGCGGTTCTGCCGATCGGCGGCGAGCCGTAATTCGACAGCGAGGCGGCGGGAGCGCGTCTCCCGC
>Ga0070681_10000990_pt1 | contig 24033 bp, 27 predicted proteins | sample KBSC83BmetaG_FD_65650 | JGI IMG/M metagenome (GOLD analysis project Ga0070681, IMG submission 65650) | Corn rhizosphere microbial communities from Kellogg Biological Station, Michigan, USA - KBS C8-3B metaG | ecosystem: Host-associated > Plants > Roots > Rhizosphere | place: USA: Michigan...
TGCATCCGCCGACGAGCCGTGTCCCGTTCGGGCATGGCTGGACGCGGCCGAACGAGCCTTGCCTGTGCGCGGCACGACCCCCCGGTGCCTGTGGATATCCGCGCCGCGCCTCCGACGCGGCGTTCGGGAAGGACGACGCGCTCAGGTTCAATGGGCGGTCATGCGGATCGCGGTCATCGGCACCGGACTGATGGGGACGTCCGTCGCGCTCGCTGCGCAGCGGCGCGGCGACGACGTCGCCGGCTGGGATCCCGACCCCGACGTGCTCGCGCGCGCGAGCACGCGCGACGCGCTCCACCCGGCGGACAGCCTGGAGCGCGCAGTCGCGGGAACCGAGCTCGTCGTCGTCGCGGCGCCGATCGGGCAGCTGCCGTCGACCGTCGCGGCCGTGCTCGCCGCGACGACCGACGCGACCGTGACCGACGTCGGCTCCACCAAGGCGTCCGTCGTGCGCGCGGCGAACGGCTCGCCGCGGTTCGTCGGCGGGCACCCGATCTGCGGCTCCGAGGCACGCGGCCCCGACCACGCGAGCGCCGCGCTCTTCGAAGGCGCCACCTGGTTCCTGACCCCGGATGCCCACACGGAGCCCGACCGACACCGCGCGGTGCACGCGTTCGCGACCGCGCTCGGCGCGACGCCCGTCGCGATCGACGCCGACGCGCACGACCGCCTCGTCGCGATGACGAGCCACCTGCCGCACGTGCTCGCGAACATCGTCGCCAACCAGACCGGCGCCTCGCGCATCGAGGGCCACGAGCCGCTCGCGCACGCCGGCGGCTCGCTCCGCGACATGACGCGCATCGCCGGCGCGAACCCACGTATCTGGGTCGACATCTACCTCGACAACGCCGCCGCGATCCGCGCCGCGCTCCAGGAGCACCGCCGCCGGATCGAGCAGGTCGAGGCCGCGCTCGACCAGGGCGACGCGGGCTTCCTCGCCCGCTGGATCGGCGAGGCGTCGCAGAGCCGCCGCCGGATGCTCGAGCGCGAGTACCCGGATCCCGGCACGCTGCAGCGCGTCCGCGTGCACGTGCCCGACCGCCCCGGCGTCCTCGCCGGCATCACCCAGGCGCTCGGCGCGGAGCGCATCAACATCGAGGACTTCGAGCTCCATCACGTCTCGCCCGAGCGCGGCGGCACCCTCACGCTGCTCGTCGCCGGGGAGGCCGAGGCCCAGCGCGCAGCCGCGCTCCTCGAGAGCCAGGGCTACAGCGTCGTCGTCTCGGCGGTGATCGATGCTGATTGAGCCTGCCGCCGCGCTCGAAGGACACTTCGCGGTCCCGGGCGACAAGTCGATCAGCCATCGCGCGCTCCTCGTCGGCGCGATCGCGGACGGCGAGACGCGCATCCGCGGCTTCGGCCGCTCCGCCGACACCGAGTCGACGCTCGCCGCCGTGCGCGCGCTCGGCGTCGAGGTCCACGACGCCGAGACCGTCACCGTGCACGGTGCAAGCCTGCGCGGCCTGCAGAGCGCCGAGGTCGACTGCGGCAACGCCGGCACGCTCGCGCGGCTCGTCACCGGCCTGCTCGCGTTCCAGGAGGGCGAGTTCACGCTGACCGGCGACGGGTCGCTGTCGTCGCGGCCGATGGAACGGATCGCCGGCCCGCTGCGCACGATGGGCGCGCAGATCGCGACTCAGGACGGCCATCTACCGCTCACCGTCACCGGCGCGAAGCTCAACGCGATCGACTACGAGCTGCCGGTCGCGAGCGCGCAGGTCAAATCCGCCGTGCTGCTCGCCGCGCTCGGCGCGGAAGGCCGAACGACCGTGATCGAGCCGACCCCGACGCGCGACCACACCGAGCTGATGCTGCGGGAGGCCGGCGTGCGCGTCACCACGCGCCCGAACTCGGTCAGCGTCGACCCGCCCAAGAGCCTGAGGCTCGACGCCGTCGACGTCCCCGGCGACTTCTCGTCGGCGGCGCCCTTCGTCGTCGCCGCCACGATCGTGCCCGAGTCGCGCATCACGATCCACGACGTCGGGCTCAACCCGCGGCGAACCGGGCTGCTCGACGTGCTCGACCGAATGGGCGCGCGCGTGGGCATCCTCACCCGCCGACGATTCGGGCAAGAGCCCGGAGGAGACCTCGAGGTGCGCGCCGCCGAGCTGACCGCGACCGAGATCGACGCCCGCGAGGTGCCGGTCCTGGTCGACGAGCTGCCGCTCTTCGCGCTGCTCGCCGCCCACGCGCGCGGCACGAGCCGCGTCCGCGGCGCGGAGGAGCTGCGGCTCAAGGAATCCGACCGCATCGACGCGCTGGTCGACGCACTACGGGCGCTCGGTCTTCGGGCCAAAGCCCACGAGGACGGGTTCGAAGTCACCGGTGTCCCGACGCGGCCGAAGGGCGGCCGCATCGACGCGCGCGGCGACCACCGGATCGCGATGCTCGGCGCCGTGGCAGGCGTCGCGAGCCGCGAAGGAGTCGAGATCGAGGGCTTCGAGAGCGTCGGAGTATCCTTCCCCGGCTTCCACGACCTCCTGGAACACGTGACCCGAAGATGATCGTCGCCATCGATGGGCCGGCCGGAGCCGGCAAGAGCACCGTCGCCCGCAACCTCGCGGCCCGGCTGGGCTTCCGCTACCTCGACACGGGGGCGATGTACCGCGCGCTGACCTGGCTTGCGATGCGCGAAGGACTGCCGCTCGCCGAGCCCGACGCGCTCGGGGAGCTCGCACGCCGGAACCCGATCGTCTTCGACGACGCGGGCCGCGTCTCGATCGCCGGCGCCGACGTGACCGCGGCGATCCGGCAGGCGCGCATCGACCGCATGGTCTCTGTCGTCGCGCGCCACCACGACGTGCGCGAAGTGATGCGCGAACGGCAGCGCGACCTCGGCCATCAGGGGAACGTCGTGATCGAGGGGCGGGACATCGGCACCGTGGTCGCGCCCGATGCCGAGGTGAAGATCTACCTCCAGGCCGATCCCGACATCCGCGCGCGGCGCCGCCAGGCCGAGCGCCCGGACATCGGAGCAGACGCGCTCGCGACCGACCTGCGCGCGCGCGACAAGCTGGACCGCGAGCGCATGCAGCCGGCCGAGGACGCCGTGCTGATCGACACCACCGATCTCGAGGTCGACGACGTCGTCACCCGGATCGAAGCGCTGATCCGCGAGCGCGCGCTCACGACGCCGTGAACTCCGCCGACGTCGCCTGGGCGATCGGCCGCATCTACATCGGCTGGCCGGTTCGCCTGTTCACGCGGGCACGTGCGCTGGGCGTCGAGAACGTCCCGAAGACCGGGGGCGCCGTGTACGCGATCAACCACCTCCACTGGATCGACATCCCGCTCACCGGGCTCCTCTCGCCGCGCACCGTGTGGTTCGTCGCGAAGGCCGAGGCGGCGAACTTCCCCGTCGCCGGGGCGTTCCTGCGCCTCCACGGCGCGATCGCGATCCACCGCGGCGAGTCGGATCGCGAAGCGGTGCGCCGGATGCGTGACGAAGCGCGGGCAGGCCACGTCGTCGGCCTGTTCGTCGAGGGGACGCGGCAGAAGAGCGGACGCCCCGGCGTCGCGCAGCCGGGCGCGGCGATGGTCGGCATGCAGGAAGACGTGCCGATCATCCCCGTCGCGATCTACGGGACGCAGTTCTGGAAGCCCGGCAACTTCCGCCGGTGCACGGTGGCGTTCGGCGAGCCGCTCCGCTTCAACGACCTACCGAAGAACGGCAAGGGCTACCGCGAGGCGACCGCAGTGGTCGAGCGGCGCATCCACGAGCTCTTCGACGAGCTGGAAACGGCCGAGCGATGAAGCTCGCGGGAACCGTCGCGATCGTCGGCTTCCCGAACGTCGGCAAGTCGACGCTCGTCAACCGCCTCACCGCCACGCGCCAGGCGGTCGTCCACGAGACGCACGGCACGACGCGCGACCGCAAGGAGCTGCTGTGCGAATGGAACGGGCAACAATTCCTGCTGATCGACACGGGCGGCATCGACATCGCCGACTCGAATCCGATCACGCGGCAGATCGCGGCGCAGGCGCGCCTGGCGATCCGCGAGGCCGATCTCGTGCTCTTCGTCGTCGACGCCCGCATCGGCGTGACGCCGGGGGACGAGGAGCTGGCGCAGATCCTGCGCGAGTCGAAGAAGCCGGTCCTCGTGCTGGCGAACAAGATCGACGACCCGTCGCAGGAAGCCCTCTCGCTCGAGTTCCACCGCCTCGGATTCGGTGAGCCGTTCCCGGTCTCCGCCCTGCACGGGTCGAACACCGGCGACCTGCTCGACGAGATCCTCGCGCTGCTCCCCGGCGAGTCGACCCGCACCGTCCCCGGCGACGACGCGATCCGCGTGGCGATCCTGGGACGCCCGAACGTCGGCAAGTCGTCCCTCTACAACCGCCTGGTCGGCGCGGATCGCGCGATCGTCTCCGAGGTGCCGGGCACAACACGAGACACGATTGACACCCTGATCGAGCGCGGCGACCGCACGTTCCAGCTCGTCGACACCGCCGGCCTTCGGCGCAAGCGCAGCCAGCGGCAGGGAATCGAGTACTACTCGGAGCTGCGTGCCCTCGACGCGGCGAGGCGAGCCGACGTCGCGCTCGTCCTGATCGACGCGAGCCAGGGGATCGTCGAAGGCGACATCACCGCCGTCGAGGTAGCGCGCAAGGCGCACTGCGCGACGCTGATCGTCCTCGCGAAATGGGACATCAGCGAGATCACGATCGAGGAGGTGCGGCCGGAGCTGCAGCGCCGCTTGCGCCAGCGTCCGGACTTCATCACGGTTTCGTCGATCAGCGGCCGTGGCGTGACGCGTCTCCTCGACAAGGTCGCCGAGCTCTACGATCGCTACGTCCAGCGCATCTCGACCGGTGAGCTCAACCGGCTGCTCGCCGAGCTGAAGGCGGAGCGCCAGCCGCCGTCGAAGGGCAACCGGCGGCTCAACCTGCTGTACGGGGCGCAGGTCCAGACACGGCCGCCGCGCTTTCGGTTCACGGTCAACGACCCGGGCCTCGTGACGCGCGACTACGGCTACTGGGTCGAGAATCAGCTCCGCGACCGGCTCGGCCTGGAGGGCGTGCCGGTCGTCGTCGACTTCCGCCGCCGCTCGTGATGCGCGCCGTCGTCGTCGGAGCGGGCGCGTGGGGGACGGCGGCGGCGCATCTCCTGCGCGAGCGCGGGCACGACGTGTTCGTCGCGCGGCGCGACACGCTCGACGACGCGCCGTACTCGGAAGCCGACCTCGTCGTGCTCGCGGTGCCGAGTCACGCGTTCCGCCAGGTGCTCGGGCGAGTCGGCGGCGACGCGCCGATCCTCTCGCTCGCGAAGGGCCTCGATCCGTCGACGGGTGAACGCCTCTCGACGCTCGTGCACGATCGCCCGGTGGCGGTGCTCTCCGGGCCGAACATGGCGGAGGAGGTGCTCGCCGGCCTCCCGGGCGCGACCGTGATCGCGTCGGAGGACGAGGAGCTCGCGCTCAGGCTGCAGGACGCGTTCACCTCGCTCGCATTCCGCGTCTACGTGAACGACGACGTCGTCGGCGTCGAGCTGTGCGGCGCAGCGAAGAACGTGATCGCGCTGGCGGCGGGCGGCGTCGACGGGCTCGGGCTCGGGGACAACGCCAAGGCGGCGCTGATCACGCGCGGCCTCGTGGAGATGGCGCGCCTCGGCGAGGCGTTCGGCGCGGAGCCGGAGACGTTCTCCGGCCTGGCAGGGATGGGCGACCTGATCGTGAGCTGCTTCCACCCGACCGGACGCAACCGACGCGCCGGCGAGCTGATCGCCCGCGGCGCGACGCCCGAGGCTGCCCGCATGGAGATCGGCCAGGCCGTCGAGGGACTGACGACCGCGCCGGTGCTCCGGGATCTCTCCCGCCGCATCGGCGTCGAGCTCCCGATCACCGAAGGCGTCTGCGCCGTCGTCGAGGGGCAGCCGCTGCACGAGCTCGCGGCCAGCCTGATGGGTCGCCGTCCGACCGGGGAGTAGGATCAGACCCGTATGAGGGTTCGTCTGGCCGGGCTCGCCGTCCTCGCAGTGGTCGCTGCGGGCTGCGGCGGAGGAGGGGGCAGCTCGTCGAGCGATGCCGAGTCGGTCGTCCCTGCCGATGCGATCGCGTTCGCGACGATCGACACCGACAAGTCGTCGGCGCAGGTCTCGAGCGCGCTCAAGATCCTCGACAAGTTCCCGATCGCGCCGCGCGCCGAGCAGCAGCTGCGCACGTCGATCAAGAACGGCGGCGTCTCCTTCGACGCACTGACGTCCTCCGCCGGCTCCGAGGTCGACATCGCGGTCATCAACGCGAACGGGCAACAGGTACCGGTCGGTCTCGCGAAGCCGAAAGACGAGAAGGTGTTCGACGCGCAGCTCGACAAGACCGCGGCGAAGCACACGACGATGGACGGCTGGACGGTCTTCGCCGACAAGCAGGCGACGCTCGATGCGTTCAAGAAACAGTCGGGCGGCAGCACCATCGGCGACGACGCGACATACCAGGCGGCGATCAAGTCGCTGCCGTCCGACGCGATCGCGCGCTTCTACGCCTCCCCGGCCGCCGAGGGCGCGGTGCTGAAGGCCGCCAAGCAGAACCTTCCGTCGGCGTCGCTCGGCCAGCTCGGATCGGCGCAGTGGTTCGCCGGAGCGCTGACGTCGCAGGACGGTGCGTTCAAGCTCGAGGTCCACACGAAGGCCAAGAGCACGCAGGCGCTGTCGAAGAACAACCCGCTGACGAGCAGGATCCCATCCGGCTCGATCGTCGCGCTCGCCCTCAACGGCGGCGGCGCGACGAAGTCGCTGCCCGCGGCCACGCAGGAGCAGCTGTCGGTGATCGGCCAGCAGATCGGCGTCGACCTGCCGGCGCTCATCTCGGTGCTCGACGGACCGGTGATCGCGTACGTGCGGCCAGGCATCCCGCTGCCGGAGGTGACGATCGCCGCGCGGCCCGCGAACCCGCAGAGCGCGGTCAAGGGAATCGGCGGCCTGATCACCCGGTTCGCGACGGCTGCGACCCCCGTGCCGACCAAGGTCGACGGCGGCACCCTGAACAAGCTCGATCTCGGCCCCGTCTCCCTCTACTACGGCGTGAACGACGGGCAGCTCGTCGTCACCGACAGCAGCAACGCGCTCGCGGAACTGAACGGGAGCGTCGGGCGCCTGAGCGGCGACGCGGTCTTCAAGGAGGCGAAAGACGGCGCCGGGATGGCGGACGGCACCCAGTCGTTCGTCTACCTCGACATCAAGGACGCGCTGCCGGCGCTCTCCGGGTTCGCCCAGCTCGCCAACCAGAACCTGCCGCCCGAGGTCGAGAACAACCTGCGTCCGCTGCGCTCCGCGCTGCTGTTCGGCTCGAGCGACAACGGGATCGGGTCGTTCGTGATGTACCTCAAGACGTCGTAGGGCTTCGGTACCCTGGGGCGCCAGTGGCAGCGCGGACATTCCTGTTCACATCCGAGTCGGTGACCGAAGGTCACCCCGACAAGATCTCCGACCAGATCTCGGACGCAGTCCTCGACGCCGCCCTCACGAACGACCCAGGGAGCCGGGTCGCCTGCGAGACGCTCATCACGACCGGCCTCATCGTCGTCGCGGGCGAGCTGACGACGACCGAGTACATCGACATCCCGCGCATCGCGCGCGAGACCGTGCGCGGCATCGGCTACACGCGCGCCAAGTACGGGTTCGACGCCGAGACGTGCGGCGTGATCGTCACGCTCGACGAGCAGTCGCCCGACATCGCGCAGGGCGTCGACACGGCCTACGAGCTGCAACACGACCCCGGCGACGACGACCCGCTCGACCGGATCGGGGCGGGCGACCAGGGGATGATGTTCGGGTACGCGTCGAACGAGACGCGCGAGCTGATGCCGCTGCCGATCATGCTGGCGCACCGCATCGCGAAGCGCCTGTCGGAGGTCCGCAAGGCGGACGTCCTCCCGTACCTTCGCCCGGACGGGAAGGCGCAGGTGTCGGTGCGCTACGAGGTGGACGCCGACGGGCGGCAGACGCCGGTCGAGATCGAGCGCGTCCTCGTCTCGACGCAGCACCGCGAGGGGCTCGACGCGGAGAGCATGATCAAGCCCGACCTGATCGAGCACGTGCTCAGGCCGATCCTCCCGCGCGACCTCTACGACGAGCGCCGCTGGGAGCAGCCCGGGTTCGTCTACGTGAACCCGACCGGCAAGTTCGTGATCGGCGGCCCGATGGGCGACACCGGCCTCACCGGGCGGAAGATCATCGTCGACACGTACGGGGGCGCCGCGCCGCACGGCGGCGGCGCGTTCTCGGGCAAGGATCCGACGAAGGTCGACCGGTCGGCGGCGTACGCGGCGCGGTACGTGGCGAAGAACATCGTCGCGGCCGGGCTCGCGGATCGCTGCCAGATCCAGGTGGCGTACGCGATCGGCGTCGCCAAGCCGTTCTCGATCCTCGTCGAGACGTTCGGGACGGAGCGCGTGCCGGTCGCGAAGATCGAGACGCTCGTGGGCGAGCACTTCGACCTGCGTCCGGCGGCGATCCTGCGCGACCTCGACCTCAGGCGGCCGATCTACTCGAAGACGGCCGCGTACGGCCACTTCGGCCGCGAGGAGCTCGACTTCACGTGGGAGCGGACGGACAAGGCAGCCGCCCTCCGAGCCGCCGCGGGCCTCGGCGACCGCGAGCCGACCGCCGTCGACTAACCCTCGAGCATCCGTCACAAGCGCACTTCGAGACAGGCCTTGGTGGGCCACGTCTGGTGCCAGGCACCGTGAAAGTGCGTCCACAGCCCGTCCGATCGCGACGGACGTTCAGGAGCGGCCTCGCGCAACGGACGCGGCTCGCGGGGTCGGGTGGCTGTGGACGATCGGTTGCACCTCGGACACGTCCGGGTGCGGCGGCACGAACCGGCCGCGTTAGCGCCGCACGAAGAGGCCGCCGGCGGCTTTCTCGCCGATTGCCTTCTCGACGCCGCCGACGACGACGCGGAACTGGCCCGCCGCCGGCTCTGCCGCCCGCAGCTCGACGACCTCGCCGGGGACGAGACCCTCGTCGTAGAACCAGTGCAGCAGGTCGCCGTCGTGCTCGGCGAGGCGCACGATCGTCGCCGTCGCGCCGGGGGGCACGTCCGACAGCGCCTCCAGCTCGCGGTTCTCGGCCTGCTCGAAGTCCGGATCGACCGGCCAGCCGTGCGGGCACCGCTCGGGATGGCCCAGCTTCTCGTCGATCCGCTCGATCATCTCGTCGGTGAACGTGCCGCCGAGCTCGTCCGCGTGGACGTGCGCCTCGGCGGGGGTGTAGCCCATGAAGTCGGTGAGGAGCCGCTCGATCACGCGGTGCTTCCGCACCACCTTGCGGGCGCGCTCGGCGCCGGTCTCCGTGAGGAGCGCCTCCTTGTGCTCGCCGCGCTCGACGAGCCCGTCCGCCTCGAGCCGCTTCAGCATCTCGCCTGCCGACGCCCGCGACACGCCGAGCATCTCGGCGACGCGCGAGGCGATCGCCTGCGTCGTCCGCGATCCGGCGGGCCGGTACTCGCCGATCGGGAACGCCAGGAAGTAGATCGTCTCGAGGTAGTCGTCGACGCCGTGGTTGACCATCGCGCCGATCCTAGCTTCGGCTACGCTTTGTAAGGTCACCCTTACATGAGCACGACACAGACTCTCATCCTCGGCGCGATCGCGGGCTTCACGATCTACGTGGGTCTGCCGCTCGGGCGGCTGAGCGACGTCTCGCCGAAGATGCGCGCCGCGCTCTCGGCGATCGCGACCGGGATTCTCGTGTTCCTGTTCTGGGACGTCGTCTCGCACGGCGTCGCGCCGGTCGAGTCCCACCTCGAGGACCACAAGTGGGCCGCGTTCACCGGCTACGCGACGTTGCTCGGCCTCGGGTTCGCCGCGGGCCTGATGAGCCTCGTCTACTACGACAACTGGCTGAAGAACAAGCGCTCGACGCCGCTCGTCGGCCCCGGCGCCGCAGCGGTCGACGAGTTCGAGCGTCACGGCTGGGTCGAGAGCCTGACGCCCGGCCGCCGCCTCGCGCTCCTGATCGCGACGGGCATCGGCCTCCACAACTTCGGCGAGGGCCTCGCGATCGGCCAGTCGGCCGCAGCCGGGGAGCTGAGCCTCGCGCTCGTGCTGATCATCGGCTTCGGCCTCCACAACACGACCGAGGGCTTCGGGATCGTCGGCCCGATGTCCGGCGAGGCCGAGCGCCCGAGCTGGGGCTTCCTGGCCTCCATGGGCCTGATCGGCGGCGGCCCGACCTTCCTCGGGACGCTGATCGGGCAGGCCTGGGTGAGCCCGGCGCTCGAGGTCGTGTTCTTCGCGATCGCCGGCGGCTCCATCCTCTACGTGGTCATCCAGCTCTTCGAGGTCTGCCGGCGCTTCTCGATGCCGACGCTCGTCGCCTGGTCGTTGCTGCTCGGGCTGCTGCTCGGTTTCGGCACCGATTGGGTTCTCGTAGCCGCCGGAGCCTGATCTACCTTAGGCGTCTCTGCACGCCTTCTTCCACGCGGTCGGAGTCTTCATCCACCACCTCCAGCAGGTGGAGTGGGTGCCGCTCGGGCTCGCGCTCGCCTGCCATGTCGCGAAGCTGCTCTTCCGCGGGCGCGCGTGGCAGAACATCATCCGCGCCTCGTATCCCGGCGACCGGGTGAAGTACCGCTCCGCGCTCGGCGCGTACGTCGCCGGCGTCGGCGTCAACTCGGTCGCGCCGGCGCGCGGCGGCGATTTGATCAAGCTCTACCTGGTCAAGCACCGCATGAAGGAAGCGACATACCCGACGCTCGCCTCGACGCTGATCGTCGAGACGATGTTCGACTTCGTCGTCGCCGGCTGCCTCATGATCTGGGCGCTGTCGATCGGCGTGCTGCCGACGCACCAGGTCTATTCGCGGATCCCGACCGTCGACTGGAAGTTCTTCCTCAGGCACGAGACCGCGACCGCGATCGGTCTCGCCGCAATCGCACTCGTGCTGCTCCTGCTCGTGCTCGCCGCCCGCCGCCGCGTCGAGGACTTCTGGGACCGTGTCCGGCTCGGATTCGCGATCCTCGGCGACCGCCGCAAGTTCGTCCTCGGCGTGATCGTCCCGCAGGCCATCTCCTGGGTGTTTCGCATCGGGTCGCTGTTCTTCTTCCTGCGTGCGTTCCGCGTCGACGCGACGGTGCACAACGCGCTGCTCGTGCAGGTGGTCGACTCGCTCGCGACCTTGTTCCCGGCGACGCCGGGCGGCGCGGGGACCAAGCAGGGGCTGATCGTCTACCTCTTCCGCAAGTCGGCGATCTCGAAGACGCTCCTGCTCGCGTTCAGCGTCGGCATGAACATCGCCCTCACGATCGCGAACCTCCTGCTCGGCGTGGTCGCGCTCGGCCTGATGGCGCGGACGCTCTCATTCAGCAAGCTCCGCAGCCGGGCGCGCGCCGACGAGCAGCCCGCCGAGTCCTAGGTGCCGTACGCGGAGGTCTTTCCGCTCGTGACCGCGCGGGCGGTCGCGCGGGCGTTCACGTACGAGGTGCCCGAGGACGTCGGGGTCGGCGCGATCGTCCGCGTTCCGTTCGGACGATCGCGGGCGCGCGGCATCGTGACCGAGCTCGTCGACGCTCCGCCGGAAGGCGTCGAAGCGCGGCCGATCGAGGCCGTCGTGGGCGAGCTGCCGCCCCTGCTTGTCGAGCTCGCGCTGTGGCTCGCCGACTACTACGGGTCGACGCCGGCGCGGGCACTCGCACTCGTCGCTCCGGTGACGCCGAAGCGGCGCAAGGAGCAGGCCCCGCCGGCGGAGCGCCAGGGGCTCGGCGGCGAGGCGGAGCCGGCAGAGCTCTCGGAGACGCAGCGGGTCGCGATCGCGCGCATCATCGACGGCGGCCCCGGCAACGTCCTGCTCCACGGCGCGACCGGATCCGGCAAGACCGAGGTCTACCTTCAGGCGTCCGCCGCGATGCTCGAGCGCGGCTTCGGCGCGATCATCCTCGTGCCGGAGATCGCGCTTGCGCCGCAGACCGTCGGCCGGTTCCGCGCGCGGTTCGGCGAGCGCGTCGCGATCCTCCACTCGGCGCTGACCGATGCCGAGCGCCGCGACGAGCGGGAGCGGATCGCGAGCGGGGAGGCGCGCATCGTCGTCGGCGCGCGTTCCGCCGTGTTCGCGCCCATGCGCGGGGTCGGGCTGATCGTCGTCGACGAGGAGCATGACCCGTCGTACAAGCAGGACTCCGATCCGCGCTACGACGCGCGGACCGTCGCCGCGAAGCGGGCCGCGCTCGAAGGAGCGGTCGCGGTGTACGGGTCGGCGACGCCTCGGCCGGAGTCCTGGGCGGCGCTCGAGCGGATCGAGCTCGGGGGCCGTCTCGGGGCGTCGCTGCCGCCGGTGCGCGTGGTCGATCTGCGCCGCGAAGCCGGCTATCCGCTCTCGGCTCCGCTGCTCGACGCGCTACGGCGCGTCGCGGAGAACCGGACGAAGGCGATCCTGCTCCTGAACCGCCGCGGTGTCGCACCCGCCCTCCACTGCCGTGCGTGCGGAACGACGATCCGCTGCCCGAACTGCGACGTCGCGCTCGTCCTGCACGGCGACTCCTCCCTGCGCTGCCATCACTGCGGCTTCACGCGCGACGCGCCGACGCACTGCCCGGCGTGCGAATCCCCCGACCTCGCGCGGCTCGGTGCCGGCACGCAGAAGCTCGAGCGCGACCTCGCGCGCGAGCTGCCCGACCTCGAGCTGATCCGGCTCGATGCCGACGCGATCGCGAAGCCCGAGCAGCTCGCCGCGTCGCTCGCGCGGTTTGCCGAAGCGAAGGGCGCGGTGCTGCTCGGCACGCAGATGGTGGCGAAGGGACACCACTTCGAGGGTGTCGAGCTCGCGGCCGTCGTCGACGTCGACACCGGCCTCGGCCTGCCGGACTTCCGCGCCGAGGAGCGCACGTTCCAGCTGATCACGCAGCTCGCCGGGCGGAGCGGCCGCGACGCGCCGGGCCGCGTCCTCGTGCAGACGTTTCAGCCGGACGCGCGACCCGTCGTGTACGCCGCGCGCCACGACGTGTCGCGCTTCCTGACCGAGGAGCTCGAGCGTCGGCGGGCGCTCGATTACCCGCCGTTCGCACATCTCGTGCGGATCGTCGTCACCGGTCCGTCGATCGAGCTCGTCGTGAAGGCGCTCGACGAGCTCAAGGCGGGCGTCAAGGGTGCCGAGCTGCTCGGGCCGGCCGCGCTGCTGCGCCTCCGCGGCAAACATCGCGGGCAACTCGTGGCCAAGACGACGCAGCCGCGGCGAATCGCCTCGCAGGCCGCGCGCCTGCTGTCCGCGGCGGCGCCGGCGATGCGGCGCGCAGGACTCACCGCGGTGGTCGACGTCGATCCGCAAAGCTTGTAGGGATGGCGAAGCCCCGCCCGGAAGACGTGATCGGCGAGTGGGGAGTTCGTGACGTCACGCCTGCCTCCGCCGTCGAGCGGGAGAAGCTGCTCGAAGAGGTGGAGCTCAACCCGCTGGCGAGACGGCCGCTCAAGCGCCGTATCCGCCGCTTCCGCGCCGAGCCGGACCGCTACCTCCCCTCGCTCGGTGGGCCGCTGCCGTTCATGCGCCGGCTGCGTCAGATCGACGACGAGATCGACGCGGCGACGATCCGGCTCGAGAACGCCTACGCCGAGCGGACGGACGCCGACGCATGGCGCCGCACCGCCGCGCGGTGGGACTTCGGCGAAGTGAACGACCTGATCGAGCGCCACAACCGCTGGTACCCGGTCGAGGCGCGGTTGCCGATGGACCCGCGCACGCGGGACTACGTCAAGATCGGCGGCCGCTCCTACCGGCGGGAGCCGCTCGACGCTCAGTGGATCCTCCGGCGCTTCCCCGCCTAGCCTCACTACACTGGCGCCGCTGTGGCCCACGATCACGACCACGATCACGAGCACGACCATGACGACCACGAGCACGACGTCGAGCCGGACGAGGACGCGCAGGAGCGCGCAGAGGCCGAGGCTCGCAAGCAGCTCGCGCTCGCGCAGATCCGCCAGTACGGCGATCCGGCCCTCCGTCTGAAGGCGCACGAGGTCGAGGACTTCGACGACGACCTGCGCCGGCTTGTCGAGCGGATGATCGCGCTGATGCACGACGCGCAGGGTGTCGGCCTCGCGGCGACGCAGGTCGGGGTGCTCCGTCGCGTGTTCGTCTACGAGCCAGACGAGGAAGGGCCGCGCGCGCTCGTCAACCCCGTCGTCGCCGAGCGCGGGGACGAGACATTCTCGGACGAGGAAGGCTGCCTCTCGCTGCAGGGCGTGCGTGTCCCGGTCGACCGGTCGACGCGCGTGGTGCTCGAAGGCAAGGACGAGCATGGTGCGGACGTTCGCGTCGAGCTCGACGAGTACGCCGCCCGCGTGGTGCAGCACGAGCTCGACCACCTCGACGGCGTGCTGATCATCGACCGCACCGACGACGAGCACCGCAAAGGTGCGCTCGCGACGCTGCGGCCGCGCGCCGTCCTTCGGTGAGAATCGGCGTCGCCGCGACCGCGCCGCTCGGAGCCGACGTGCTCGAGCGCCTCGCCGTCACGCACGACATCGCCTTCGTGCTCACGCGCCCGGACGCCCCGCAGGGGCGCGGCCGCACGCTCGCCGCACCGCCCGCCAAGGAGTCGGCCGAACGGCTCGGTATCCCCGTGCACCAGCCGGCCAAGCCGGAGCTGCCCGCGGCCGTCGACCGCGTCGTCGTCTGCGCGTACGGCCTCTACATCCCGCCGCGGCTGCTCGAGCAGTCCCTGTTCCTGAACGTCCACCCGTCGCTCCTCCCGCGCTGGCGCGGCGCGGCGCCGGTCGAGCGGGCGATCCTCGCCGGGGACGACGAGACCGGCGTGACGATCCACGAGACGGTTGCCGAACTCGACGCGGGACCGATCGCCGCGCAGGAGCGGTTCGCGATCGGCGACGACGACGCAGGCCAGGTGTTTCTCCGGGCCGGTGAGGTCGCGGCGCGGCTGCTGAACGACGTGATCGAGGCGCCGCAGTTCGAGCCGCAGGCGGGCGAGTCGACCTACGCGGAGAAGATCACGCCCGCCGACCGGGAGCTCGACCTGGCCGATCCGCTCGACGCGTGGCGGCGCATTCGCGCGCTCTCGCCGCACATCGGCGCGCGCGCCGAGTTGCACGGACGCGAGGTGACGATCTGGGCGGCCCGCCTCGAGGACGGGACGCTCGTGCCCGAGGTCGTCCAGCCGGCCGGGCGCAACCGCATGACCTACGACGAGTTCGTCCGCGGCCTGCGGTGATCGCGCCCGCGCGTCGCGCAGCGTTCGACGTAGTCCTCCGCGTCTTCGAGCAGGACGCGTACGCCGACCGCGCGCTCGCGAGCGCGGTCGAAGGGCTCGACGACCGCGACCGCGCGCTCGCGCAGCGGCTCGCCTACGGCACGGTCCAGCGCATGCGCACGCTCGACTTCGGGATCGAGCAGCTGGGCAAGCGGCCCGTGCGCAAGCTCGACCCGCCGGTCCGCGCATCGCTCCGGCTCGGTGCATATCAGCTCGCATTCATGGATCAGGCGGAGCACGCGGTCGTCGACGACGCCGTCGAGCTCGTTCGGGCAGCGCGCCGCGAGCGTGCGGTGCCGTTCACGAACGCGGTCATGCGCCGCCTCGCGCAGGGCCTCCGCGGCCTCGTCGCGTCGCTGCCGGAAGGACCGGTCAGGGAGTCGTACCCCGACTGGATTGCCGAGACGTGGGCGCGCGACTTCGGCGACGCCGGCGCGCTCTCGCTGATGCGTGCGCAGAACGAGCCGCCTGCGCTCGAGGTGCGCGCCGACGAGGCGGTGGGCGAGGTGACAGACGTTCCCGGCGCATACATCGTCGAGCGCGTCGACCCGGCGCGCATGCGGGCGATGAGCCGCTCCTCGCAGTTGGCGGCACTCCTCGTCGGCTCGCAGGACGGCGAACGGATTCTCGACTCGTGCGCGGCGCCGGGCGGCAAGACGACGATGCTGCGCGGCCACGTGACCGCGGTCGAGGTCCACCCCGGCCGCGCGCAGGCGCTCGCGAAGGCCGTCGGCCCGAACGTGCGCGTCGTCAACGTCGATGCGCGCGAGCTCGACGAGAGCGGCTTCGACCGCGCCATCGTCGACGCGCCGTGCTCCGGCCTCGGCGTCCTGGCACGCCGCCCCGACCTGCGGTGGCGCGCGCGGCCGCTGCCGGAGCTCCAGCTCGAGCTGCTGCAGGCTGCGGCGGAGCGCACGAAGCCCGGCGGCACGGTCGTCTACTCCGTCTGCACGCTCAACGCCGACGAGAACGAGGCGGTGGTCGATGCCTCCGGCCTCGCGGTGGAGGCGCTCGGCGAGGAATGGCCGCAGTACGCGCACCCGACGCGTCCCGAGTTCCTGCTGACGCGACCGGATCGCGACCGTACGAGCGGCTTCTTCATCGCGCGCCTTACGATCCCGTCATGAGCTGGGCGGAGTGGGTGAGAGGCGCCGAGGTCGAGCCGTCGCTGTACGGCGCCGACTTCGCGCAGCTCGGCGACCAGGTCGACGCGCTGCTCGACGCCGGATGCCGCGTCTTCCACTTCGACGTCGGCGATGGCCACTTCGTCGAGCCGATCACCATGGGTCCGATCGTCCTGCAGTCGATCGCGCCGCGCGTGCACGAGCGCGGCGGAGCGATGGACGTGCACCTGATGGTCGAGAACCCGACGAAGTACTTCGAGCCGGTCGCGAAGGCGGGCGGCGACAGCGTCACGTTCCACTTCGAGGCCGTCGACGACGCGCCCGGCACGATCGCTGCGGCGCGCGCGCACGGGTTGCAGGCCGGGGTCGCTTTCAACCCGGAGACGTCGCCCGACGACGTCGCCGCGATCGCAGCGGACGCAGACGTCGTTTTGTGCATGAGCATCCATCCGGGCTACTCCGGCCAGCCGTTCCAGGACGCGGCGTTCGGGCGCGTCGCGCGGTTGCGCGAGCTGCTCCCGGCGCGCGTGCACATCCAGGTGGACGGCGGCGTCGGTGCCGGCAACATCGCCGAGCTGCACGCGAACGGCGCGACTCTGCTCGTTGCCGCGTCGTCGATTTTCGCTGCCGGCGACCCGCCGCATGCGTATCGCAGTCTCGTGCAGGCGCTCGGTTGACACTCGCGCGCGCCGTCGAGCTCGCGCGCGTCGCCCGCGACCGTGCCTACCCGAAGCCGACCGTCGGCGCGGTCGTGGTGGCAGACGGCGAGGTCGTCGGCGAAGGCGTCACGGAGGCGCGCGGCCGCCACGCCGAGGTGGTGGCGCTCGCGGCTGCCGGCGAGCGGGCGCGCGACGCGACGCTGTACGTGTCGCTCGAGCCGTGCAACCACCACGGCACGACGCCTCCGTGCACCGACGCGATCCTCAACGCGGGAGTCGCGCGCGTCGTGTACGGCGCGGCCGACCCGAACCCGAAGGCAGCCGGCGGCGCGGCGCGGCTGCGGCGTGAGGGGCTCGACGTCGAGCTCGTCGACTCGTTCGAGGCGCGCGCGGTCAACGAGGCGTGGCGCACGTGGGTGGCGGAGGGCCGGCCGTTCGTGACCTACAAGGCGGCGGTGACGCTGGACGGGCGTGTGACAGTGCCGGGGGAGCGGTGGGTGACCGGGGGGGAGAGCCGCCGGGCCGTGCACGACCTGCGCGCCTCGGTCGACGCGGTCGCCGTGGGCGGTGGGACGGCGCGCGCCGACCTGTCGAGGCTCGACGCACGCGACGTCGAGACGCCGCGGGGCCAGCCCCGGCGGCTCGTGTTTTCGCAGGGGCCGCTCCCGGACGGCCTCGACCTCGAGCTTCGGAGCGGGCCGCTCGAGGACGAGCTGCGTTCGCTTGCCGAGGAGGGCGTGCAGTCGCTGCTCCTGGAGGGCGGCCCGACGCTCGCCGCGTCCTTCCTGGAGGCCGACCTGGTCGACAAGATCCTCCTGTTCACGGCGCCGACGCTCGCGGGGGCCGGGCCGGTTGCACTGGCGGCTTCGCTACCCTCCCCGCGCACGCTCGTTCGGCTGTCCGCGCGGCAGATCGGGGCAGACGTTCTTCTCGAAGGCTATGTCCACGACTCCTGACTCCCAGCGCGCCGACGACCAGATCGTCACGCACCTCAGCCACTGGCTGACCCGCCAGCTGGGGAACGACGAGCTGCGCCGCAAGGTCGGCGACATCGACACCGAGGAGCTCGCCCCCGGCGGCCGCGAAGCGGTGCGGGAGCTGCTCGCCGAGCTCGAGACGACCGCCCCCGGCGAGCGCGCGCAGCTCGAGGTCCTCGTCCGCGAAGCGGTCGAGACGCTCGTCTACGGCGACTGAGCTCCGACCGTCCTGCGCAGGGCGATCCGCAGGCCGTTCACCTGTGGACGAATCGTCCCAGTGTCTCCACCTTTGGTCTGACCACGCAACGGGGCCCAGCCAGCCGTGGCCAGGAGGGCGGGTTCGGGCCGATCCGTGCGTTGCTACAACGATCCGCGTGATCCAGGTCCCGCGCTGGTCTGACCACTGAGCGGGTCCCGACCGGCCCTGGCCGAAACGGGCCCTGGCTACCCTGACCGCATGTTCACCGGGCTCGTCCGCGAGGTTGGGACCGTGCGCTCGCTGGAGGGCGGCCGCCTCGTGATCGAGGCGTCGATCACCGCCGGGCTCGGCGACTCGATCGCGGTCGACGGCGTGTGCCTGACGGTCGTCGCGAATGACAACGGCTCCCTCGCCTTCGACGCTGTGCCGGAGACGCTCTCCCGTACGAGCCTCGGCGCGCTCGCTCCCGGCTCGGGCGTCAACCTCGAGCCGGCACTGCGCGTCGGCGACGCGCTCGGCGGCCATTACGTGCAGGGCCACGTCGACGGCGTGGGAACGTTCCGCGGCATCGCCGACGGCCTGCACTGGTTCGACGCCCCGCCGGAGATCGTGCGGTACGTCGTCGAGAAGGGCTCGATCGCCGTCCAGGGAACGAGCCTCACCGTCGCGGCGGGCGACGACACGAGCTTCGCCGTCGCGCTGATCCCGCACACGCTCGAGGCGACGACGCTCGGCCGGCTCGAGCCCGGCGCGCGCGTGAATCTCGAGGCCGACGTGCTCGCGAAGTACGTCGACCAGCTGATGCGACGCGTGTGATTCACACCGAGCGGCTCGTGCTCCGGCAGTGGCGCGACGAGGACAGGGAGACGTTCGCCGCCCTCAACGCCGATCCGATCGTGATGGAGCACTTCCCGTCGACGATGACGCGTGCCGAGAGTGACGCGTACGTCGATCGCGTCTCGGCGACGATCGCGCAGCGTGGGTGGGGAACGTGGGCCGTCGAGGTCGCTGCGACCGGCGAGTTCATCGGCTTCGTCGGGCTGAACGAGCCTCGGTTCGAGGCGCACTTCACCCCGGCGGTCGAGATCGGCTGGCGGCTCGCGCGCGGCGCCTGGGGTCACGGCTATGCGACCGAGGCCGCGCGGGCGGTGCTCGCCTATGCGTTCGACGAGCTGAAGCTGGGCGAGATCGTGTCGTTCACCACCGTCGAGAACCGGCGCTCCAGACGGGTGATGGAGCGGATCGGGATGAGCCGCGACCCGGCGGACGACTTCGACCACCCGAACGTGACGAACGAGCGCATCCGCCCGCACGTCCTCTACCGGCTGGCGCGTGGCTAGCCTTGTCGACGTGAACGTCACCACCCCGTTCGCCACGATCGAGGAGGCCGTCGCGGAGATCCGCGAAGGCCGGATGGTGGTCGTCGTCGACGATCCCGGCCGCGAGAACGAGGGCGACCTGACGATCGCGGCGCAGTTCGCGACGCCGGAGGCGATCAACTTCATGGCGACGCACGCGCGCGGTCTCATCTGCCTGTGTCTCACCGAGGACCGTGCCGACGAGATGGGGCTGCGCCCGATGACAGACCACAACGAGGCGCCGCTCGGCACTGCGTTCACGGTCAGCGTCGAAGCGCGTGAAGGCGTGACGACCGGCATCTCCGCAGCCGACCGCAGCCGGACGATCCAGGTCGCGATCCATCCCTCGTCGACGCCGCACGACCTCGTGCAGCCCGGGCATGTGTTCCCGCTGCGCGCGAAGCCGGGCGGCGTGCTCGAGCGGATCGGCCAGACGGAAGCGGCGGTCGACCTCGCGCGCCTCGCAGGACTGACGCCGGCTGGCGTGGTCTGCGAGATCATGAATCACGACGGGACGATGGCCCGCGTCGAGGACCTCGTCCCGTACTGCGAGCGGCACGGCCTGAAGATGGTCACCGTCGCCGACCTTGTCGAGTACCGCCGCCGGCACGAGAAGCTGGTCGAACGCGGCGCTGCAGTCCGGCTGCCGACGGAGTACGGCGAGTTCCAGGCGGTTGCGTTCCGCGAGAAGCTGACCGGCAAGACGCACGTCGCACTCGTGAAGGGTGACGTCGACGGCGCCGAGAACGTGCTCGTCCGCGTCCACTCGGAATGTCTCACGGGCGACGTGTTCCATTCGCTTCGCTGCGACTGCGGCGAGCAGCTCGAGCGTGCGCTCGCGCAGATCGAGGGCGAGGGCAGCGGCGTGCTGCTCTACATGGCGCAGGAGGGCCGCGGTATCGGCCTCCTCAACAAGCTGCGTGCGTACGAGCTGCAGGAGCAGGGGCTCGACACGGTCGAGGCGAATGTCGAGCTCGGGTTCCCGGCCGACGCGCGCGACTACGGGATCGGGAACCAGATCCTCGCCGACCTCGGTTTGACGACGATCCGCATCCTGACGAACAATCCGAAGAAGCTGACGGGCATCGACGGCTTCGGCCTGACGGTCGTCGAACAGGTGCCGATCGAGATCGTCCCCGGCGAGGAGAACCGGGCGTATCTGGCCACCAAGCGGGCTAAGCTCGGTCACCGCCTGCATCACCAGGATCTGAAGAACCTTCCCGACTACGAACCGGAGCCGCCCGAATGAGCGAGATCGACGAGCAGCAGCCCGACACCGACACGCCGGAGCCGGAGGAGCCGCAGTCCGATCCGTTCGAGGGCTGGCCCGCGGCCGAGTCGTCGGCGGTGATCGAGGACGCGCCGGCGGACGGCGTCAGCGTCGAGCACGTGCGCGGCGAGGTGCAGGTGCCGGACGGCTTCGCGGTGCTCGAGGGGACTCCGCTCGGGAAGCGCCGCTCGGTCGGTGTCGTCGTCTCCCGCTTCAACGGCGGCGTCACCGACAAGCTGTTGCAGGGCGCCCTCGACGCACTCACCGAGGCGGGTGTCTCACAGGACTCGATCACCGTCGTCCCCGTGCCGGGTGCGTTCGAGCTGCCGCTCGCCGCGATGGCGCTCGCGAAGACGCGCCGCTACGCCTGCATCGTGGCGCTCGGCGCCGTCGTGCGTGGTGAGACGCCGCATTTCGACTACGTCGCGTCGGAATGCGCTTCCGGGCTCCAACTGGCCGCGATCGAGACGGGCGTCCCGGTCGCCTTCGGCGTCCTGACCGTCGACACCGTCGAGCAGGCCGACGCGCGGATCCACAAGGCCGCCGAGGCCGTCCGCTCGGCGCTCGAGATGGCCGATCTGTTCGCCCGGCTGCGGGCAAGCGCCCGCGACTAGCCGCTACACTGCGGCCCGCGATGAGCAAGATCTGCGCAATCTGCGGCAAGAAGCCGGCGTTCGGGAACAACCGCTCGCACTCGATGGTGGCCACGCGGCGCCGCTTCGATCCGAACCTGCAGCGCGTCCGGATCCTGCTGAAGGGCACGCCGACGCGCGCCTATGTGTGCACCCGCTGCCTCAAGGGCGGCAAGGTCACCAAGGCCGTCTAGCGCCGCAACCAGAATCCTCCGGCTAGGGTCTAACGGGCCGTGGCGGACGACCTGACGCTGGACCTCGAGCACGGCCGACTCACGATCGCGCGAGAGGCTGTCGCCGAGATCGTCGCCGAGACGGCGCTCGGCTGCTACGGCGTGGTCGGCCTCACCGCCGGCTCGCGGGTCGCGCGGGTGTTCCGCCGCGAAGGGATCAGCGTCGACGGCCCCGCGGGCGCGCTGCGCGTCGAGCTGCACGTCGTCGTCGAGCACGGGCTCAACCTGACGCAGGTCGCCTCGACGATCCGCTCGCAGGTGGCGTACGAGCTCGAGCGGCTCACGGGGCTCACCGTCGCCGCGGTCGAGGTGCACATCCAGCGCGTGAGGCAGTCCGCGTGAGAGACCGTGCGCGCGGGCTCGTCGCAGGCGCACGCGCGGCGATCGAGGTGAACCGCCGCCGCATCGACGACCTCAACGTCTACCCGGTGCCGGACGGCGACACGGGCACGAACCTGACGCTGACCGTGCGCTCGATCGACGAGGCGCTCGGCAAGGACGGCCCGCACGACCGGCCGGGGCTTGCGCACGAGATCTCGCGCGCGGCGTTGATGGGCGCGCGCGGCAACTCCGGTGTCATCCTCTCGCAGATCGCGCGAGGCGCCTGTGACGCGCTCGCCGAGACCGACGACCTCGCGCGCATCTTCCGCTCCGCGAGCGACGCCGCGTACCGCGCGGTCAAGAAGCCGGTCGAGGGGACGATGCTGACCGCGATCCGCGCGATGGCAGAGGCGGCGGAGCAGGGGGGAGACCTCGCTGCGATCGTCGTGCGCGGTGACGAGACCGTCACGGCCACGCAGGCGATGCTTCCGATCCTGACCGAGGCGGGCGTCGTCGATGCGGGCGCTGCCGGGCTCGTCGAGATCGTCCGCGGCGTCGAGGCCGCGCTGAGCGGCCGCGTCCTGCCGCCGCCGGTCGAGCACGACGGGGAGCTCGGGCTCGACGCGATCCACCAGGAGCTCTCCCGCTACCGCTACTGCACTGTCTTCGTCGTCGAGGGCGACGACCTCGACTCCGACGAGCTCGAAGGCGAGCTCGAGGAAATGGGCGACTCGCTGCTCGTCGTCGGCGACCGCACAGCGTTGAAGGTGCACGTGCACACCGACGATCCGGGTCGCGCGCTCTCGCTCGGCACCGCGCGCGGCGTGATCGGCGGAATCGAGATCGCGAACATGCACGCGCAGACGCACCAGCGCGAGGAGCGGCTCCTGCACTCGGTGCCGGAGTCGGAGCCGGCCGCGTCCGGCATCGTCGTCGTCACTGCCGGCGGCGGCAACCGCGCGCTCGCCGAGAGCTTCGGCGCCGAGGTGGTCGACGGCGGATCGACCATGAACCCTTCGACGTCGGACCTCGTGGCTGCGATCGACCGGGTGCACGCGGCCGAGATCGTCGTGCTCCCCAACAACGCCAACGTGATCATGGCCGCCGAGCAGGCAGCCGCGCACGCTGCGAAGCCGGTCCGCGTCGTGCCGACGCGTTCGATCCAGGCGGGGCTCGCCGCGCTCGTCTCCTTCGACCCTTCGCGGACGGCGGACGAGAACGCGGCTGCGATGCACGAAACCCTCGACGGCGTGGTGACGGGCGCGGTCACGATCGCGAGCCGCGACGTGCAGCTGAACGGCGTGGCGGTCCAGGCAGGGAAGTGGCTGGGTCTTGCGGAAGGTGAAGCCGTGGCGGGCGGCGAGACCTTCGACGATGCGGCGCGGGCGGTGCTCGAGACGCTGCTCCGTGAGCCGCGCGGTGTGCTGACGCTCCTCACCGGGGAGCAGGCCCCTGCGCTCGACCGGCTGATCGAGGACGTGCGGGCGTCGCATCCCGATCTCGAGCTCGACGTCCACGACGGCGGCCAGCCGCACTACCCGCTTCTCCTGGCGGCCGAGTGATGCCGGTCCGCGTCGCGATCGTGGAGGACAACGACGTCTTCCGCGAGACGCTCGAGCTCGTCTTCGGCATGCGCGACGAGGTCGAGGTCGTCGGCAGCGCGTCGTCCGGCGACGACGCGCCGGAGCTCGCGCGGCGCGTCACGCCCGACGTCGTGCTCATGGACTACCGGATGCCGGGGCTGAACGGCGCGGAGGCGACGGGCGCCGTGCTCGCGGCCGCGCCGGACACGAAGGTGATCTGCCTGACGGCGTCCGTCACCTCCGAGGAGGTCGACGAGGTGCTCGCCGCCGGTGCGATCGCCTGCATGACGAAGGACGGAGACTTCGACCTGCTCGTGCGCAAAGTGTGTGAAGCTGCGTCGTCGTGACGCTGACCGTCGAGAACACCGCCGTCGTCCTCGACTCGACCGCCGACTTCCCCGACGCGCCGGCCCGGTACCCGAACTTCCGCGTCGTCCCGCTGTACGTGCGCTTCGGCGACGAGAGCTTCAAGGACTACGTCGA
>Ga0070681_10000992_pt1 | contig 24023 bp, 24 predicted proteins | sample KBSC83BmetaG_FD_65650 | JGI IMG/M metagenome (GOLD analysis project Ga0070681, IMG submission 65650) | Corn rhizosphere microbial communities from Kellogg Biological Station, Michigan, USA - KBS C8-3B metaG | ecosystem: Host-associated > Plants > Roots > Rhizosphere | place: USA: Michigan...
TTCTTCCGCGGCCGCGAGGTCGCGGTTATCGGCGGCGGCAACACCGCCGTCGAGGAAGCGCTCTACCTCACCCATCACGCGAAGAAGGTGACGGTGATCCACCGCCGCGACACGTTCCGCGCCGAGCAGATTTTACAGGCGCGGCTCTTCGCCAATCCGAAGGTCGAGGTGATCTGGGACAGCGTGGTCGAGGAGATTCTGGGCGCGGCGGCGCCGCCCCACGTCACCGGCCTCAGGGTGAAGAACGTCAAAACCGGCGCGTCGCGCGATCTCGATTTCGACGGCGTCTTCGTCGCCATCGGTCATGATCCGGTGACGCAGATGTTCAAGGGCCAACTCGCCTTGGACGAAGGCGGCTACATCCTGACCAAGGCCGATTCCACGGCAACCGATATCCCCGGCGTCTTCGCGGCCGGCGATGTGCGCGACAAAGTCTTTCGTCAGGCCGTGACCGCGGCCGGCATGGGCTGCATGGCGGCTTTGGAGGCCGAGAAGTTTCTCGCGGCAGCCCCGGCCGGCGCGCTGACCCGGGCGGAATAGGCGTACGCCCATGAGCTCGCCGATGGACTGGGACAAATTGCGCGTCTTTCACGCCGTTGCCGAGGCGGGCAGCTTCACCCATGCCGGCGAGGCGCTCAATCTGAGCCAGTCGGCGGTCAGCCGGCAGATCAGCGCGCTCGAGGAAAGCCTCTCCGTGCCGCTGTTTCATCGCCATGCCCGCGGCCTCATCCTCACCGAGCAGGGCGACCTGCTCTATCGCACCGCGCGCGAGGTCTTCGCAAAGCTCGCCATGACCGAGGCGATGCTGTCGGAATCGAAGGACCGGCCAAAAGGGCCGCTGAAGGTCACCACCACGGTCGCGTTCGGCTCGGCCTGGCTCACCCCGCGCATCCGCGAGTTTCTCGACCTTTATCCCGAGATTCAAGTGTCGGTCGTGGTCGACGACACCGAGCTCGACCTGTCGATGCGCGAGGCGGATGTCGCGATCCGCATGACGCCGCCGCGCCAGCCCGATCTGGTTCAGCGCCACCTCATGACGGTGCGCTATCACGCCTATGCCTCGCCCGAATATCTGAAGAAGCACGGCACGCCGCAGCGGCCCGAGGATCTCGACAAGCATCGCATCATCATCTACGGCGCGGATGCGCATCCGCCGATCCGCAATGCCAGCTGGCTGCTCGAAGCGGGCGCCCGGCCAGGCTTCGAGCGCCATCCGATCCTCGCGATCAACAACCTTTACGCCATTCTGCGCGCGCTCGAATCGGGCGTCGGCATCGCTTCGCTGCCGAGCTTCATGGACGCCGAGACCTCGGGGCTGGTGCGGGTTCTGCCCGACCTTCTCGGCGGCGAGTTCGAAGCCTTCTTCGTCTATCCGGAAGAGCTTCGCAGCTCGAAGCGCATCGCCGTCTTCCGCGACTTCCTGTTGCGCAAGGTCGCCGAGGGCAAGAACGGCAATTAGCCGCCTCGGCCGCTAAAGATCGAGCGGCCGCGAGCCGTCGGGCGTTTCTACGTCGCAGGCGCTCAACGTCACGCCCACCATGTCGTAAAAGCCGATCGAGAAGATCAGCTCGACGAGCACCGGCTCGCCCAGCGCCGCCTTGGCCCGCGCAAAGCTCGCGGGGCTCAAGGCACGCTCGTCCATGATCTCGGTGGTGACGTCATAGACGAGTTGCTCGTCGGGGCGCTCGAAGACGGGCTTGCCGCCGGTGCGGATCGCTTCGACGGCCGCCGCCGGAATGCCCAACTCTCTGGCGCGGGCGCCATGCGCCCACCAGGCGAATTGCGCCGACCAGCGGCGGATCACCACCAAGGTCATCAGCTCGAAAAGGCGCCGCTCGAGCTTTCCCTGCCGGCGCTGCGCGACGAACAGATCGACGATCGCCGGACCGATGCCCGGCATGCGCAGCCACACGGAGAACGGCCCGCCGAGCCCGTTATGCGCGATGACCGTGCGCAACTTATCGAGCGCACGGCGCTGCGCGTCGTCGAGATCGGCTTCCGTGAATTCCGAAAGACGGCTCATGATGGTAGTTCCTCCCGATCGGTTCGCTCCCTCAGCGGCCGGCACGATGCCATAACGGTAGCGATCCGTCGCGCGAAAATCGGCCGGATTTGCCGTCGCGGCGGGAGCAGCGATGCAGATTTTGCAACGGAGGCAATCGGAATTTTGTATGGCAATGCCGGCGACCCCGCCGCATCTTCTCACCATGCACCGTCGTGATTCGTCACGACGCGCGCGTATTTCCGGCTCGGCTAACCGGAAAGAGGGTCCTTGGATCCTTGCGTCGTAAAGACGTATAGCCTCCCTGTTCAAACTGGCCCCGGCATCGCGTCGGGGCTTTTTCTTTGGGGTTTGCTCCGCTCGCAGCGGCGCGGTGTCTGGCTCCCCTTTCACCCGGCCGGTATGATCCGCCGTAAGCCAAGCACCCGAGCCATGATCGGCATCAGCAATCTTTCGATGAGCTATCGCAGCAGCCATGGCGCGCATCTTGCCGTCAACGGCATCTCGCTCGAGGCGCGGCAAGGCAGCTTCTACACGCTGCTTGGGCCGTCCGGCTGCGGCAAGACGAGCCTTTTACGCTGCGTCGCGGGTCTCGAGCAGCCGGATGAAGGCGAGATCACGATTGCCGGTGAAACTGTTTACTCAAGTCAACGGAGCATCTTTGTGCCGCCGCATCGCCGCCGCATCGGCATGGTGTTCCAGTCCTATGCGATCTGGCCGCACATGACCGTGTTCGAGAATGTTGCCTTCCCGTTGCGGCGTCGTCATCCGCGCCCCGGCAAAGCCGAGATCCGCGAGCGCGTGCGCGCCGCGCTCGCCCTCGTCAAGCTCGACGGGCTGGAGCAGCGCCCCGCTCCGTTTCTCTCGGGCGGCCAGCAGCAGCGCCTCGCTCTGGCGCGGGCGCTCGCGGCGGAGCCGCGCGTGCTGCTGCTCGACGAGCCGCTCTCCAACCTCGACGCCAAGCTGCGCGAGGAGATGCGCGGCGAAATCCGCCAGATGGTCGGCCGCCTCGGCGTCACCTCCCTGTTCGTCACCCATGAGCAGATCGAGGCACTGACCATGTCCGACGTTGTGGCGGTGATGAGGGATGGGCGCATCGTCCAGGAAGGCACGCCCGAAGCGATCTACCATCAGCCATCCGAGGTATTCGTCGCCGATTTCATCGGCCGCTCGAATTTCCTCGCCGGCCGGATCACCGCGATGACCGGCAATTCCGGCAATGCGACCGCGACGGTCGCGACGGCGATCGGCCCGATCGATGCGCGTCTCGAGCACGATGCGCGGATCGGCGACAGGGTGACGGTTGCGATCCGGCCGGAGAATGTGACGCTGCTGCCGCATGGCGGCGATCCCGGCACGCCGCACAATCATTTTGCCGGCACGATCGAGACGATCCTTTATGTCGGCAATCTGCTCGACTGCGTCGTCCGCGTCGGGGAGGAGCACATCCGGGTGCAGCTCCAGCCTCCAGCCATGGTCGATCGCGGCGCAGAGGTGCGCCTCGCCTTTCCGGTCGAACATTGCCTGGCGCTGCGGGGTTAAACCCTAGCCGCGAGAGCGCCGCCGCCGGCTTTCGAGACCTTCGTCCGGGCGCCTTGGGGGTTCAACTGATTCGTTTTTTGGTAAAGTAGCTCCATGGACACACACGCCTCGACCAATCGCACCGCCGACCCTGTCGTGACCGAGATCGTGCGCAATGCCGTGATCGCGGTGACGGAGGAGATGAAAACCAACCTCACGCGCACCGCCTACAACATCATCATCTACGAGGCGCTCGACTTCACCACCGGGCTTTTCACGGTGAAGGGCGAGACCGTGTCGATCGGCCTGGGCCTCCCCATGTTCATTCGCGGCATGGCCGAGACGGTCAAGGCGAAGATCCGCCATTTCGGCATCGACTCGATGAAGCCGGGCGACATCTATGTGACGAACGATGCCTACACCACCGGCAGCCATTTGAACCACGTGACGCTCACCCTGCCGATCTTCCATCGCGGCACCTTGAGCGGCTTCGCCTGCTGCATGGCGCATTGGCTCGATATCGGCGGCGCGCTGCGCGGCTTCGGCACCGATATCTATGCCGAGGGCATCCAGATCCCGATCGTCAAATACCAGGACGAGGGCCGGATCAATCAGGACCTGCTCGACATCATCCGCATGAATGTGCGGATTCCCAACCGGGCGATGGGCGATCTGCGCGCGCAGGTGGCGGCGGTCAAAACCGGCGAGCGGCGCTTCCTTCAGCTCCTCGACCGCTATGGCCGCCAAGAGGTGCTCGACGCCATCGCCGCGGTGATGGATCATTCCGAGGCCAAGGCGCGGGCGCGCACGCGCACCATCCCCGAAGGCGTCTACGAAGCCGAGAGCTTCATGGACGATGACGGCGTCGATCTCGCGCGCAAGGTGCCGATCAAGGTCAAGGTCGCGGTCGCCGGCGACGAGATGACGATCGACCTCTCGGATGTCTCCTCGCAGGTCCGCGGCTTTTACAATTCCGGCCAGACCACGGGCTATGGCTGCACCCAGGTCGCCTATAAATGCGTCACCTCCCCCACCGACTACCCGGTCAATGACGGCTCGTTCCGCAGCCTCAAATCGATCGTGCCCGCCGGCAAGGTGGTGAGCGCCGTGCGCCCCGCGCCGATGCGCAAATGGATGACTTATCCGATGACCGTGATCGACACGGTGTTCAAGGCGCTGGCTCCGGCAATCCCCGACCGCGTCATCGCCGGGCACCACGCCGATCTCCTCTCGGTCAATGTCCATGGCATCAACCCGAAGACAAAGGAATTCTTCATCGGCGGGACCTCGCTGCCGGGCGGCGGCTGGGGCGCCAAGCGCAACCAGGACGGCATCTCGGCAACCGTCTGCATCAATGACGGCGACACGCATAACAGCCCCAACGAGCAGACCGAGGCGAAATTCCCGATCGTCGTCGAGAGCTATTCGCTGATCCCCGATTCGGGCGGCGCCGGCAAATTCCGCGGCGGGCTCGGGGTCGAGCGCGTGTCGCGGGCGCGCTCGGCGATCACCGTCAACAGCCAGATCGATCGCGTTCACTGCAAGCCCTGGGGCCTCGATGGCGGCTTGGAGGCGAGCGGCAATTCGCTGGCGATCCGCGTCGACGGGAAATGGCAGGAGGATTTCCCCAACGCCAAATTCATTTTCGAGCTGAAGAAGGACGGCGATGCGTTCCGCGTCCGCTCGGGCGGCGGCGGCGGTTACGGCAAGCCTTGGGAGCGCGCCGTGGCCGCGGTGCAGAGCGATGTCCGCCAGGGCTATGTCTCGGTCTCGGCCGCGGCCGAACTCTACGGCGTGGTCATCGATCCCGAAAGCTTCGCGGTCGACGAAGAGGCCACCGCGAAAAAGCGCGCGCAGCTGCGCGACGCCGTAGCGGCGCGCCCCTGACGCTCCGGGCTCAGACCGCGCGGGTTTGCTTTCCCGCCGCGCGCTTGCGCAGCGTGTCGAACAATTCCGCATTGGCGCAGAAGCGTCGATAGGCCGCGCCATCTGCCGCCGGATCGTCGAGCCAATGCCGGCAGTCGCGGCGCGACCGGCAGGCGGCGCAGCCGCGCTCAAGCGCATAGCGCGAGCGCGGATCGAGCGCTTCGGTGTCGAGCCCGAGGCGTCGCGCCATGCCGGACAGCAGCCGGCCCGCAGCCGGATGGCCGGCGATCAGCTGCGCGAGCTCCGCGCGGGTAACGCCGATATCGGCGAGAACCGTGTCGAGCCCGCCCCGGCGATCGAGCTCGGTGAGTTCCGCGCGCAACGCCGCGCGCTTCGTGATGTCGGAAAAGATCTGGCGAATCTCGCCGATCACCCGCGCAATCGCGCCTGCGCAGCCCCGGCGTCGCGGGTCCATCGCAGAGCCAATGTGTTCCATGACACCGCTCCTCGAATCTTTCCCCGACGCTTAGCGCCGTCCGGATGTCTCCGGATTGACGCAGATCAATCGCGCTCCAGCTGCGGCAATTCGCACGGATCCCGGCGGGTTTCCGCGCCGACGCTCCGGCCGTCGCGCCTCGTGCTTCGCCTTGGCCCCGCCGGCCCTCCGGTCGTATCATTCGCCCACGCACGGATCCCGTGCGCGACCCGAACTCGTGGAGGAGATGCTCATGTCCAAATATCTGGTCCAAGCGTCCTACACCGCCGACGGGGTGAAGGGTCTTGCCAAGGATACGGCTTCCGGCCGCAAAGCGGCGGTGGCACATGCCATCGAATCGCTCGGCGGCACGCTCGAGAATCTCTATTTTTCGTTCGGCGAATGCGACATTCTTGCGATCCTCGACTTGCCGGACAATGCGGCGGCAGCGCGCTTTGCGTTGCGCGCGGCGAGCACCGGTCAGGTGAGCGTGAAGACGACGCCCCTGCTCACCCCCGAAGAAGTCGACAAGGCGCTGCTGAAGACGGTCGACTATCGCGCACCGGGCCAAGCGCGCTGACCTGCCCGATCCTTGCTTCCGCCATCAAGCCCCGCTTCGGCGGGGCTCTCTTTCCCCCGCGCGTCGCAAGCCGGGCGGAAATCGCCTATCATCGCCATACCGGTTCGGCACGAGGGAGGTGGCCATGGCACGAGACGAGCGGGCGGAGGAGCTGCGCCGGCACATGAACCCTCTCTATGGGCCGCGCAAGCTGAAGCTTGGCACCTTTTCGACCAATTTGAGCGGCGGCTGCGCCATCAGCACGATCGACGGCACGCTTCAAGCCGATTGGCCGAGCACGCTCGAATTGGCGCGCATGGCGGACGAGATGGCATTCGAGGCGCTGGTGCCGGTCGGACGCTGGAAGGGCTTCGGCGGCGTCACCAATTTCAATTCCGCGGGCTTCGAATCCTTCACCTGGGCGGCGGCGATCGGCGCCTCGACGCGAAATTCGACGGTGTTCGCGACCTCGCACATCCCGACCATCCATCCGATCCTCGCGGCCAAGCAGGCGATGACCATCGACCATGTGACGCAGGGCCGCTTCGCCCTCAACATCGTCACCGGCTGGTTCAAGCCCGAGATCGAGATGTTCGGCGCGCCGCAGATGGACCACGACACGCGCTATGATTGCGCGGTCGAATGGCTCGATATCATCAAGCGGCTGTGGACCGAGGAGCGCGAGTTCGACTTCGACGGCCGCTTCTATCAGATCAAGAAAGGTTGGCTCCAGCCCAAGCCGGTGCAGAAGCCCTATCCGGTGGTGATGAACGCGGGCGGATCGGAGAAGGGCCGGCATTACGCCGCCAAATATTGCGACGTCGCCTTTGTCGTCTTCGCGAGCCACGATCTCGAGGCGGCCAAGGCGCAGATCGCCTCTTATCGCGAGCTGGCGCGCCGCGAATACGGCCGCGAGCTCCAGGTCTGGTCCTATTGCTATGTGGTGCAGCGCGAGACCGAGAAGGAAGCGCGCGACTTCCTTGATTACTACGTCACCCAAAAGGGCGATTGGGAGGCCGCGACCAATCTCGTCGATACCATGGGCATCAACGCCGAGACCTTCCCGCCCGGCGTGCTGCAGGAGATGAAAAAGCATTTCATCGCCGGCTGGGGCGGCTATCCGCTGGTCGGCACGAAAGAGCAGATCGTCGACGGCTTGGCGCAGCTCTCGCGCATCGGGCTCGACGGAACGCTCCTCTCCTGGCCGCGCTACATCGAGGAAATGCGGCAATTCCAGCGCAGCACCATGCCGCTCATCATCGAGGCGGGATTGCGCTAGGCTGACGCGCCGGCTCGACACGGCACCGGCGGCGCCCCCGGGTTCCGGGCAGGCGCTTTCCGGCCTAAACTCATCGCGACGACAGGGAGATGGTTTTCATGCTTGCTCGACGGTTCCTGCCCTTGATCTTTGTCCTGGGGTTCGTTGTGGCAGGCCCGCCCCGCGCCCTGGCGCAATCCGATCCCGCCAGCCTGCTCAAGACCGTCAGCGCCCAGGTGCTGCAGATTCTCGACGACACGCAGCAGCCCGAGGCGCAGCGCAAGCAGCGCTTCGAGGCGCTGGTCGATCAGTATTTCGATATGCCGCGCATCGCGCGTTTCGTGCTCGGGACGGCCTGGCGCCGCTCCAGCGATGCGGAGCGCCAGCAATTCACCGCCGCGTTCCGCACCTACATGATCGATTTCTATTGGGGCCGCTTCCAGCAATATGCCGGGCAGAGCTTCCGGGTGTTGGGCCAGCGGCCGCAATCCGGCACGATCACCATCGTCAACACCGAGATCGTCCAGCCTTCGGGCCAGCAGCCGGCCAAGGTCGATTGGACGGTCGCGAAAGAAGGCGACGACAACAAGATCATCGATGTGAGCATCGCCGGCATCAGCCAGGTGCTGACCTATCGGCAAGAATTCGCCGCGGTGATCGAGCGCAACAATGGCCGCGTCGGCGCGCTGATCGACGAGATCAACCGCAAGATCAAGGGCTGAGGCCGCGGAGGAGACGATGCTGATCATCGACGCGCATGTGCATCTCTGGGCCAATAGCAAGCCCAATGCCGGCCACCGCCAAGTCCCGGAGCTCACCGCCGAGCAGCTCATCAAGGAGATGGACGAGGCCGGGGTCGATGCGGCGGTGATCCAGCCGCCCAATTGGGATGCGACCTCGAACGAGGTCGCGGTCGAGGCGGCGCGGCGCCATCCCAAGCGCTATGCGGTGCTTGGCTGGTTCCCCCTCGACAAGCCCGAGAGCCGCGCGCTGGTCGATGGCTGGAAGAAGCGTCCGGGCATGCTCGGCCTGCGCTTCACCTTCCTCCAGCCGCATCAGCAGAGCTGGCCGACGGACGGGACGATGGATTGGCTCTGGCCGGCGGCGGAGAAGGCCGGCCTGCCGGTGGCGCTGGGTGCGGCGAATTTCCTGCCGCTCGTCGGCAAAGTCGCCGAGCGGCATCCGGGCCTGCGCCTCGTCATCGATCATATGGGACTTCAGGCGCGCAGCAAGGACGCCGCCGCCTTCGCCAATCTGCCGGCGGTGCTGGCGCTCGCCAAGCATCCGAACGTCGCGGTGAAGGCGACGGGCGCCGCCGGTTATTCGAGCGAGCCCTACCCCTTCCGCAACGTCCATGCGCCCTTGAAGGCGATCTACGATGCCTTCGGCCCGGAGCGCATGTTCTGGGGCACGGATATCACGCGCATGAGCTGCTCCTGGCGGGAGTGTGTCACCCTCTTCACGGAAGAGCTGGACTTCCTCTCCGCGCGGGACAAGGAGCTCGTCATGGGCGAAGCGCTCTGCCGCTGGCTCGGCTGGGATCTCAAACGCTGACCGGCTCGCATCCGAGCATCGGCAGGAGGAGGGGGAGGCATGGCTGTCAATCTTCGGGTTCGGCGCGCGCTGTTCGCGGCGGAGCGGATCATTCGCAGCACAGAGAGCGGCGAGCTCGCCGAAATCCTCCTCCTCTGCATTCTCGGCATGCTCGCTTCGGTCCTTCTTCTGGCGCCCGGCGACCAGACGCTCGATGGGATGCGTCACATCGTCGCCTGCGTCCTCGACTGAGGCGAAGTTAGAGCGAGCGGTTCAAGATCCAGGCGAGGCGCACACCAGCGCGGCGCAGCCGGTCGCGCATCACCTCCTGCGCGCCCGCCTCGTAGCCGCTGGTAAGAATGCCGTTCCGCGGCAAATAGCGATAGACGAAGCTGCGCGCGACCGCATGGCTTTCATTCGCCCAATCGGCCGGCGAGCCCTTCTGCCACTCGCGCCGGTCCCCGGCCGAAATCGTGCGGGCGAGCACCGCCGCGATCTCGCGCGTATCGTCCGTCTCGTCCGCGGCGGCATCGTCCCACACATCGCGCAGATTGGTGCGCCGCCCGTCATCGACCAGCACGACGCGCGCGCCGCCGTGATCGCCATTGTCGGCGACGCGCAGCGGCTGGTGAATGTCGGTCGCGAGGCAAACGACGAATTTGAGCGCCACCAACCGGCTCTCGGCGGAGGCGGATTTGTCGCGCAGCACGGCGATGGAATGATCGAGCTTAGCGACGATGCAGGCGCCATTGCGGCAATCGCGCTGGGGGCCATGGCTGGCCTGCGAGATATCGAGCGTCGCGACGGCGTCGAGCGAGGAAAGGTCGTCGATTGCCAGCAAAGCCTGGAGATGGGCGGCGGCCCGCTCGTCGAGAAATTGCTCAGCGATGGCAGCGACGATGCGGTGGCCGGGCTCGCTATCCGCCCGCGCCGCGCCCACGCCAACACCCGCCAGCAGCACGAGGGCGATGGGCAGCAGCGCGCGGCGCGCCCAAGGGGCGACGCGGCGATGCGGCACGAGCCGCCGCGAAAAGGCCGGAAATCTGAGGCGCAGGCGTGTCATCAACGGAAAATCCCTTGTCTGCGAGGCAACTTGGCGGAATCCCGCCCTAGCTGGGGATTATCGCCTCGACCGGGTAAAATCCCGGTTAGGAGCCGCGATGTCGCCCGCCCGTGCTAGGTTTCCGCCATGACGCATGTCCCGGTTCTCATCGCCGGCGCCGGGCCTGTCGGGCTGAGCCTCGCCGCGGACCTTGCCTGGCGCGGCATTGAAAGCCTGATCGTCGAGCCGCTCGCCGCCGTCCATCCGCATCCGCGCGCGATTTCGATCGGCGTCCGGACCATGGAGCATTTCCGCCGCCTCGGCCTCGACCAGAAGACCATCGATGCCGGGGTGCCGCGCGGCCGGCCGCTCGACGTGGTCTATGTCACACGCCTGCTCGATCGGGAGATTTTCCGCTTTCCGATCCCCTCCATCGCGGCGTTGGGGCGCGGCGACACGGCGTTGCTGCGCGACATTCCCGAAATCGCCGCCTCGCCCTATTACAAGACCTGGACCGCCCAGGCGCCGCTCGAGCGCATGCTTCGCGCGCATATCGCCGCCCTGCCGCTCTGCGCGGCGCGCTATGGCTGGCATCTCGAGTCCTTTTCCGAGAGCCGCGAGGGCGTCACCGCGCGCCTTATCGAGGAGGCGAGCGGCCGCACGGACAGCGTAACCGCCGACTATCTCGTCGGCTGCGACGGTGCGAGCAGCACGGTGCGCCAGGGTCTCGGCATCACCCTCGCGGGCCGCGGCACGCTCGGCGAGGCATGCGGGATCTATTTTCGGGCGAAGGAGCTGGACCGCCGTCTCGGCGCGCGGCCGGGCGTCATGTATTGGGTCTTGGCGCCCGGCTGCGGCGGGGTGATCTACACCATCGATGGCGGCGATGAATTCGTCTTCAACCGCTATTTCATGCCGGGCGAGCAGGCCCTCTCCGGCGATCCGGCCGAGCTCGTGCGGCGTGCCATCGGCGCGCCGCTCGCGATCGAGATTCTCTCGGTCCAGAACTGGCTGCCGCGCCAACTGGTTGCCGAAAGCTATGGCACGTCGCGCTGCTTCCTCGCCGGCGACGCCTGCCATCTCTTCGTGCCGACCGGCGGCTTCGGGATGAATACCGGCATCGGCGACGCGGTCGATCTCGCCTGGAAGATCGAGGCGGTGCTGAAAGGCTGGGGCGGGCCGCAGCTGCTCGCCAGCTATGAGCGCGAGCGGCGGCCGGTCGGGCTCGGCAATACGCTCGAAGCCGCCGACAATTACGACCGCAGCGGCGAAATTTTCATCCAGCCGGCGGCGCTCGAGGAGCCCGGTCCCGCCGGCGAGGCGGCGCGTGCCGCCGCGGCGTCGAAGCTGCCGCCGAAGATCAAGCATTTCGCGCCGATCGGCGTGCATCTCGGCTATCACTATGAGAACTCGCCGATCATCGCGCCGGATGGCACGACGCCGCCGGCTTTCGATGCCGCGCGCTACAGCCCGAGCGCGCGGCCGGGGCATCGCGCGCCGCATGCGTGGCTCTCGCACAACCGCTCGACGCTCGATCTCTTCGGCCGCGGCTTCTGCCTCATGCGTTTTGCCGATGCGCCCGACAGTCGCGGCTTGCGCGGCGCGGCCGAGGCGGCCGGCCTTCCCTTGCGGGAGGTCTCAATCAGCGATCCCGCGATCGCCGCGCTCTATGAGAGAAAGCTGGTGCTGGTGCGCCCCGACGGGCATGTCGCTTGGCGCGGCGACGACGCGCCCGCCGATCCACGCCGCCTGATCGATATCGTCCGCGGCGCGGCGCGCGATTACTGAGTCACGGTCTTCTTGGCGGCGATGTCGTAGGGGCCGGGAAGCAAGCCTTGCCCTTTGGTATAAAAAGCGAGCGCGTTCGCTTGATTGGCGAGCGGCAGGTAATTGGGATGGGCGCGCTGGATCGCCGCGACGATCGCGTCGGCGATCAGATCGGCGAACAGGTTTCCGCTGCTCGCATGCGGCGAATATTGCGTGCGGACTCGAGCGTCCCACAGCGTCTTGCCGGTTTTGCCGCTTTTCAGCGTGTAGTGAATATCGACGATCGTCGCCGCCGATATCACCGCATATTGGGTCGTCCAATTCTCGATGCTCGCATAGAGAATGGCATCGGCGCCGAAGAGCGAAGCGACCCGCACCGGATCCGCGCTGGCAACGAGATCCGCATCGGACAGCCCGTCGTCTTCCATCGTCCGCTTCACCATATTGACCGGAAAGACGTAGTAGCCGCGCTCGGCCAAGGGCACGGGAAGCGTCGCAAGGAAGCTGTCGGGAGCGTCGACTTGCGTGCTCTTGTTCACGATCGGCACGATCAGAATCGAGCGCGGCGCTTCGGCCTTCAGCAGCGAATAGTCTTTGTCGGGGAGCGGCGCCTGACATCCTCCCAAAGCCAAGGCGCCGAGACAAAGGACGATGAGGTGACGGTACATCGGCATTTCTCTTAGCTCGAGGGCGTGGATGCCGAAGGCGCCGGCACCTGCGGCGATGGCGGCGGCTCCGGTTCGGCGGTTTTTTGCCCGGTCTTGGCCAGCGCGATCGCCTTTTCCATGTAACGAGCGGACTCCGGCCAGGCCTTTTCCTCGCGCTCGAACATCTCGATCGCTTTCGCGGCGTTGCCATGGGCGAGCTCCTCGTAGCCGTATTCGGCATAGAGGCCCGGCGGAACTTTCCTGTTTTGGTCTTGGTCGGAGGTGACCTCCTGCAGCGCTTTTTCGTAGTCCGGTTCGGCTTTGGGGTCTTCGTAATAGGCGTAAAGTGCGCCGCTGTAATTGCCCCAATTGTATTTCGGGCCCGGCTGACAGCCGGCGAGACCGAGAAGTAAAGCAAGCAGCATCCAACGACGCATGGGCCTGGCCTTAATTGGGGAGCTCGATGGTTTTCGCTTCTTCGCCGCCGAAGTACACCGGTTGCGAAAACAGAACTCGGTTGCGATCCCGCACCTCGACCTGATGCGTGCCGCGCTTCACCACCAAGGTCTTGTTGACGCCGTCATAGACCGAGGCGGGACCGATGGTGACACCGTCAAGGATCAGAACCGCCGTCGACGATGCATTCGTGAACTGAAGGTGGGGATTGTCATTGACGGTGCTCACTGCAACATGGGGGCGCGAGCACGCCGAGATCGAAGCGACGAGAGCGACGGCACAGAGCAGCTTCGCGACGGTCATGGCGCCACCGCCGCCGCGACGTAGAAATTGCTCTTCGCTCCCGCGGGGATATGGCCGGAGACAAGCCGGCAGATCGAGCCTTCATCCGTCTCGCTCTGGCCAAAGCTGCTCTCGACAACCATCTCGGCGATCTGCGTCGGCGGCAAATCGATGTCCAGTCCGCTTTGCGCGCTGCGCACCGTCCCTCCGGGCTGCATGATCGCCAGATGATCGCCCGGCTTCAGGCCTTGGTGCGGTCCGCCGGTGATGTAGATTTTATCGCCGTCGATTTTGAGAATGTCCGTCCGCCACGGCCGCTCTTCGAGCTTCGCGATGATTGTGCTGAGGACGTCGGAAATCGCCGCACCGATCGCGCGATCGTTGAGGGTTGAATCGTAGGCGGCTTGATTGCCGAAGCCCAAAACCGTGCCGGCTTCGATAGTCGCCTGGCCGCTGCCCGAGGCGGAAAAGAACACGCGGCCGGTTTTGACGTCGACGAGCCTGATCTCAACCTTAGCGCGCGCGACTTGCGTCTTCGTATTGCTGAAGAACCCGCTTTGTCCCTCGATCTCTCGGCCGAATTCCGTCAGCGATCCGACGATGATCGCATCGACGCCGACGATATTGCCGGCGACGCCCGAAATGGCCTGCTCGGTGCGGACGAGGTTGAGATCGGGACGCTCGAAAACGAGAAAGCGGCCCGATTCGACCAGCCGGGCGCTGAGCATGTCGCTGGTTTGCCGGCCAAGCGGATCGACCTGGTCGCCGGTGAGCAAGGCCCGCCCGTAGCGCGTCTCGTTCGTGAATCGCCCGATCGCGATCTTGCGCTTGTAGATTTTGGCTGCTGGCAGCGGCGGAGCGGCCGTGACCACGGCTGGCGGAGACTGCACGGCCATCGGAACCGGCGCGGGCGTCGCGCAAGCCGCGAGCAAAAAGACGCCCGCGACCGCACTGGCCGCCCGCACGATTCTTGCCCATGGCGCCCCCCGCCCTGGACCAACTTGCAACACGACACGCCCCCGCTGTGACAATGTTCTCGGAACTACCTCTTTTGGAGTATTCCACTTTTAGTTGATTGCAGTCAACCACGGTTGTGCTCGACGTCCAGGCGGCGGGCCGCCTTGACCGGCTGCACAGGCTCCCGCACCCTTCCCTCGATTGAGCAGGAGTTCCGAATGAGCAAATCGATCGAGCATGTCCATTGGCCCGATGCGCCGGAGATGTGGATGCCCTATGCGCCGGCGATCAAGGTGCGCGGCGGCACGACGGTCTATCTCGCCGGCGTCACCGCGGCGCCGGTCTATCATCATCACCCGCATCGGCCCGAAGAATTCGACCGCATGCCGCGCGACATGGAAGGCCAGGCGCGCGCCGCGCTCGACAATTTGAAGCGCGGCCTCGAAGCGGTGGGCGCGCGCTTCGCGGACGTCGTCACCGCCGACCGGTTCGTCACGGATTTGAGCGATCAGGACGCGCTCAACCGCGTCTGGGCGGAGTATTTCCACGACGCCAAGCCCGCGACGACGACGGTGCAGGTGGTGCGGCTCGCGACCGACCCGCGCTGCCTCATCGAGATCAACGCGGTCGCGGTGATCGATTGAAAGGCCGCGGCCCTAAAACGTCCAACCCAGCCAGAGGTGATCGAGCGACACCGCGCCACCGCCCGCGCAGGCGAAATAGAGCGCGATCGCGCCCCACATGGCGGGATATTCGAGGCCGAGCTTGTTCCAGAAATACCCGTCGAACCGCGCATGGTCGTAGGCGGCGCCGAGGAAGAAAACGAAGACCAGCAGCGCCGCCGGGCGGGTGAAGAGGCCGAGGGCAAGCGCCGGTCCGGCGACGAACTGCACGAAGGCGACCACGGGAAGCCACAGACGCCCCGGGCGAAAGCCCGAGCGCTCGATGCCTTGCGCCAGCAGTGCCGGGCTCAGGATGCGCGAGCCGGAATTGGGGAAAAAGCCGAAGAAGGCCCTGAGGCCGTGGGGGACAAGCGCGAGGCCGCAGATGGCGCGCAGCAGTGCCTCGGCAAAGGGCGCCGCCGCCGCATAGAAGGGCCCGAGCGCCGGCCAGGCGAGGTCCATGCGCGAACCTGCCGCTCGCGCTCAAGCCACTGAAAAACCGAGACTATTTATAGACCGGCTTGCCCAGATAGATTTCCGAGGAATCGGTCGCGGCGCCGACCGTCGCACCGCCCGCCGCGCCCACCAGCGCGCCGATCGCGGGAGCGCCGATAATGGCACCCATCATCGCACCGCCGGCCGCGCCGATCCCGGCACCGGTCACGGCGCGATCCGTGGGCGTTTGCCCACAAGCCGAAAGCAGCAAAGCGGCAGCAAACACCAAACCCACAGACAGGCGCATGGGACGACTCCCTCAAAACGAGCTGAGAAGAGCTTAACAAAAGAAGCAATGTTTTACAACAAGTTCAGGCACGTTCTTGCGAATTTCAGCAAGCAGCGCCGGTTAGACTCCTCAAACGCCTGGATCGTCGCGCCCGCCCTGCCTCAGGCAAAGAGCCGCTCGCCTTTGAGGTTGTCATAGAGATGGGCGACGAACTCGCCATAGCCGTTCCAGATCAGCGTCGGGACACGCTTGTTGCTGCCGATCACCCGCTCGGTCGCCTGGCTCCAGCGCGGATGGGGCACCGCCGGGTTGACGTTGGCCCAGAAGCCATATTCCTGCGGCTGCAGCTTTTCCCAGAGGCCGACCGGGCGCTTGTCGACGAAGGAGAATTTGACGATCGATTTGATCGACTTGAAGCCATATTTCCACGGCAGAACGAGGCGCAGCGGCGCGCCGTCCTGCTTCGGCATCGGATGGCCGTACATCCCGGTGCCGAGCAGCGACAGCTCGTTCATCGCCTCGTCCATGGTGACGCCCTCGATATAGGGCCAGGGGTACCAGAACATTTTCTGGCCGGGCGCCATGGCCTTGTCGAAGAAGGTGGTCATCTGGATGTATTTGGCGCCCGAAAGCGGCTTGGCGATGTTGACGAGCGTTTTCAGGGGAAACCCGGTCCAGGGCACGGCGAGCGACCAAGCCTCGACGCAGCGATGGCGATAGAGCCGCTCCTCAAGCTGCACCTTCTTCAAGAGATCGTCGATGGCGAGGGTTTGCGGCTTTTCCACCATGCCGTCGATCGTGATCGTCCACGGCCTGATCTTCAGCTGCTGTGCGCGATCGGCGATATCCTTGTCCTCGCCATATTCGTAAAAATTATTGTAGTGGGTGACGAGCTTCTCGTCGGTGAGCGGGCGGTCGAGCGTGTATTTTTCATCGCGCTTGGCGGGATAGAGCCCGGCCGAGGGATCGGCCGCGACCGCGGCATCCGCGGCAGAGGCGGCGCGCGCCGGGAGCATCGCGCCGGCGGCCGCGGCGAGCGAGCCCATGCCCATCGCTTTCAAGAGATTGCGGCGGTCGAGAAACGCTGCTTCGGGCGTCGCCTCGCTTTCGGGAATTTCCCAGCCGCGCTTGACCTTGACGAGCATCTCGGACCTCCACCAATCCACAATCGACCTGCCGGAGCGATAATCTCGGCGCCGGTACTCAGCAAGTCAAAGAACCGCGATTGCCGGCGCCCTCGATCTATCCTTCGCACGGCGGGGGGAAAAGGTTACAGGGGAGATCGCCCTTGGCTACGCCGCTTCGCCGCCGCGGCCGTGGAGCACCTTCTCGGCGAGCTTGCCGGTGATTTCCTGGAGATGATCGAAGCGCGTCGTGTAGCTGCCGACGCCCAAGGTCACCGAGCGCAGCTCGACGATCAAATCATGCAGCTCCGAGGCCGGCATATTGGCCTCGACCTCGTCCCAGCCCGGCCAATTGGCTTTCGCATCGAAACCGAGAATCTGGCCGCGCCGCCCGGAGACGATGCGCTGCACGCGCGAGGTGAAGGCATTCGGCACCGCGATCGTCACATGGTTGATCGGCTCGAGCAGCACCGGATCGCATTTCGGCATCGCCTCGGACATGGCCTGGCGCGCCACCGTCTTGAAGGCCTGGTCCGAGCTGTCGACGGCGTGGAACTGGCCGGTGGTCAGCGTGACCGCGACATCGACCACGGGAAATCCCAAGGGGCCGCGCTTCAGATAGTCCATCACGCCTTCTTCGACCGCGGGAATGTAGTTGCGCGGGATGGCGCCACCGACCACCGCGTCCTTGAAGACATGGCCGGTGCCCCGCGGCAGCGGCTTCACCTCGATCTGGATATCGGCGAATTGGCCGTGGCCGCCGGATTGCCGCTTAAAGCGCGAATGCAGCGCGGTTCCCGCTTTGATGGTCTCTTTATAAGGAATTTGCGGACGCCGCGTCGCGACGGCGAGGTTGTAGCGTTGGCGCAGCCGGTCGAGCGCGATCTGGAGATGAATGTCGCCCTGCCCCCACAGCACCATTTCCTGGAGCTCGGCATTGTGCTCGAGCGACAGCGTCGGGTCTTCCTCGATGAGACGCGCGACGGCGCCGGTCAGCTTCACATCGTCGGTGCGCTTTTCCGCCGCGACCGCGAGGCCGTAGACCGCGGCCGGCAGCGGTACATGCGGCAGCTCGGGCGGCGTGCCGGTCGAGAGCACCGCTCCGGTCGGGATGCCTTCGAGCCGCGCCAAGGCCACGACTTCGCCGGCGCCGGCCGCGGCGATTTTGGTCGCCTGCGCGCCGAGAAGCCGCAGCACGCCGGCAACGCGCACGCCGTTGAGGCTCATGCCCTCGGTGATCTCGCCGCTCCAGATGCGCGCCAGCGACAGCTTGCCGGCATTGGGCGGATGATAGGTCTTGATCACCTGCGCCACGGTGTCGGCGCTGTTGGGGTCGAGCTTCAGCCGCGCGGCGGTGACGCCGGCCTCCGGCGTCTCATGCCGCAGCGCCTTCAACAGGCGGCGCACGCCGTGATCGAGCTGGGCCGCACCGAGGAACACCGGCACGATCAGATCGCGGCGCAGATTCTGCGTCAGGTGGCGGTAGATTTCTTCCTTCGAGGGCTGCACGTCCTCGAGCAATTGCTCCAAGAGCTTGTCGTCGAAATCCGCGAGCTTCTCGACGAGGCCGGCGCGATTGGTCTGCTCCTCGCCGCTCATATCGTCGGGCAGCTTGATCAGATCGGAGGCCTGGCCGGGCTTGTAGCGATAGGCGCGCTCGCTGACGAGATCGACATAGCCCGCGGTCGCCGTCTCGGGACCGGGCACCGGCACCTGGCGCAGGACCAGCGGCCGCTGCGACACGCTTTGCAGCGCCGCCAGCACTTCGGAAACGCGCGAAGCGGCGGTGTCCATCTTGTTGATGAACACCATGTGCGGGATTTCGTGATCGTCGAGGAACTTGAAAAGAGGCGCGAGGGTCAAAGCGCGCTCGACCTCGGGCTCGCACACCACCACCGCGACATCCGCGGCGAGAAGCGCGGTCTGCGCTTCCCAGGCAAGCTCCACCGAGCCGGGGCAATCGAGAAAGGTCCAGGGATCGTCGAGATAGGTTGCGCGCGCGACATTGATCTCGGTCGACATTTCGCGCGATCGCGCTTCATGCGCGTGATCGCCGACCGTGTTGTGCTCTTTCTGCGTGCCGCGCCGGCCGATCGTACCCGACGCAAAGAGCAGCGCTTCGAGCAGCGTCGTCTTTCCGGAAAGATAGGGCCCAACCAAAGCCGCACAGCGCGGCCCCGCAGCTCTGTCGGTCATAATCGCCTCCTTCCCGTCGCGTAAGGGCGCGAGGTCCGGAAGCCCGTTAACCAAGGCGGGCCGCCGACCGCGCCAAGCGTTGAAACAATGCTCGCGCGCCGGCGCGCATCTGGCAATGGGAATCTGGCAAAGCCGGCGCTGGGCCCGCTGTGCTGCGCCGCAAACTCTAGAATCCGTCCAATTCGCTCCCGCCAACGCAGCCGCGCGCGCCCTGCACGCGAGCCCGCGTTAATCTCTATCGACAGGGCGCGCCGCATTGCCCATAACCATCGCCTTCGGACAGGCCCGGCCCGTCCGGCGATCAACGCGAGGAAGAATGAAAGTCGGAGTTTTCGATCACGTCGAGCGCGCGGACCGGCCGCTGGCCGATCTCTATGACGAGCGCCTGAAATTCGCCGCTGCGGCCGACGAGGCCGGGTTCTATTGCCTGCATGTGGCCGAGCATCACTGCACGCCGCTCAACATGGTGCCCGAGCCCAGCGTCTATCTCGCCGCGGTCGCGCGCGCGACCAAGCGGATTCATTTTGGGCCGCTGGTCTATCTGCTGCCGCTCTACTCGCCGCTGCGCCTCATCGAAGAGATCTGCATGCTCGATCATCTCGGCCGCGGCCGGCTCGAGGTCGGCGTCGGGCGCGGCGTCTCGCCTTTCGAGCTCAACTATCACAAGGTCGATCACGGCGAATCGCGCGACATTTTCATCGACGCCTATGAGTGCGTGCTCGAAGGCCTGACGCATGACAGCTTCAGCTTCAAGGGCAAGTATTTCACCTATGGCGAGACGCCGATGCCGATGCGCCCCTACCAGCAGCCGCACCCGGCGCTGTGGTACGGCTCGTCCAACCCCATCGGCTCGACTTGGGCGGGCGAGCATGGGCTGAACTTCACCGCCAACGGTCCGACCGATTTCGCCAAGGGCAATATCGCCGCGTTTCGCGAGGCGCTCGCCAAGCGCGGCGCGCCGATGATCGCCAAGCCCGAGTTCAAGGAGGGCGTCGCGATCGGCGCGTTGCGGCATATCGTCGTCGCCGAGACCGAGGAGGCCGCGATCCGCATCGCCAAGCCCGCTTTCGATTATCACCTCGGCAGCCTCAATTACCTGCGCAAGCTGCACAACTCGATGGAATTCACCACGCGGCTCAACGTGCAGCGCGGCCAGAATTTCGAGGAATGCGTCAAGAACGGCATGGTGATCGTGGGCACGCCGGCGCAGGTGACCGACGCGATCGCGCGCCAGACGCGCGAGATGGGCATCAACTATCTCCTCACCTATCTGCTCTTCGGCACCATGAGCTTTGCCGATGCCGAACGCTCGCTCGAGCTCTTTGCGACGCGCGTGATGCCGGCCATCGCCGCGCTGTAGCGCCGCTCCGCGCCGCCCCGCAAAAATCGGGGACAGGGATTGCGCCCGCCGGAATTGACAGGCGCGCGCATTCGCGGTTCTTTGGCGCGTCGTTGACAAACCCGCTCGGCCAAGGCGGGCGCCAAAACAAAGGGAAGCGGCTCATGAGCGTCGAACGCGCAACCGGAGAGGGTATCGGGCAGCCTTTGCCGCGCCAGGAGGATTTGCGGCTGCTGCGCGGCCGGGGACATTATGCGGCCGATCATGTGATGCCGAACATGGTCTTTGCCGCGATGGTGCGCTCGCCGCATGCGCATGCGCGCATCAAAGCCATCGACACGCGCGCCGCGAAGGCGGCACCCGGCGTGGTCGCGGTCTATACCGGCGCCGATTGGCTCGCCGACGGCAAGAAGCCGATCCCGCACAGCGCGTCCTATGTCGGCCCGCCGGATGTCGCGCTGACCCTAAAGCCCGGCTACAAGGTCTATGACGCGCCCCATTTGCCGATGCCCGACAAGATCGTGCATTTCGTCGGCGAAGGGGTGGCGATGGTGATCGCCGAGACCCACGACCAGGCGAAGGACGCGGCCGAGCTGGTCGAAGTCGAATACGAAGCGCTGCCGCCGGTCGTGCGCGCCGCGGATGCGGTGAAGCCGGGCGCGGTCCCGGTGTGGGAAGAGCGCCGCGACAACATCGCGCTCGATGCCGAGGTCGGCGACAAGGCGAAGACCGACGCGGCTTTCGCCAAAGCCAGGCATATCGTCAAGTTCGAGACCTGGATCAACCGCGTCACCGGCACGCCGATGGAGCCGCGCACCGCCTTGGGCTTCATCGACGAGAAGGGCCGCTACACCATCTGGGCCGGCACCGGCGGCGGCATGATCCGCGAGCGCCAGGTGCTCGCCGGTGCGCTCGGCGTGCCGGTCGAGCAATGCCGCGCGATGTGCGGCGATATGGGCGGCAATTTCGGCACGCGCAACCAGTTCTTCCCCGAATATGCCGTGCTGCCTTGGGCGGCGAAGAAGCTCGGCCGTCCGGTCAAGCTCATGGTCGAGCGCAGCGACTGCTTCCTCACCGATTACGAAGGCCGCGATCTGACCTCGAGCGTCGAATTGGCGCTCGACGAAACCGGTCGCTTCCTCGCCATTCGCGGCACCAATCTCAGCAATATCGGCTGCTACACCACCCATTTCACGCCGCTCAGGAAAGGCCTCGGCATCATGTCGGGCGTCTACGACATTCCGGCAGTGCATTTCCGCGGCTGCGCGGTGATGACCAACACCATCCCGACCACGCCCTATCGCAGCGCCGGCCGGCCCGAGGCGATCTACATCATGGAGCGCCTCGTCGATCTTGCCGCGCAGCAATGCGGCTTCGATCCCGTCGAGCTGCGGCGCAAGAATTTCATCCGTCCGAACGCCTTCCCCTATACCAACGGCGTCGGCATCACCTACGACAATGGCGAATACGAGCTCGGCCTCGACACCGCGCTGCGCCTTGCCGATTTCAACGGCTTTGCCGCGCGCAAAGCGGAGGCAAAGACGCGCGGCAAGCTCAGGGGCATCGGCATCGCCAACTACATCGAGGGCGCCGGCGGCGCGCCGCGCGAGCGCGCCGAGATCACCGTCGGCGCCAATGGCCGCGTCGAGCTCGTGCTCGGCACGATGAATAGCGGCCAAGGCCACGAGACCAGCTTTCCGCAGCTCATCTGCGAATGGCTCGGCGTGCCTTTCAACACGATCGATTACGTCGCGCATGACACGGATCGCGTCAAAGCCGGCGGCGGCTCGCATTCCGGCCGCTCGATGCGCATCGCCAGCCTCGCCATCGGCGAGGCGACCGACGTCATCATCGAAAAGGGCCGCAAACTCGCCGCACATATCCTCGAAGTGAGCCCGGTGGACGTCGATTTCGCCAAGGGCGTCTTCACCATCCGGGGCACGGACCGGCATATCGGCATTTTCGAGGTGGCGAAAGCCGCGGCGACGCGCAACAACCTGCCCGACGATCTGAAAGGCAAGCTCGACGGCATCGGCGATCACACCGTCTCGGTCGGCGCCTACCCTTCGGGCACGCATATCTGCGAGGTCGAGGTCGATCCCGACACCGGCTATGTCCAGCTCGTTGGCTGGTACGGCGCCGACGATGTCGGCCTCGCGGTCAATCCGCTGATCCTCCACGGCCAGACCCATGGCGCCGCGGCGCAAGGCATCGGCCAGGCGATGCTCGAGGATGTCGCTTACGACCGCGAGAGCGGCCAGATGCTTGCCGGCTCGTTCATGGATTACGCCGTGCCGCGCGCCGACTACCTGCCCTCGTTCGATTGCGAGCTGATCGAGATCCCGGCGACGAGCCACAAATTCGGCATCCGGCCGGGCGGCGAAGGCGGCACGACGCCGGCGCTCGGCGCGTGCATCAACGCGGTGGTGAACGCGCTGTCGGAGCTCGGCGTGCGCCATGTCGAGATGCCGGCGACGCCCGAGCGCGTCTGGCGCGCGATCCAGGAGGCACGGACGGCTAAATAGTCATGACCACCCTACCGTCGCCCCTGCGAAGGCGGGGGTCCAGGGCAACAAGCGCGTTGCATCCCTGGATTCCCACTTACGCGGGAATGACAAGATAGAATGCAATCAGAACAGGGAGGACTCATGAGGCTCTATCGAAAGGTCGCGCTGGCCGCGCTGGCGGCGGCGCTCTTCGCCACGTCGGCGCAGGCCGAGGACAAGATCCGGTTCGGCAAGGCCTTCCCGGGCTTGTTCCAATTCACGCCGGTCGATCTCGGCGTCGAGAAAGGCTTCTTCAAGAAGCGCGGTCTCGATATCGAGATCACGAGCTTCTTCGGCGACGCGAAACAGCAACAGGCTTACGGCGCCGGCGCGATCGATATGGCGATCGGCGGCGGCGCGGGCATGGCGTTCATCGCCAAGGGCTCGCCGATCCTCGCGGTCGCCGAAGCCGCCGGGCCGCCGCTCGGCATCACGCTCAGCGTCTGGGCCGACACGCCCTACAAGACCGTCCAAGACCTCAAAGGCAAGATCGTCAGCGGCGCCTCGGTCGGCGATCAGACCGAATGGTTCGTGCGCCAGCTCTCGATCCTCCAAGGCTGGGGGCCGAACGGCTTCAACTATGTGCCTCTCGGCGCGAGCGAGGCGCAGATCGCGGCGCTGAAGACGCATCAGGTCGCGGCAGCCCCGCTCGACATCACCACCGCCGTCACGCTGGAGTCGCAGGGCCAGGGACGGATCGTGGTGCGCTTCGGCAAGGTGATCACCGCTTACATCAATCATGTGATCACCGCCTCGAACGACATGATCGCCAAGCGTCCCGACGATGTGCGGAAATTCCTCGCCGGCTGGTTCGAGAGCGCCGTCTACTTCAAGACGCATAAGGAGGAGGCGGTGAAGTTCACCGCGCAGCTGCTGAAAAGGCCCGAGCCGATCATCAGCCGCGTCTTCGATGAAGCCTCGCCGATGATCACGGATAACGGGCATTTCGATCCGAAAGGCCTCGCGGCGATCCGCCAATCCCTGGTCGACACGAAAATCCTCCCCACGCAGCCCGACATGTCGAAGCTCTATACGGAGAAGTTCCTGCCGAACTGAGGCTACGCGGG
>Ga0070681_10000993_pt1 | contig 24015 bp, 19 predicted proteins | sample KBSC83BmetaG_FD_65650 | JGI IMG/M metagenome (GOLD analysis project Ga0070681, IMG submission 65650) | Corn rhizosphere microbial communities from Kellogg Biological Station, Michigan, USA - KBS C8-3B metaG | ecosystem: Host-associated > Plants > Roots > Rhizosphere | place: USA: Michigan...
TGTGCGGGCCGATCGTGGTGTCGGTGTCGAGCAGCAACCCGGCGTGACGGGTGGCGCCGAGCAGGCTGGACAGGTCCCAGACCAGCATCTGCACCGCGGACCGGCCATGCCGCCGCGGCACCGACGGCCCGGACTCCACCGTCGGTTCGCTGGCCGGTTCGCTGGCCGGTTCGCTGGCCGGTTCGGTGGTGTCGACGGAACCCGAATCGCGGTCACCATCACTGTCACCGTCGCTGTCGCCATCAGTGTCACCGTCGCTGTCGCTTGCGGTGTCGTCTGCGGCGCGGGCGGGGATGGGGTGGTGGTTGTCTCGGTCGCAGGTGGCGGCGTCGCCGTGGGCGAGGAAGCTGTCGGCCCAGCAGACGAGGGCTTCGACCCGGAGTTCGTCGAGGGTGCGGGGGTCGCCGTCGTTCTTGCGCCGCCTCGCCCAGGTGTCGGCGGCGAGGTAGATCCGGTCGAGTTTCTCCACCGGCATTTCGGCGAACAGCTGTCCCATCCCGTCGCCGTGGTGCTGGCGGACCAGCCGGATCACCCGCCGCTGGTCTTTACGGCGGGCGTCGATGCCGTCGGGGTCGACCTGGTCAACCGCGCGGCGGACCGCGGCGTCGAACCACGACGGCGGCTGCTTCCACGCCCGGCCCAGCACCTTGCCCTCGACCCGTGCGGTCTGCTCGGCGGTGAGGGACACGACCGCGGACGCGAGCATGCTGGCCTTACGCCAGGTCAGGTCCCCGGCCAGCGCCGCACGCTGCGCGCCCGGCAGCCGAGCGGCCATCATCGTCGCGGTCGCGACCACGTCGGACGCGCTGCCACGGCCGAGTCCGAGCGCCGGCCCGACCGCCAGCGACGCGGTCCCCGCCTGCGGGATCTGCGGGGACTCCATGCACACCTCAACGAACGCGGTCACGCCGAGACCGCGGCGGGCGTGCGCGGCGTTCGCGACCCGGTCCATCGCCACCACATAACCCAGCCGCACATCGTCATCCAGCGTCGCCGGGTCGATATCCCACAACGCGGCGGCCAGCTCGGCGGTGATCGGCTCGACCTCACCCCGCGCGATCACCTCCGCTGGGCTGACGATCAACTCCTGCACCGACCGGTGGTGTCCGGCGCCGGCCAAACCGGCGTTCTCGAGCCAACGAGGCGGGCTGGCGATATCTACCACCCACTGCTCACTACCTTGCTCGAACATACGTTCGATCTTACCGGGCATGTCCGACATGTCAAGCGTGCGACCACAGAATTTCCCTTTATCCTCAACAAATTTGGGCCTGTGGGAAATGCACAAAGGCGCGCCACACCGGACAGCGGAAGGAAAGGCCTCGAAGTTCTAGCCGGTGTTTTGGAGGCCGGCGGCGACACCGTTCACGGTCAGCAAGAGCAAGTCGCGCAGTCGTTGCTCCTCGCGTTCATCAGTGAGACCCCCACGCAACGTGGACAACGCACGCAGCTGCAGATGCGACAACGCATCGACGTACGGGTTGCGCAGGTCGACCGCAGCACCGAGCACGCGACGTCGCTCCAGCAACCGCTCTTGTTGCAGCACCTCCAGCACAAGCCCGCAGGACAAGTCGAGCTCGGCCAGGATTCGCGCGGTCAGGTCCGGCCGCTCCCCCAGCGCGAGATAACCGTCGGCGACCCCGCGGTCGGTCTTGGCCAGGCTCATCTCGGCGTTGTCGACGAGCGCTCTGAACAACGGCCAGTCTCGATGGGCCGCACGCAGCTCGTCCATGTCGCCGACAGCGTTGAAGCCGCTGCCCAACCCATACCAGCCGGTCAGGTTGCACCGCGTCTGCGACCAGGCGAACACCCATGGAATTGCGCGAAGGTCCGCAAGCGAGCGCGGCCCGGCACCCGGGCGTCGCGCCGGACGTGACCCCAGCGACAGCTCGGCCAGCTCCTCCAACGGGCTCACCCGCGCGAAGAACTCGGCGAAACCATCCGTCTCGACAAGTGCGCGGTATGACGCCCGCGCCGCCTCCTCCATCGTCGCGCCGAGGTCAGCAAAACGTTCAGCAGCGCTGGCGTTGCGTTTCTCCACTGCCGGCGTTTCGGCCAGGAGTGCAGCAGACGTCACTTGCTCGAGATGCCGCGCGGCGATGTGGCTGTTGCCATAGCGTGCGAACACCACTTCGCCCTGCTCGGTCACCTTGAATCGATGGCTGACCGAGTGCGGCGGCTGCGCGAGGATCGCCCGGTTGACCGGGCCGCCCCCACGACCTAACGAGCCACCGCGTCCGTGGAACAAGGTGAGCCGGATGTTGTTTCGAGTAGCCCAGTCCGCAAGCGCAGCTTGCGCGTCATACAGGAGCAACGTGGCGGACAGCGGACCGACGTCCTTGGCAGAGTCGGAGTAGCCCAGCATCACTTCCAGCCGACGGTCTCGTGCGTCAAGGATCGTGGCGGTGCCGGGAAGCTGAAGCCATTCGTCGAGCACCTCGGTGCAGCGACGCAGATCTTCGCCGGTCTCGAACAATGGGACGACCATGAGCTCCATCGACTTGGACCCCAGTGCTGCACGCGCAAGTGCCGGCACCGCGGCGAGATCCGCAGCGTCAGAACAGAAACTCACGACATAGCGGCGCAGCGCGCGCGGCCCCCAACGCTCCTGGACAACAGCCATCACTCGCAACGTCGCCAGCACTTCGTCGGTCATCTCGCCCGCACTGCCGGCTGCCGCAGACCAGCCCTCGGTGGCGAGTCGATCCAGTTCGACAGCACTGGGCACGTCGTCGACGCCCAGCAGCTCTCGCAGCGCAATTGCATGAACGGCACTGTGTTGGCGTACCTCGAGCTCCGCGAGATGGAAGCCGTACGTCTCCGCCTGCCAGATGAGGTGGTGCAGTTCGCCGGTCGCGGCGCGCTCCGCGCCGGCGTGCAATAGCGACTCCTGGACGAGTCGCAACTCGGTCAGCAGTTCGCTGACGTCGCGATAGCCGAGGTCGGCGTTGCGTTGTCGAGTTGCCGCCAATCGGTGCGCTGCCAACGTGAGCTTCTGCCGATGGGGCTGGCGGTCGGCCGAACGACTAATCGCCGCCATGAGGTCCGGATGCGCTACCCGGTCGTCGGTAAGCGCGCTCGTGAGTGAAGGGCTCGGCGCGGCTAGCGACTCGTCCATGCTCAGCGACGCACCGATCCGTCGGGCTGCGTTCTCCAAGGCCCGCAAGACATGGTCGGCCTGCACGTCGGCGGTCTGACGAGTCACGTCCGCGGTGACCAGTGGATTGCCGTCGCGGTCGCCACCGACCCAGCTGCCCAACCGCAAAAACGCCGGCACCGACAACACCGAAGTCGCGTCGTCGCTGCCGAGTGCCGCGTCCATCGCGCGATAAACCGCAGGTGCGAGACGAAACAGGGTTTCGTCGAAGATGGCCATCATCGACCGCACTTCGTCCAATGGCTCGAGCCGTCGAGAACGCACCAGTGCCGTCCGCCACAGGATCGTGATTTCTTCCAGCAGTCGCCGTCGGCTCTCCTCGCGCTCGGTGGCCCCGCTTCGGGGATCGTCATACCGATCCATCTCGGCGGCGACGCGCGCGAGTGCGGTGACAACGGCACGACGCCGCGCCTCGGTCGGATGCGCCGTGAGCACTGGATGGATCTCGAGCTCTGACAAGGCCGCTGCGACACCGTCGGGTCCGACGCCGGCGACCGCCGCAGCCAACGAGTCCTCGGTTGGCGGCGCATCTGCCTGGTCCCGTGAACGCAGCACGCGAACCCGGTGCCGCTCTTCCGCAAGGTTCACCAGGTGGAACAGAACCGCGAACGCGTGCGCCACCTGGTCGGCGCGGTCCACGGACATCGCGTCGACAAGCCGGCGCGGTTCGCCGCGGTCGCCACTACGCCGCGCATCACGCGCGGCTCGGCGCAACCGCTCGACGTCGTCATAGAGATCAGCGCCTCCGGTCTCCGCCACGACCTGTCCGAGCAATCCGCCGAGAAAGCGGACGTCGTCGTGCAACGCTGCGAATTCGTCCGGTCGCACGCTCGCCACGAGGGGAGCCTAGGGAGGGTCGCCGCGCACGCAGGAGTTGGCTATCGATACGCCGAACTCCCTCTGCTCGTGAAGCGCTTCATGGTTGTCGCGGCGATAGCTGCTCTTGCATCTGGCTGTACGTCGCAGCCGCCCACGCTTGCCTACTTCGACACGACCAAAGGCGGCACGGTCGCAGGAAATGTTCTCGGCCGCATCGATGCGTGGCAGCACATCCTGGCGATGCTTGCCCGACTTCGATAGGCGGAGTCAGCCGGGCACGACGCCGGGTGCCGACTCGTCGACCTCCGCCGGCCGCATCTGGATGAGGAACAGAGCCGCCACGAAGGCGACTGCCATGAACACCGAGCCGGTCAGGAATGCGGCATCGGCGCCATGGGTGAACGCTTGCCCCTGCAGCGCCTGCGACGACATGCCAGCAGCGTGGTCGCCGACGTAGCTCCTCGCCGCATGACTGGCCACGGTCACGAGCGACGCAAGGCCGAGCGTGCCGCCGACCTGCTGTCCCACGTTGAGCATCGCTGACGCGATACCGGTGTCCTGCCGCTCGACCTTGGAGACCGCCGCGAGAGTGATCGGCACGAAGATCGACCCCATCCCCATCGCGACGAGGATGATCGACGGCAGAACGCGACCGGGGTATGACGAATGCACCGTCAACCGATGCAGGTTGTAGAGACCGAGGCCACCGAACAGCGCGCCCGCAGCAATGATCAGTTTCGGCTCGACGCGGTGCACCAGACGGCTGACGACCTGTGCAACGAACACGATCGTCACGCTGACCGGAAGGAAAGCCAGGCCCGCCTGGATTGGACTGAATCCTTTGACGATCTGCAAATACTGCGTGAGGAAGTAGAACATCGCGAACACTGCCGCACCGATGATGAGCATCACGGTGTAGGCACCAACTCGACTGCGGTTGTGGAACAGCCGCAGCGGCATGAGCGGTTGGCTCGCACGCGCCTGCATCGTCACGAACACCGTCAACAGCACCGCCGCAAGGACGAACGCGCCAATCGTGATGTTGTTGCGCCAACCGTCGGTCGCGGCATGGATGAAGCCGTAGACAAGGATTCCCATGCCCAAGGTCGACGTCACGGCGTCGAGGGCAGCGAACCGCCCGTCGCCGCGCGCCGACTCCTTGAGAACGAATGGCGTTGCTACTGCGACGGCCAATCCGATCGGAGCGTTGACGAAGAACACCCACCGCCACGACAGATAGTCGGTCAGCAAGCCACCGAGGATCAGGCCGATCGCCGCGCCCGCGCCGGACACGGCTGCATAGACACCGAACGCGCGATTGCGCGGCTTGCCCTCGGCAAACGTCGTCGTGATGAGCGCCAGCGCTGTGGGCGATGCAATCGCGCCACCGACACCCTGCAGCGCACGCATCGCAAGCAGCCAGCCCTTGTCCCAGGCGAAGCCGCCCGCAAGGCTCGCTAGCGCGAAGATCAGCACACCGGTCATGAACATTCGCCGACGGCCGAACAGGTCCCCCGCTCGGCCACCGAGCAGGAGCAGTCCGCCGAAGACAAGGGTGTAGGAGTTCAGCACCCACGACAGGTCCGCGATGCTCGTGAAGCCCAACGCAGTCCGGATGTGCGGCAACGCGATGTTCACGATCGTCGCGTCGAGGACGACCATCAGCTGAGCGCTCGCGATCACGAGCAGCGCGACATTGGGATGCCGGACGCGGTCGGGCGAGCCGCGCTCGGCACCGGAGGTCGTGTCGGCGGTCGCGGTGGCCATGGGCGGCTCCCGGTATCGGCGTACACATTAGGGAACGGTGGCGTTCTCTAACGCCAGCAACGTAACTGATCGTTGTAAGGAACGCAAGCGTTCTCTATGGTGACGTCGTGAGCGCTGAGGCGGTGCCTGCGGAGCGGTCGATCCGCAGACGCGGGGATGCCCTGCTCGGCGCCATCCACGCCGCGGTGATGGACGAGCTGGCCGAGGTCGGATACGCCGGGCTGTCGATCGAGCGCGTCGCCGAGCGCGCCCGAACCGGCAAGGCGAGCATCTACCGGCGCTGGCCGAGCCGGCTCGAACTCGTCCTCGACGCGATCGACAGCGTCATACCGCGACTCGACGAGGCGCCCGACACCGGATCGATCCGCGCCGACCTTCTGTATGTCCTGCGTCAGATTGCGGCCACGATGAGCACCCGCGACGGCGCGGCCGCCAAGGCATGCATCGAAGGCCACGACGACGAGCTCGCGCGTGCCGTGCGGGAGCGGCTGCTGCCGCCACGTAAGGCGATGATGCTCGCGATCCTCCAGCGCGCGGTCGACCGCAGCGAAGTCCGGCCCGAGGCGGTGACGCAGCGGATTGCCGAGACCGGGCCGATGCTCCTGCACGGCGAGCTGCTGCAACGCGGCGCACCCATTCGCGACGAGGCCGTGGTCAGCATCGTCGACGAGGTCCTCATGCCGTTGCTACGGCGGGCATAGCGTGAGGCGGTGACCACCGCCGGCTACAGCGGCACCCCGTTGCATCGCAAGCTAGGCGTCAAACCGGACAGCCGAGTCCTGCTCGTGGCGGCGCCCGTCGGCTTCGAGTTTGACACCGTGCCGCCAGGAGCGGTCGTGCACACCAGAGCCGCCGGCTCGTCGTACGACGTCATCATCGCGTTCTCCCCCGACCTGAAGCGGCTCGAGCAGCGCTTCGACAACCTCGCGCAACGGCTGACGACCGCCGGCGCGTTGTGGATCGCCTGGCCGAAGAAGGCGAGCGGCGTGCCCAGCGATCTGGACGACAACGTGGTGCGCGCCGTGGGGCTGGCGTCCGGTCTGGTCGACGTGAAGGTCGCCGCCATCGACACGACGTGGTCCGGCATGAAGTTCGTCCGCCGCCTGCGCGACCGGTGAGGGGGCCCAACATGACGGGGCCATTCAGGTAACAAAACGGGCGCGTCGCTGCGCAAGTCTGGCTTCTCCAGAGCCGACGATGATTTTGTGGAACTCACACGCATCATCCGCCCGGCTCTCGTGCTCGACGAGGCATCGGGAACCCGCATCGTTGCCGAGCTGAGCAAGCGCGACGTCGGCCGCGGCGGCTGCTGGAACGCGAGCACGACGATCTGGCAGCGCTACACCGGCCCATGGGACGGGGCAGGCGGTACCCGGGGCAACTCGCAACTCGTCGGCACCATCGCGGTCGCCTACGGCATGCCGATCCGCAACCACATCACGGTCTACCGCGTCACGGTCACCGAGGCCGGCGCGGACGCCGGCTTCAGCGTCGACTCGCTGTGCGATGAGGCGCTCGCCTACGGCGGGCTCACGTTCGCCACGTGCGCCCGGGCGGAGCTGGCCGAGCCGCCGCTCGCCGACCCGTTCCACGCCCGCCGCTGAACCTCGGGCGACAAGCCAGCGCAAAGTAGGCCATAGTGCCCCCACTCCGTTGTGACGCAGGGGGCCCAGATGCGATCCAAGGTGTTAGTTCTCGCTGCCGTCGGCGCCATCGCCTGCGTTGCCGTGACCGGCACAAGCGCGGTTGCGTCGGTCGGCACGAGCGCCGTCGCCGATACCGGTAGCGACGCCGGTCAGATCACGTTCGGCGTGCCGTACGTGACCGACCCCATCCACACCTATGGCGAGCCGAACATCGGCTTCGAGCCGGCCGCCTCCGGCAACGCGGACGGCAAATACGTCTACGTCAGCGGACCCGCCGGCACCGGATCGCAGCGCAGCATCTGGGAGGGCTCGAGCGACGGCGGCCAGACCTTCCGCCCGATCGGCCCGCTCGCCGCGCCGACCGCAGGTGCGAGCACCAACGCGCCGCCCGGCGGCGGTGACACCGAGATCGCGTTCGACCACACCGGCAAGCAGTACTTCGCCGACCTCTATGCCCTCACGTGCTTCCGCGTCGCGACCGCGACCGACCACGGCGCGACCGCGATGACCAGCCCGCATGGGTGCGACCAGTACCCGGGTGCCGACCGCCAGTGGATGGCCATGTGGGACCCGACCGGCTCGACCCAGTCGGCCTACCAAGGCCCCTTCCCCGTCTTGTACATGGAGTACAACCACTACGTCACGTCGACCGGGCCCGGCTCAGGCGCGTGGATCAAGAGCGCCGACGGCCTCACCTGGAGTTCCGCATCGGCAACGACCGACAGCAGTGGTCAGGGCAATGACCACTTCGGCGCCGACGGCTACCCCTCGATCGACCAGGTGACGGGAAAGGTCTTCGAGGCGACATACAGCGGCAACACCATCCGTCTGAATATCGGTACGCCGGGAGCCGACGGCAACCTCACCTTCCTCGACGACGCCGGTCAGGGCGGGCTCATCACGGTCGCCAGCAACGTCATCAACAGCGGCGACGTCGCCAACTTCGTCGTGTCGTCGATGGACAGCGCGCGCAACCTCTATGTCACGTGGGTCGGTCGCAGCGACAACCCGACAGAGCGCCAGGTATGGGTCTCGGCAGCAAGCGCGGCCTCCGGGTGGCGGGACTGGACGGCACCCGTGCAGGTGAGCGACGGGCTCGCTGCCACCGGCGACCAGGTCAACGTCTTCCCGTGGATCAAGGCCGGCGGCGCCGGCCGTGCAGACACTGTCTGGTACGGCGACAAGAGCGCCCTCGACCCGAGTAGCACCGACAGCGGGCACGAGTGGAACGTCTTCATGAGCCAGCTGGTTTTCCCGACTGACGGCACGGGAGCCATCACCGGAGCGGCACCGAGCATTCAGCTCGTCAAGGTGACCCCGCACCCGATGGACTACCTCGACGTCTGTCTCTCCGGCACCGGCTGCATCGAGTCGCAGGGCAACCGCAATCTGGCCGACTTCTTCATGGTCACCACGGATCCGCAGGGCCGTGCGCAGATCGTCTACAACGACCTGTCCAATGGCCTGATCCAGCTCGGCAGCAGCAACGCCGCCGACCACGCGGGTGCACCCGTCGTCATGATCGCCCACCAGAACAGCGGCCCGGGCCTGTTCGGTGACCCGGTGACCGGCCCGTCGGCCACGCCTGTCTCGGGTCAGTCGGACGCTTCGGGCGACGCGCTCTATCCCGTGCTGGGCGGCGCTAACCAGCCCGCGTTCGACCTCACGAACAACGACTTGTCGCTGGACAACGGCGTGCTGACGGTGACCATGAAGGTCGCGAACCTGAGCCAGCTGCCGCAGGGTGCCGCCGCGACGGGTGGCGCACTTGCCGAATACGTCACCCGCTGGCAGATGGGCAACACGCTCTACTACGCCGAGGCGTCGATGGCGGGCAACAGTGGCAGCGCTCAGTTCGCTGCCGGCAAGGTGCAAAGCGTCGACCTCTGCTCGGTGTCGGCGTGCGATCCGCACGTGCTCGTCTATCCCGAGGGCCCGTCGTCGTCGTCAAGTCGCGAGACCGGCACGGTCGATTGCCCGACCACGCCGTCCGCGACGACACCCTGCACGATCACGATCACCGTTCCGGTCGCCGACATCGGCAGCCCGACGTCGACCGATCTCCTGGAGTCGGTCGGTGCCTATGCGTTGAGCGCCGCGCACCCGCAGCTCGGAACGACTCAGGCGCAGGGCATGGCCGACAGCGTGCCGCTCGAGATCGACGGCATCTGCTGCTACAACTTCGCCGCCTCAGCGCCGTCCACCGACGTGCCGGAGTTCCCGCTCCCCGCAATCGCCGCCGGCTTCGCTTCACTCCTAGCGGTCGTCTTTGTCCGGCGTCGGAGGCGCGCCGTCGTCTAACGTGCGGGAGTGATCCCCGCACGTGCAGATGTCGTCGTTGTGGGCGGCGGGCATAACGGGCTTGTCGCCGCGATCTTGCTCGCTCGGGCCGGACTGTCCGTCGTTGTCCTGGAACGCGACCACGTCGTCGGCGGTGCCGCGCGAACCGAGCAACCGTTCGCGAAGGTTCCGGAGCTGCGCCAGTCAACCGGTGCCTATCTGTTGGGGCTCATGCCGCCGGAGCTCGAACAGCTGTTGGGCCTGAACCTCCCGTTGGTCCGCCGCGACCCGCACTACTTCCTGCCGACCACCGGCGATCGCTATCTGCTGATGGGTCGCGACCGCGCGGCGACCAGGAAGCAGTTCGTCGAGTTCTTCAGTGACACCGATCGCGACGCTGACGACCGACTGCAAGAAGAGATCGGTCACCTCCGCGACGACCTCGCTCCGGCCTGGCTGAACGAGCCGGGCTCGATCGAAGAGACCGCGGAGCGCTACATCCGTCCGGCGCTGCGGCAGACCTTCATCGACCTGGTCCGCGGCGACGTGGCGTCATACCTGGACCGGTTCGGGTTTGCCAGCGACCTCGTCACAGCTATGTATGCCGTCACTGATGGCCTGTCGGGTCTGCACGCCGGGCCGGACACCCCGGGCAGCGGACACAACTTCCTGGTCCACAACATGTGCCGGCTTCCCGGCGCAGACGGCACCTGGATGATCGTCGAGGGTGGCATGGGCGCGGTCACGCAACGGCTCGCTCGCCTGGCCGAGGACGCCGGCGCGACCATCGCCGTCAACGCGCCGGTGGCCGAGATCGTCACCACCGGCGGGTCGGTGACCTCGGTGTCGACCCGGGCCGGCGAGACCGTCGACGCGAGCGTCGTCGTCGCCGGCTGCGACCCCTTCACCCTCGCCGACCTGGCGTCGCTCCCCCAGTCGTTGCGCGACCGGCTCGACGCGGTGCAGCGACCGGGCACGACGTTGAAGGTCAACCTGGCGCTGCGCGACCTGCCGCGATTCGCCTGCCTGCCGCCCGACGCGCCATCGCCGTTCGGCTCGACCATCCACCTGCTCCCGCAAGAACGCCCGATGGACGCCGTCCGTGAGATGTGGGCCGACGTGCAGGCCGGCCGGCTGCCGAGCTTCCCGACGATCGAGTGGTATCTGCACACGACCGCCGATCCGTCGCTACGCGACCCGGAGGGACACCACTCGTCGGCGCTGTTCGTCCAGTCCGTGCCGTATGCCGTCGCCGGCTCGAGCTGGGACGCGGAGCTGGCGTCATACGTCGAGCAGATGCTCGCGATCTGTGACACGTTCGCGCCGGGCACGAGCGAGCTGGTCGCTGACGTCTTCGCCTTGCCTCCGCCCGGCATCGAGGCGCATTTCGGCATTCGGCACGGCCACATCCACCACATCGACAACGGCATCGCCTTTGACCAACGGATGCCCTATCGCACAGGCATCGATGGCCTGTATGCCGCGAGTGCCGGTTGTCACCCGGCCGGGTCCGTGATCGGTGCCGCGGGGCACAACGCCGCGCAAGTCGTCTTGCGTGACCTGGGGAAACGCGCGCCAGCGGCGTAGGCGCCGTTCTTCCTCAGCGCGTAGCCTGGGCGGTTGTGACAGAGCGGTCCACGCACACGGGCGGGCAGTCGGATCCACTTGCGGGCTTTGGCCCGAACGAGTGGCTGGTCTACGAGATGTACCAGCAGTACCTCAAGGACCCTGAGTCGGTCGACAAGGCGTGGTGGGACTTCTTCGCCGACTACAAGCCGACCGAGGCGAGCACCAACGGTGCCGCCACCGAGACCGCGCCCAAGCCGGCTCCGTCCACTCAGCTACCCCAGCCCGAGCGCAAGCCGACGGCGACTGCGAAGCCGGCGCCCGCCCCTGCGAAGCCGGCACCTGCGCCGGCGAAGCCGGCCGCCCCGGCGCCCGCAGCGGCCAAGCCGGAGGCCGCGGAGCCGGCCGCTGCCACGACTCCCGACCCTCACCTCGTCCAGCTGCGCGGCGCAGCGGCACGCGTCGTCACCAACATGGAGGCGAGCCTCGCGGTCCCGACCGCGACGAGCGTGCGCGCCATCCCCGCCAAGCTGCTCATCGACAACCGCGTCGTCATCAACAACCACCTGCGCCGCGGCCGCGGCGGCAAGGTCTCGTTCACCCACCTCATCGGCTATGCGCTCGTCAAGGCGATCAAGGACTTCCCGGTCATGAACCGCTCGTTCGCGCCGGTCGACGGCAAGCCGGCGCTCATCGAGCCGGAACACGTCAACCTGGGCCTGGCGATCGACCTGCAGAAGGACGACGGCACGCGGACGCTGGTCGTGCCCAACATCAAGAACGCGGACTCGCTCGACTTCGCGCGGTTCTGGGCGGCATACGAAGATGTCGTCCGCAAGGCGCGCACGAACAAGCTGACTGCCGACGACTTCGCCGGGACGACGATCAGCCTGACCAACCCCGGCACCATCGGCACGGTTCACTCCGTGCCGCGGCTGATGGTCAACCAGGGCGCGATCATCGGCGTCGGCGCGATGGAATATCCCGCCGAGTTCCAGGGTGCTGCCGACGACACGTTGGCCCGCCTCGCGGTGAGCAAGGTCATGACGCTGACGTCGACCTACGACCACCGGATCATCCAGGGCGCGGAGTCGGGCGACTTCCTGCGCCGGATGCACGGGCTGCTGCTCGGCGAGGAAGAGTTCTACGACGAGATCTTCCAGTCGTTGCGCATCCCCTACGAGCCGATCCGCTGGGCGCACGACCACGCGATCACCCACGACGAAGAGGTCGGCAAGCCGGCCCGGGTCATCGAGCTGATCCACGCCTACCGCGTGCGTGGACACCTGATGGCGGACACCAACCCGCTCGAGTTCGATCTGCGGCGCCATCCCGACCTCGACGTCGTGCAGCACGGGCTGACGCTGTGGGATCTCGACCGCGAGTTCCCCACCGGAGGTTTCGGTGGGAAGCAGCTGATGAAGCTGCGCGAGGTCCTCGGCGTGCTGCGTGACTCCTACTGCCGCACCATCGGCATCGAATACATGCACATCCAGGACCCCGAGCAGCGCAAGTGGATCCAGGACCGCGTCGAGCGCCATCACGAGTCGCTCGACCGCCAGGAGCAGCTGCGCATCCTCGGCAAGCTCAACCAGGCCGAAGCGTTCGAGACGTTCCTGCAGACCAAGTACGTCGGGCAGAAGCGGTTCTCGCTCGAAGGCGGCGAGTCCGTCGTTCCACTGCTCGACGCGGTTGTGTCCGAAGCTGCACATGACGACATGGACGAGGTCGTCATCGGTATGGCGCACCGCGGCCGCCTCAATGTGCTCACCAACATCGTCGGCAAGTCCTACGGCCAGGTGTTCCGCGAGTTCGAGGGCAACCTCGACCCGCGCACTGCGCACGGGTCGGGCGACGTGAAGTACCACCTTGGCGCCGAGGGCGAATACACCGCACTCGACGGCGAGAAGGTCAAGGTCTCGCTGACCTCCAACCCGTCGCACCTCGAAGCCGTAGACCCGGTCGTCGAAGGCATCGCGCGCGCCAAGCAGGACGTCATCAACCGCGGCGCGACCGGTTTCACCGTGCTGCCGATCCTCATCCACGGCGACGCGGCGTTCGCGGGTCAGGGTGTGGTCGCGGAGACGCTCAACCTCTCGCAGCTGCGCGGTTACCGAACCGGCGGCTCGGTCCACGTCATCATCAACAACCAGGTCGGCTTTACTACGTCGCCGACGTCTGCACGTTCCTCGGTCTACTCGACCGACGTGGCGCGCATGATCCAGGCGCCGATCTTCCACGTGAACGGCGACGACCCGGAGGCCGTCGTGCGCGTTGCGCGATTGGCTTACGAGTTCCGGCAGGCGTTCAAGAAGGACGTCGTCATCGACATGCTCTGCTACCGCCGGCGCGGTCATAGTGAGGTCGACGAGCCGTCGTTCACCCAGCCGGTGATGTATGACCTCATCGACGCGAAGCGCAGCGTCCGCAAGATCTACACCGAGTCGCTCATCGGCCGCGGTGACATCACGGTCGAGGAGGCCGAGGCCGCGCTGCGGGACTACCAGGAACAGCTCGAGCGGGTTTTTGCGGAGACACGCGACGCGGGCAATACGCCGCCGGAGATCGAGCCGGAGGCGCCGGCGGAGCGGTCGGCCGAGACTGCGGTCAGCACCGAGGTGCTGAAGCAGATCGGCGAGTCGCAGATCACGTTGCCCGAGGGGTTCACCGTGCACCCGCGGTTGCTGCCGCAGCTGCAAAAGCGCTCGGAGATGGTGAGCGAGGGCGGCATCGACTGGGCGATGGGCGAGACGATCGCGTTCGGGTCACTGTTGCTCGAAGGCACGCCGATCCGGCTGGCCGGCCAGGACTCCCGACGCGGCACGTTTGGTCAGCGGCACTCGGTGCTCGTCGACCGGCGCACCGCGGAGGAATACACCCCGCTCGCGCACCTGTCCGACGACCAGGCGCCGTTCTACGTCTACGACTCGCTGCTGTCCGAGTTCGCAGCGATGGGCTTCGAATACGGCTATTCGGTCGCTCGGCGTGAGGCGCTGGTGCTGTGGGAAGCGCAGTTCGGCGACTTCGCCAATGGCGCCCAGTCGATCGTCGACGAGTTCATCTCGGCGGGCGAGGCCAAGTGGGGGCAGCGGTCGTCCGTCGTCCTGCTCCTGCCGCACGGTTATGAGGGACAGGGCCCGGACCACTCGTCGGCGCGCATCGAGCGCTACCTCGCGCTCTCGGCCGAGGACAACTGGACAGTTGCCCAGCCGAGCACGCCAGCCAACTACTTCCACCTGCTGCGTCGGCAGGCACTGTCCGGGCGGCGCAAGCCGCTTGTCGTCTTCACGCCGAAGTCGATGTTGCGGCTGCGCGCTGCGACGTCGATGCCGGAGGACTTCACGTCGGGCAGCTTCCAGCCGGTCATCGACGACCCGCGGCAGCCGGCAGCCAGCGACGTACGCCGCATCATCCTGGCCAGCGGCAAGGCCTATTACGACCTTGACAAGCGCCGAGACAAGGACGGCCGCGGCGACGTCGCGATCGTGCGGTGGGAGCAGCTCTATCCGCTGCCTGCCGACGAGCTGCGGGCAACGTTCGGCCAGTACTCCTCGGCCACCGAGGTCGTGTGGGTTCAGGACGAGCCGGCAAACCAGGGGCCCTGGCCGTATGTCGCGCTCAACCTGCCGAAGCATCTCGACGGGCTGACGTTGCGGCGGGTGTCGCGCGGCGCGTCGGCTTCGCCAGCAGCCGGCTCGCACAACGCCCACGAGTCAGAGCAGCACCACATGCTCGACGAAGCATTCGGATAACCAGGCCTCGTGTATTTCACCGATCGCGGGATCGAAGAGCTCCAACAACGTCGCGGCGAAGAAGCGGTCAGCTTCGACTGGCTCGCGATGCAGCTGCAGGCTTTTGTCGACCTCAACCCCGACTTCGAGACGGCCGTCGAGCGACTGGCGACCTATCTCGCCCGCCTCGACGACGAGGACGACTAACCGATCGCCTTCAGCTGCGGCCAGATCGACGGCCAGCTGCCGCGCAGGCCGGTGCAGATGCGCACAGACGCACCCTGCTCGTCGTTGTCAACGTCAAGGTGGTTGTTCAGCCGCGTGGCCAGCGTCACGTGCGCGAAGAAGCGGGTGAGGAAGGACGACGGGAATCCGACCGCGATGACAGGCGTCGACGCCGGCACTCGCGGCGGACCCCACCACCAGAAGCCCATGTGGCCGCTATACGCCGTGACGTGCGCGTACCGTTCGATCGCCCCCGCTTCGCCGTAGTTGCTGGCGAGAATCACCGGTTCTCGATAGCGGTGGTCCACCGCCATGATCTCGTTGACATAGGTCGGCCAAGCGACCTGTTCACCCGCGTCGTAGTTGGCCGCGACGACTCCGGACGAATGCAGCTGTGCCAGCGGCACGAGGGGAAGCGTGATCGGCAACGCGATGACGGTCGCGATCCCCGCGCCGATCATCCAGCTGCGTAGCCGACCGGGCTTGCGCCGCGCCCAGTCCACGCACGGCTGCGCCCCGGCAGCGAGAAGCACCGCCAGAATCTCCGTGAGGTAGTACGCCTTGCCACCGGACACCGTGAAGACGACGGCGAGGAACACCCAGGCCCATCCCACCGCGCGCGCCCACCGCAACTCGTGGGCCCGGAGCAGCCGCCACAGTCCGACGACCCAGACCGGTGCCAGCCACACGTTGGCGAGAAAGAACTGGAACGGCAGCAGCGCCCATCGCGGCGTCGACGACCCTGAGTTGCCGGCGGCGATCGAGCGAGACACAGTCAACTCCGGCCAGCCGTTCTGCCCTTGCCAAATCAGGTAAGGCGTCCACATCGCGACGGCAATGACGACACCAACCCAAAGCCAATGTGATCGGAGCATGTCGCGCGGCCCGCTGATGAGGACACCGAGGCCGAGGCCGATGAGCAGGAAGGCCAGCAGGTCGCTGGCGAGCAGTCCCAGGCCGGCGACGACGCCGGTCACGACGAAAAGCCGGTCGTTGCCGGTGCGGAGTATGCGGACGACGAGATAGAGCACGGCGGTCCACGACAGAAAGCCGAACGTCGCCGTACTGAGCAAGTGGCCCGATCCGAGCAAGAACGGTGCTGTCGCCATGGCGACGGCGGCGAGAGTTTGGCCCCCACGGGACGCTCCGAACTCGCGCGCGAGAGCAGCAGTGAGGAGGACTTCGGCGGAGGACGCGAGCGCCGACGGAAGCACAAGCACCGGCAACGAGCCGGGGGCAATGGCGGACATCACCCGTGCGACAAAGGGTGTGAAAGGCGGCTGGTCGGGATAGCCCCACGCCAAGTGGTGACCCGCGGCAAGGAAGTAGAGCGCGTCGCGGTGATAGCCATAGCGTCCGGAAACTGCAACAAGGACAACGAAAACCGCCGCCGCCACGATCACAGGACCGCGGCTGGCGCGGGTTGAGTCAGACGGTGAAGAGGACCTTGCCGAAGACATCGCCGTCCAGCATCCTCGCGAAGCCGTCCCGCGCCTCGGCAATCGGAAATTCACTGTCGATGACTGGACGAACGCCGGTGGTACCAAGAAAGTCGACCAGGCTCTGCAACTCGCGACGGCTACCCATCGTCGATCCCAGGACATCGACCTGGTTGAAGAACACCCGCGCCAACTCGAGCTGTGCAGCGCGCCCGCTGGTGGCACCGCACAACACGACCCGGCCACCCGGTCGGCACGACTTCACCGAGTGATCGAGCGTCGCTTCACCGACGCTGTCGATGACGGCGTCGACCCGCGCCGGAAGCCGCGCCCCGGCGTCGAAGACATCATGCGCACCGAGCTCCAGCGCCCGCTTGCGCTTGTCCTCGCTGCGACTCGTCGCCCACACGCGGAGCCCCGCCGCACGCGCAAGTGCAATCGCCGCGGTTGCCACACCACCGCCGGCTCCTTGCACCAGCACCGTGTCGCCAGGTCGCACACCGGACCGGGAGAAGAGCATCTTGTATGCCGTCAGCCACGCCGTGGGCAGGCACGCAGCTTCGGCGAAGGACAGCTCCGGCGGTTTGGGAACGAGGTTGCGTCGAGGCACTCGCACTCGCTCGGCGATGGTTCCGGCGTACTTCTCCGACAGCAGCGAGCGCTTTGGGTCGTAGGTCTCGTCACCACCACCCGCATCCGCGTCACCGATCACGGCGTGCACGATGACGTCGTTGCCCTCCTCGTCAACTCCCGCCGCGTCACAACCGAGGATCATGGGCAGCTGGTCCTCGGCGAGCCCGACGCCGCGCAACGACCAGATGTCGTGATGGTTCAGTGCGGCGACACGGACCGTGACAGTTACCCAACCGTCCGGCGACGGCGGTGCAGCGAGGTCGTCGATCTCGAGAGCCGAGAGCGGATCGTCGGTGGAGAATCGAGCGGCGTAGGCAGCGAGCACGTTGCCGACTGTATTCAGCCGGGCGGGGCGGGGATGCGCGGATCCGCGGCTGCGGTGTCTATCTGCCTTGCCGGACGTGCCTCCCGGCAAGCGCCGGATCACCCTCGAGCAACTGCTCACTCACACCAGCGGCCTGTTTTCCGTGGCCGCATTCCGACCGGCGCCTTGGGTGCGCAAGCGGCATACGGGTGGGTCGTCGGCACGACGCCGGCCGGCGAACCGGTGCGACTCGTCGGCGGCGACACCGACTACGGGTTCACCAGCGATCTGCGCTACTACCCGAACCGGCAGATCGCGACGGTCGCACTCTCATGCAGCGACCGCGCACGAGCGATCGACCTCGGACACGCCCTCGAAGTGTCGGCGATGCGTAGCAGGTAGCCGATGTCAGCGTCGCGCGACGCCGTCCTTGCGAGCTGTTTCCGCAACCGCTGCTGCCACGGCCGGCGCAACACGCGCGTCAAAGACGCTCGGGATCACGCACTCCTCGGTCAGCTCGTCCTCGACCACGCCGGCGATCGCCTCGGCAGCAGCGAGCTTCATGTTCTCGGTGACCGCCGTCGCGCGCACATCGAGCGCGCCCCGGAAGATGCCGGGGAACGCCAGGACGTTGTTGATCTGGTTGGGGAAGTCACTGCGGCCGGTCGCCATGACGCGCGCGTACTTACGACCCACCTCGGGGTGGATCTCGGGGTTGGGATTGGCGAGGGCGAAGATGATCGCGTCCTTCGCCATCGTCGCGACGGCGTCGTCAGCGACCTTGCCGGACGAGACGCCGATGTAGACGTCGGCGCCGTTCAGCGCTTCTTCGATCGAACCGACGAGCCCCACCTTGTTGGTGAGACCGGCCATCTCCATCTTGATGGCCGTCATCCCGCTGCGCCCCTCGTGCAGCAACCCCTTGCTGTCCGCGATCGCCACGTCGCCGATGCCCGCCTCGAGCAGGATCTTGGTGCACGCGACCCCGGCGGCGCCTGCGCCGCTGATGACGGCGCGCAGGTCGCCCAGCGTGCGGCCGGTCAGCTTCGCCGCATTACGCAATGCGGCGAGTACGACGACGGCGGTGCCGTGCTGGTCGTCGTGGAAGACCGGAATGTCCAGCCGCGCCTTGAGCCGGTCTTCGATCTCGAAGCAACGGGGCGCGCTGATGTCCTCGAGGTTGATGCCGCCGAAGGCCGGCGCGATACGAACGACCGTCTCGATGATGTGGTCGACGTCTTTCGAGTCCAACGCGATCGGCACTGCATCGACGCCGGCGAAGTGCTTGAACAGCAGCGCCTTGCCCTCCATGACGGGCAGCGATGCGGCCGGACCGATGTCACCGAGCCCGAGGACGGCGGTCCCGTCCGTGACAACTGCGACCGTTCCGCCCTTCCACGTGTAGTCGTGCACGAGGTCGGGTTCGTCCGCGATGGCGAGACACACCTCGGCGACGCCCGGCGTATAGGCGAGCGACAGGTCATCTCGGTCGCGTAACGGCACCTTCGAGACAACCTCGATCTTGCCGCCTCGATGCAGGGCGAAGACCGGGGTGTCGCTCTGTTCTTCGGACATGAGCAGACGCTCCACTGCCATTGACGTTCTCCAGGGTCGATTACGGCGGAGCCGGTCCGGCCCTCGGGGGGTAGTGCGGGGGTCTCCCGATGTGTCCGAATCTTGACACAGCGGATGCAACGGCAAGCGGCCGGCTCCTGGCAGGATGTCGCCAGTCGAATGAACACCCAGGAGGGATTTGTGAACGTCAGCGGAACTCGAGCCGTCACCCTGATCGCGACGGCAGCGATCATCGGACTGGCTTCCGGCTGCGGGGGCAGCTCCTCAGGCGGCAACAACGCCACCGTCACGCCGCAATCGTCGGTCGACTCGGCGGCCGCCGCCAAAGTCCCCGCGGGCATCAAGTCCGCCGGCGTCATCAAGGCAGCGACCGATGCGTCATACGCGCCGAACGAGTTCTTCGCCGCGGACAACAAGACCATCCAGGGCATGGACATCGACCTCGGCAAGGCCATCGGTGAGGTCCTCGGGGTGAAGGTCGACTTCACCAACGTCAGTTTTGACAGCATCATCCCGGCGCTGGGCAACCGCTACGACATCGGAATGTCGTCGTTCACCGACAACAAGGAGCGCGAAAAGGTCGTCGACATGGTCGACTACTTCAGCGCCGGCACCTCGTTCATGGCTCCCAGCAACTCGAGCCTGAACCCCTCCAGCGTCGCCGATCTGTGCGGCAAGACGGTGGCGGTCGAGAAGGGCACGACGCAACTCGACGACCTGACCGCGCAGAGCAAGAAGTGCAAACTGACGATTCTTGCCTTCCCGGACCAGAACGCAGCCAACCTGGCGGTTACCTCCGGCCGGGCCGATGCCGGTATGTCCGACTCGCCCGTCGCTGCCTACATCGCCAAGCAGTCGAGCGGCGCCATCAAGGTTGTCGGCACGCCGTACGGCACCGCGCCATACGGCATCGCTGTCCCGAAGGACTCGTCGCACGCCGGACTGGCCGAAGCGATCTCGATGGCACTGACAGACCTGCAGAAGGACGGGACCTACCAGAAGATCCTCCAGAAGTGGGGCGTGCAGGCAGGTGCGGTGACATCCTTCGGGCTGAACGGCGCCGTGAGCTAACCGCGGCGCCCTCGCCACAGGGGGCACGATGACCGCGACCGCGCCGCAACCCACCGCCGAGGCCGAGATTCCGGTTGTTCCGGTTCGACATCCTGGGCGTTGGGTTGCGGCCGTTGTCGTTCTTGTGCTGGCCGCGATGTTTGCGCACTGGCTCGTCGCCACCCAAGAGCTGCACTGGCACGTCGTCTGGCACTACCTGTTCGATTCGGCCATTCTCACGGGCGTACGCCGCACCATCGTCCTGACCATCATCGCGATGGCGATCGGCATCGGGCTCGGCGTCGTCCTCGCGGTGATGCGCCTGTCGCCCAACCCGATCGTCTCCGGCGCTGCCTGGCTCTACATCTGGTTCTTCCGCGGCACACCGGTCTTGGTGCAGCTCTTGTTCTGGTACAACCTGCCGGCCGTCATTCACTCACTCTCGGTGGGCGTGCCGTTCGGGCCGTCGTGGTTCCACACCGACCCCAAGACCGCGATCACCCAGTTCACGGCGGCGCTCCTGGGGCTGGGGCTCAACGAAGGCGCATACATGGCCGAGATCGCTCGCGCGGGCATCCTCTCGGTCGACGAAGGTCAGAACGAGGCCGCGCAGGCCTTGGGGATGACCCGGCTCATGACCATGCGCCGCATCGTGCTGCCACAGGCCATGCGCGTGATCATTCCGCCGACCGGCAACGAGACCATCTCGATGCTCAAGACGACATCGCTCGTCTTCGCGATCGGCTACATGGAGCTGCTGACGACGGCGCAGATCATCTACGGCCGGACGTTCCAGACGATCCCGCTGCTCATCGTCGCGAGCATCTGGTACATCGTCATGACGTCAGTGCTGTATGTCGGGCAGTACTACCTCGAGCGGTATTTCGCGCGCGGCTCGACGAGACAGTTGCCGCCGACGCCGGTCCGGCGAGTCCTAGGCATGTTCCGATGAGCACCCCGATGGTCGCCGCCCAGGCCGTCTGCAAGAACTTCGGCCGGCAGGAAGTCCTGAAGGGGATCGACCTCGAGGTCAGCCGTGGCGAGGTCATGTGCATCCTCGGCCCGTCCGGCTCCGGCAAGTCGACCTTCCTGCGCTGCATCAACCACCTCGAAAAGGTCGACGCCGGCAAGCTGTACGTCGACGGCGAGCTGGTCGGATACGAGCAGCGCGGCGACAAGCTCTACGAGCTGCGCGACAACGAGGTCGCCCGCAAACGCTCCGAGATCGGCATGGTCTTCCAGCGCTTCAACTTGTTCCCGCACATGACGGCGTTGGAGAACATCATCGAAGCGCCGTGCCGGGTCAAGGGCCTCAACAAGAAGTCAGTCGTCGACAAGGCCCAGCAGCTGTTGGACCGCGTCGGCCTGGCCGGGCGCGAGCGTGCCTATCCGCGGCAGCTCTCCGGCGGCCAGCAGCAACGGGTGGCGATCGCCCGGGCTCTGGCCATGGAACCGAAGCTCATGCTCTTCGACGAGCCGACGAGCGCGCTCGACCCGGAGCTGGTCGGAGAGGTGCTCGACGTCATGCGCGACCTGGCAACGTCCGGTATGACGATGATCGTCGTCACGCACGAGATCGGCTTCGCCCGCGAAGTCGGCGACGCACTGGTGTTCATGGACGACGGCGTCGTCGTCGAGACAGGCGCACCGAAGGACGTCATCGCCAACCCTCAACACGAGCGGACGAAGATGTTTCTGTCGAAGGTCCTCTAGACGCTGGCGGGGATGCAGAGCTTGGCGCCGACCGGAAGCAGCGACGGGTTGGCGCCGAGCGGCGGCTGGTTCGTGTCGTAGATCCGGTGCCATGCGACGTTGACCCGCGCGGTGTCGGTCGACTTCACCGCGCGAGCGGCGATCGACCAGAGGCTGTCGCCGGCAACAACGGTGTGCACCGTCCCGGCGCATGTGCCGGCGGCTTGGGCGACAACGGGCTTACTGGGCGCGGTGACCTTGGGGGTCGACGGCGCCGTACTCACGTGGGTAGTCGCGGGGGCGGCCACAGCGGCCGGCGCGCCCAGCAGTGCGCCAGTCGCGCCGACGAGAGAGCGGAACGGGTCGCGCGGCGCGTGCGTCGGGACCGGTGCAGCAGCAGCGACCGACGGCGCCGACGGCGCTGCGGAGCTGGGCGGAGCGGTGGCGACGACCGACGGGGTCATGGTCGGGTCGTTCACCTCGGTGCCAATGGCACGTGCGAGCGGGTGTCGGGCGATGACGGCTACGCCGGTCGCCAGCAGTACCGCCACGATCCAGGGCTCTGGCTCGCTCCAGGCGGACGACCGAGGCTCCTTCGGAGCAGCCTTCGCCGGCGCTACGGCGGAAGGCAGCCCGAAACGCGAGGCAGCCACAGCGGTCATGTCGTTTGCATCGGCGCGGGATGCTTCGCCTAGATGCCTCACCGGAGTCATTCCTGGCTAGTCAGGGACTAGGCCGGATATAGCCCGGCCGGGGCCAAATCCGTAGTAACACCCGTCCACGTACCGCTTCGGGTGAAAGCGGACCAAAATTTCGGCTGTCAGTGCTGCCTAGCGGGTTGTCCCCCTCGACCCAGATCCCGCCGTCGTCGTGGACGCGGGTGACGCGCTTGACCGAGAGGACGCTGTCAGGAAGCTCTACAACGACCACGGCGCCCGGCCGCGCGGCATCACCGGGCCGGCCGAGCAGTACCAGCACCTGATCGCCATGACGCAGCGTCGGCGCCATCGACGGCCCGCTGACGAGCGCCCGCCGCACTCGCAAGTGAGGCCGGCGAGGCATGGGGATAGTGTCGCCTCGTAGCCATGGATATCTGCGATGTAGGAGGACAAATGTTGCGTCGGATCCTGCAGCCCCGAATCACCCTCTCGGCGCACTGTGACCTGCCGTGCGGCGTCTACGACCCGGCGCAGGCGCGCATCGAGGCCGAGTCGGTCAAGGCCATCTGCGAGAAGTACCAGAGCAACGAGGACCCGGTCTTCCGGACCCGGGCGCTGATCATCAAGGAGCAGCGGGCCGAGCTCGTGAAGCACCACCTCTGGGTGCTGTGGACCGACTACTTCAAGCCGCCGCACTTCGAGAAGTACCCGCAGCTGCACCAGCTGTTCAACGAGGCGACCAAGCTCGCCGGCGCGGCCGGCGGCAAGGGCACGGTTGACCCGGCCGAGGCCGAGAAGCTGCTGCAGAAGATCGCCGAGATCGACAAGATCTTCTGGGAGACCAAGCAGGCCTGAGCGCGCAGAGCACGACGCAGGCATGAGTTCGGTACGGCGCGCACGTCTCGACGACGTGCCCGTCGTTCTGCAGCTCATCAAGGAGCTGGCGACGTACGAACGCGAGCCCGACGCGGTCGTCGCCACCGAAGAGATGCTCCGCGACATCTTGTTCGGGCCCGAGCCCAAGGTCTTCTGCCACGTCGCCGAAGACGACGGCGGAGACGTCGTCGGCTTCGCGATCTGGTTCGTCAACTTCTCCACGTGGCTGGGCACGCACGGCATCTATCTCGAGGATCTGTTCGTCCGGCCGGGCGTCCGCGGCGGCGGCTACGGTCGCGCGCTACTCCAGGAGCTCGCGCGGATCGCCGTCGAGAACGGCTACGGACGCATCGACTGGGCCGTCCTCGACTGGAACGAGCCGGCACAAGGCTTCTACGCCGCCCTCGGCGCGACACCGCAGAACGACTGGACCGGCTGGCGCCTCACCGCTGGCGCGCTTCGCGCGCTCAGCGAGCGTTGAGCCCCAATCCACCGGCGCGTAATTGGTGGCGGCGGTTGGTTGCCGGTCAGTGAGTTGGGGTCTTGTTGTCGTGGTTGTCCTGCCGGTCTGCCCGGCTTTCCAGGTGTGGTGAGGT
>Ga0070681_10001001_pt1 | contig 23934 bp, 23 predicted proteins | sample KBSC83BmetaG_FD_65650 | JGI IMG/M metagenome (GOLD analysis project Ga0070681, IMG submission 65650) | Corn rhizosphere microbial communities from Kellogg Biological Station, Michigan, USA - KBS C8-3B metaG | ecosystem: Host-associated > Plants > Roots > Rhizosphere | place: USA: Michigan...
GACCAGACAAACGGAGCGCAGTGGGGTGTCTCGGCTCGTAGAGGCCGAGTATCACGCCTGGCGCGATCGCGAGTGAGGCGGCCCGGCCCCAGGAGCGTTCCTCGATCTCGCCCGCGAGCTCGACGCCCCTGGCCTTCAGATCGGCCACCGTATGATCGATGTCATCGCACATCAAGAAGAGCTCGTGCGACTCGCCTTCGTCCGCGGGGTGGACGCCCAGCTCCGCCGGCGGAAGCGCAAAGATCGGCCAACCGCCGCCCGCATCGACGCTCGGCGAGCCGATGACATCGCGGAAGAACGCGCGGACAGCGTCGGCGTTCTTGCTATAGATGATGGCATGCACTCCGATGATCATCGCGGATACTCCCCGTGGAAGGCCCCTCATTTTGCACGCGTCCGGGGCTTGCTTCCAGCCCGTCCCGCCCCTTCCCCTTGTGTGACAAAGCGAACGCTTTTACGATCCCTTGTGTCACAAGGGGTAGAGCATATGCACTGGCGCCGAGTATTTCGCCTGCCCCTTGGCAAGCGAGGAATCGAACGGGACGTCGACGAGGAGCTCGCGTTTCACCTCGCGATGCGTGCCCGCAGGCTACGCGCAGAGGGACTCGCGCCCGATGATGCGGACGCGACCGCCCTGGAGCGCTTCGGCGATGCCGCGCGCGTTCGCGACGAGTGCATCACCATCGACACGCGATACGAACGGGAGGTTCGGTTCATGGAATGGCTCGAATCGATCTGGTCGGACTTCCGATACGGACTCCGAACCATGCGTCGCATGCCGCTGTTCACAGCGGTCGCGACGATCACGCTCGCACTCGGCATTGGTGCGACGACGGCCATGTTCACGCTCGTGAATGGGATTCTGCTTCGGCCGCTGCCCTACCCCAATGCAGACCGGCTGGTGCGGCTCATCCAGTCGTATCCTGAGAAAGGCCTCGACACCTGGGGCGTCTCTCAGCAAAACCTGGTGATGTACCGCGATCGGGCGACCGACTTCGAAGCATTCGCCGGCTATCGGGGCGGAGCGGTGACCATGCGCGGTGATCACGGGCCTGAACGTCTCACCGCCGTGCGTGTCACGGCGGATTTCTTCAAGGCCCTGGGAATTCATCCGTCGATCGGTCGCGAGTTCACGCGCGAGGAAGATGCGCCAGGCCGAAACAACGTCGCGGTGCTCGCGAACGCCTACTGGCTCACGCGATTCGGCGGCAGTTCTTCGATCATTGGCACCGACGTGGAGATCGACGGACAGCCGACGCGCATCATCGGTGTGATGCCCGCCGGCGTCGGATTCCCGAATCCAGGCGTGCAGATCTGGCTGCCGATGGGGCTCGATCCGACTCGAACACACGGCTGGACCAACTCAGGACTGGGCCGACTCAAGCCCGGCGTTTCCGTCGAGCATGCGAGGCAGCAGACGACGGCGATCATGTGGGACTGGGCGCGGCGCGAGACGAATCTCGTCAATGTGGCTGGTGGCGCTCCCGAGCGAACGAAGATGGGCACCATCGTCATGCCTCTTCAAGCCGCGATCACTGGCTCGTCCGCGCGGCCACTCACCGTGCTGCTCGCCGCCGTGACGTTGATTCTTCTCATTGCCACAGCGAACGTCGCGACGCTTCTCTCGAGCCGCGCGACGGTCCGCCAGCGCGAGATTGGTCTGCGCACAGCGCTCGGCGCCACGGGGACGCGCGTCGTCCGCCAACTCCTGACCGAAAGCGTTGCATTGGCGATGCTCGGCGCTATCGTCGGCGTTGGCTTGGCAATCGTCAGCGTTCGTGCATTTGCTGCGTCCGGACTCGGCGCGTTACCGCGCATGAGCGAGGTGCACGTCGACGGACGGGTCCTTGCCTTCACGCTCGTCGTCTCTGTGGCGAGCGGCGTCTTGTTTGGACTGCTTCCGGCCTTTCATTCCGTTCGATCGCGATCGACGTCGGATCTCACGGCCGGCCAGCGAGAGAGCTCGCATCGCGGCGCCCGGCGCATCAATAATGCGCTCGTCGTGACGCAGCTCTCGCTTTCGGTCGTTCTGCTCGTCGCGGCGGGGCTCGTGCTCAAGAGCTTCGAACGTCTGGCACGCGTCGATCTCGGATTTCGTCCCGAGAACATCACGTCGCTCACCCTGCCGCTCCCGCAGCGAATGAACGATGCGGCCGTGTTGGCAGCGTTCGTACGCACTTCGCTCGACCAAGTGCGAGCAGTGCCGGGAGTGAAGGCCGCGTCGCTTTCGTGGACCTTGCCGTTCGAGGGCGGCGGAAACGTCGACGGCTTCATTATCGAAGGCAGACCGGCGCCGGCGAACGGCGCTGAAGAGCAAATGATGCAGATCGCCGTGAGCCCCGGTCACTTCTCGCTACTTGGCATTCCGATGCTGTCCGGACGCGATTTCACGACCGCCGACGACTCGACAGGCGCCTTGGTCGCCGTGGTGGACCAGACGATGGCGACGCGCTACTGGCACGGCGCAGACGCGATCGGCAAACGCATCCGCACGGGCGGCGATGACGTGTGGTACACGGTGGTCGGCATCGTCGGCAACGTTCGCGACCTCGACGCCGCGACTGCCGGCATGCCGCACCTCTATGTCAGCATTCCGCAGGTTGGCGCCAATCGGCTCTCGCTCGCGGTGAAGACGTCGGGCGATGGTGCGAGTGTGATTCCGGCCATTCGGCGAGCGATCTCGCAAATCGACCCATCGATTCCGCTCGAGGGCCTGCGAACGCTGACGGACATCGTCGACTTCTCGTTCGCGTCGCGACGCCTGATCAAGATCCTGCTGACAGGGTTCGCGGTGCTTGCTGTGACGCTGGCCGGCGTGGGGATTTACGGCGTGATGTCGCTCCACGTCGCGAATCGCAGCCGGGAGTTCGGGATTCGACTCGCGGTCGGCGCCGAGCCGTCGCGTCTCGTTCGTCTCGTGCTCACGGAAGGCGCGGCGCTCGCGCTCGCCGGCGTTGCCGTTGGAGTCGCCGGCGCGCTGATCGCAACGCGCTGGATCCAATCGCTGCTCTACGATGTGAGTGCGACGGATCCAGTTGTGTTCGCGGTATTGCCGCTGCTGCTCGCGTTGATTGCGCTTGCAGCGTGCTATCTCCCGGCTCGGCGCGCGGCGAAGAGCGATCCTTTGATGGCGCTCAGGAGCGAGTAGCGGGAACTTTGAACTGCTGCGATACGGGCACGAACTGAGGGAACGGGTACGAACCGAATTGCATCTTTTTGAATGTTGAAAAAGAGTTGTCTTCGCAGTCCAGTTAGTGCCTGTGCCTTTGTTCCGTTGGTGCCGGTATCGAAGAAGTTGACGCCTTACAACCGATACAGCTCTCGCGCGTTGCCGCCCGCGATCTTCTTTCGTTCAACGTCCGAGACGTTCAGCGCGGCGATCGATGACTTCATCTTCTCGATGCTGCCGATCTGGTGCGGATAGTCGCTCGCGGCCAAGACGTGATCGGCGCCGGCGAAATCGACCGCCAGGCGGACGGCTTTCGGATCGAAGTTGACGCCGTCGTAGTAGAAATTTCTGAGATACTCGCTCGGCTTGCGCGAGATGTCGGCACGGCAGTCAGGGAACGCTTCCCAACCACGATCGAGCCGCTCAGCGAGATACGGAATCGCACCACCCAGGTGACCGAGCACCCACTTGATGTTGGGATATTTCTCGGGAATGCCGGCGAAAACGAGCTTCGCCGCCGCAAGCGTCGTGTCGCCGAGGAAGCCAACCAGTGGCATCAGCCAGTAGTCGGTCATCGCCTCCACGCCGACCGGATCCGTGGGATGAATGTGGAGAATGGCGCCAAGACGGTTGGCTTCAGCATAGAGCGGGTGAAACCGCGCATCCGCCAACGCGACGCCGTTCACATTGCTGAACAGCATCGCGCCCGGCATGCCGAGCGTCGTGACGGCGCGCGTCAACTCGGCGACGGACGCAACGGGATCGTTCAGCGGAAGCGTTGCGAGTGAGGCGAAGCGCGGGCCGCGCTCTTTCACGACGCGCGCGAATGCGTCGTTGACGAGACGGGCGAATCGTACGGCGCGGTCGGCCGGCTCGACGTGCGTGCCCGGCGTTGTGAAGGTGATGATCTGCGTGTCGACGCCTTCCTTCTCGAGCACCGTCTGGCGGTACGCGATATCGCGATGTCCCCTGACCGCGACGTTGTAGTCGCCAGGATAATGCAGACACGGATTGCCATCGGCGTCGATCGTCAGCTTGACGGCGCTGTCGCCCGCTTTGAGCGCGTCGAGGTATTCCGGCGGATAGAAGTGGTTGTGGACGTCAATCAGCATGTTGAGCGGTCGAGGGTGAGAGGTTGCGCAACCACAGATAGTAAATCGGCAGGCCGGCGAGGACGAGCAGGAGGCCGACCGCGCTCTCCTTGGGATCGTGGATGATCTGATTCACCACGATGTACGCCGAGCTGAGGACGAACATGATGGGGACGACCGGGTATCCCCAGACGCGATACGCAGGATTGTACGTGCCGCGCGAACGCAGCCGAATGAGCCCTGCCGCCATGAGCGCGAAGAAGATCCATTCGGTATAGACGACACGAGTGAAGAGCGCGCGGTAGGTCCCCGTCGAGACGAGTATGACGGCCCACACGCCCTGGAGCAGGATCGCGCGATGTGGTGTGCGAAAGCGAGGATGGATGGCAGCTGCCCAACCTACGAGCAACCGATCGCGCGCCATGGCGAGATATGCGCGCGGCCCCGAGAGGATTACGCCGTTCAGTGCGCCGAACGTTGAAATGACGACGAGCGCCGACATCAGCGCCGCGCCGCCGTGTCCAAGCACCGCGTCGGCAGCGTCGGCAGCGACACGGCTCGAGTTGGCGATCTGCTCCGGGGCGAGCACGTGAAAGTACGCGGCATTGAGCGCGATGTAGCAGGCCGTCACGATGAGCACACCACTCCACAACGCGCGCGGAATCGTGCGCTCAGGCTCCTGCGTTTCCTCGGCGGCGTAGGTCACCATGTGCCAGCCGCCAAAGGCGAACAGGCCGGCGACGACGGCGAGCGGAAACTGCGAGGCCGTGAAGGGAGTGGAAGACGGTTGCGGTAGAACTCCCTGCGCCAGCCTGGGAGGGTTCAATGGAAGTCGCGGCCCTACCACGAACGCGACGACGATGATCGCCGCAATCGCCGCAACTTTGAGGATCGTTAGCGTCGTCTGAACGAGGCTGCCCTGCCGGACACCGACGTAGTTCACCGCGGTGAGCACGATGACCCCCGCGACCGCGAAGAGGCGAAGTCCGGCGTCGCCGACGGGAAAGAAGAAGGCGATGTACCGTGCGAAGACCATCGCGATGACGGCGATGATGCCGGTGTGCATCGTCCAGAACATCGCCCAGCCCCACAGGAACGCGACGGCTGGCGAGAACGCTTCGCGGAGAAACACATAAACGCCGCCGGCGCGTGGATACGCCGACGCGAGCTCAGCGGCGATCAGCGCGCCAAACAGCGTGAGAATTCCGGAGACGATCCATACCGCGTAGACGCCGCCAACCGTTGGAACGGCGCCGGTGATGACGGACGGCTGCACGAAGATCGACGCGCCGATGATGATGCCAACGACGAGGGCGGTCGCGTGCAGCGCGGTGATGGAGCGAGACAGCATCGCGCGGAAACCTGCGCACACGCCCTCGGCGCTGCCAGAGGCGAGCACGTCCGTCTCACCGCCGGGACGCGAAATTGTCGCATTTCGCGGACGTTCTTGCGGACGTCGGTGTGCTTCAGGTCACCAATTGCAGAACGCCACGGTTGGGCACGATCGCGCAACTGACGGTGGCCGAGCGAGTTGCGCGGTTCAACCTGCTGTGCCGTGGACCAACGGCCGATTGGCATGTGCGCTGCTTTTCTCCAGGGCGCAGTGCCTGATCGCGGTAGGTCGCGATCGGCCCACCACAGGAGTAGTCAATGAACATGCATCGTTGGATTTGGCGTTCACTCCCCACGGTTTCAATGGCGACGGCGTTGGTTGCCGGCACGGCCTCCCTCTCATGGGCACAGTGGGGCAACAACGGGTCACGGGGCGAAGAGCTCTTCGAGTGGAACGGCTCGGTCGATCGCGAAGTGCAGATCACCATGCGCGGAAACCGAGTCTTCACGAACAACATCGGCTCGACGGAATCCGGCCGCTACAATGCGCGTCCCTTCGGCAGCGTTCCGAGACAGAACGGGCAGGTCGTCGTGCAAGTGATGAACGGCCGCGGTGACGTTGATGTCATTCAGCAGCCGAACGCTCAGAACGGGTACTCCACCACGGTGCGCATCCGCGATCCGCGCAGTGGCTCGGACCGGTATCGAGTGGTGGCGTACTACGAGGGCTACGCGAGCGGCGACGTCTATGGCCGTGATCACGACCGATCGCATGGCCAGCGCGGGGACGAAATGCGTCGGCGCGGTGGCGACGATCGCGGCGGGCAGCACGACAACACCGTGATGCATTGGACGGGTAACGTCGACGACCAGCTCGAGATTCGCATGCAGAACGGGCAACTGCAGTACCGCACGATGCGCGGCAACCAGCCCACGGGCATTCGGGTGAACGACGTCGGCGCGCAGATGCCGCGTGGCAACACAACGCTGAGCGTGGTTCAGCACGCGGGTCGCGGTTCGGTGTCGGTGGTGCAACAGCCGTCGTCGTGGAACGGTTACACGACGGTCCTTCGGGTGAATGATCCGCAGGGCGGGTACGGGTACTACGATTTCGATCTCGTCTGGCGGTAAAGCGGGAAGAGGGAAGCGGGAAGCGGGAAGCGGGGGGAAGTGGGCACGGGGGAAGGGGCGAAAGCCTCTTCCCCCAATCTCCTTTTCCGAGCACACTTTCGGGATGAAGCTTGTCAGCCGTCGCGCGCCGAGCGTTCGCCGAGCGTTTGCCGCTTCCCGCTTCCCTCTTCCCGCTTCCCGCGCCCGAGCTCGCGCGCTGCTCGTTGCGCTCTCCCTGTGCGCCGGCAACGTCAGCGCGCAGTTGCCGGCGAAGCTCAGCGACAGCGCATTCTGGAAATTGGTCACCGACATCTCCGAACCGGGCGGCATGTTTCGGTCGGACAACTTCGTGTCCAACGAGATCACCTATCAGTGGGTGATCCCCGATCTGCTGCACACGACAAAACCGGGCGGCGTGTACCTCGGCGTCGGGCCGGATCAGAACTTCACGTACATCGTGGCGCTCAAGCCGAAGATGGCGATCATCTTCGACATCCGCCGGCAGAACATGCTGACGCACCTGATGTACAAGGCGCTCATCGAGCAGTCGACGGACCGCGCGGATTTCGTCTCGCGGCTCTTCGCGCGGCCGCGGCCGCCGGGACTGGATTCCACGTCGACACCAGAGGCGATCTTCGCCGCCTTCGCGACGGTGCCGCCGGACAGCGCACGATTCCGGCGCACCATCACCGGGATTCGCGACTGGCTGAAGAAGACGCACGGGTTCGGCTTGTCGGACGAAGACCTGAGCACGATCGCATACGTGTACGAAGCGTTCGTGACATGGGGGCCGGACATCACCTACAACTCGAACACGCGAAATGCATTCGGCCGTGGATCGATGCCGAGCTATGCGGCGCTGCAGGTCGCGACGGACAGCGACCGCGTGCATCGGAGCTACATGTCGACTGAAGCGACGTTCCGCGCGCTCAAAGAGATGGAGACGAACAATCTTTTGATTCCCGTCGTCGGCGATTTCGCGGGGCCGAAGGCGATTCGAGCGGCCGGCCAATATCTGAAAGAGCGGAAGGCCACGGTCACCGCGTTCTATCTCTCGAACGTCGAGCAATACCTGTTCAATCAGGGGGACGATGCTCACAACTTCTTCGAGAATGTGGCCACGCTGCCGCTCGATTCGTCGAGCACCTTCATCCGATCCGTCTTCAACATGATGCCCTATTCGCGCGCGCCGATGATCGGACCGTACATGCGCGGGCAGCAGATGCTCGCATCGATGCTCGCGCAACTCACACTGTTCAAGGAGGGGAAGCTGTCGCAGTATTTGGACGTAATTCAGACGTCCCGCTGATCCCCTCCCAGTGACCGCACCCTCCCCTACCCTCCAGGCACCTTCGTTCGACATCGACGCCTGGCGCAGTCACATCCCGCTCCTCCAGACCTGCGTGCCCATGAACAACTGCTCGCAGGCACCGCAGACGCACATCACACGCGCCGCCGCCGAACGGTATCTCGACGGCTGGAATTCCATTGGAATGGACTGGGATGCATGGATGACGGAGGTCGGTCTCGCGAAGATCGAATTCGCGACGCTGATCAACGCATCGCCCGACGAGATCGCGGTCTTCGGATCTGTCTCGGAAGCAACGAGCGCCGTCGCGAGCGCGCTCGATTTCTCCGGGGAGCGAAACACAGTTCTCGTCACCGAAGCCGAGTTTCCGACGATTGGACACGTGTGGCTTGCGCAGCAACCGCGCGGCGCACGGGTGGCGTGGGTTCCTGTTCACGACGGGCAGGTCCATCTCGAGAGCTACGATCCGCTTCTCGATGATCGCACCGCCATCGTCTCAGCATGTCACGGCTACTACCTCGACGGGTTCGTGCAGGACATTGCCTCCGTCGCCAAGCGGGTCCATGCCAAGGGCGCCCTGCTCTACGTCGATGGCTATCAGACGCTCGGTACGATGCCAGTGGACATTCGTGCGATGGACGTGGACTTCCTCGCCTCGGGCAATTTGAAGTTTCTCATGGGCGTGCCCGGGATTGCGTTTCTGTATGTTCGGCGTGAGCTGATCGGAACACTGATCCCGTCGGTCACGGGATGGTTTGGGCGGTCAAACCCGTTCGCGTTCCAGGTGAGGCAGCTCGACTGGTCGCCGACGGCGAGCCGCTTCGATGCGGGAACGCCGCCCATCATCAACGCATTCATTGCCAGATCAGGCATGGGCATCATCAACGAGCTCGGAACGGCGAACATTCGTGCATGGCTCGAGGTACTCGGCCAACGATTGATCGACGGCGGCCGCGCCCGCGGCCTGACGGTCCTTGGCCCCACCGACATGACTCGGAAGACGTCGACCACGGCGTTCGTGGTGAACGACTCGCATGCCGTGGAGTCGACGATGCGTTCGCGCGGCGTGCTGCCGTCCGCGCGCGGTCCGGTCATTCGTCTCGCCCCACATTTCTACAACACCATCGAGGACGTGGATACCGCACTCGATACACTCGCGGCTGCAATCGCGCCCGCGTGACGAAAGCCATCACCGGGCGCGAAACCTTCGCGTCGAGACTCGGCACGCTGATGACGATCATCGGCGTGGCGATCGGGCTTGGGAATGTGTGGCGCTTTCCGTACATGGTCGGAAAGTTCGGGGGCGCCGCCTTCGTGTTGTTCTACACCTTCGTGTCGGTGGTCATCGGCGTTCCGGCGCTGATGGCGGAATTCGCGCTCGGACGACAAACGCGGCGTGGCCCTGTCGGCGCTTTTGCGGCCGGCGGCCTGCCCTTCGGCACGGTGGTCGGTTGGTTTTTCTTCGTCGTGGTGACGGCGGCCACCGGGTACTACACGGCGGTGATCGGCTGGGTCTTGTACTATGCCGTCGGCCAACTGGCGAATGGTCTCGGCATACCGCTCGATTCCGCGGCAGTGCTGCCGCCCGACACAGGATTCGTCGCAAAGTCGTTCGTGCTTCAGCTGATCTGCACCGGCGCGGTCATCGTGACGTGCGCAGTGGTCGTGAGCCGAGGATTGCGCGGCGGCATCGAGAAGGCGAGCAAGGTCGTGCTGCCGATGTTGCTGATCGTCATTCTCATTTTGATGGTACGGTCACTCACGCTGCCTGGAGCCAGGGCCGGTGTTGATTGGTATATTCTCAAATTCCGCTGGGCCGATCTGACACCGACCGTGATGGCGGCCGCGATCGGGCACGCGATCTTCTCGCTCTCGCTCGGCGGAACGTTCATGGTGGTGTACGGCTCCTATGTCGACGCGACGGAGAGTCTGTCGCGTCCCGCCATCTGGACCGTGATCGGAGACACGGGATCGGCGCTGCTCTGCGGATTCGCGATCATTCCGGCGGTGTTCGCGCTCGGACTTCAGCCTACGTCGGGACCGGGACTGATCTTCGCGACGCTGCCAAAGGTGTTCGCCGCGATTCCGTTCGGGCCGTTCTTCGGATGTCTCTTCTTCGTTGGGTTGTTCGGCGCGGGCTATCTCTCGGACATCGGCGCGTTCGAGGTGCTCGTGGCGGGGCTCACCGACAACACGAAGCTCTCGCGTCCGCGAGCGGTGATCATCGTTGCGATCGCGGTTTTCGTCTTGGCGATTCCGCCGACAGTCAACAACGGGATCTTTGTCCCGTGGGACTTGACCTTCGGGTCCGGGATGCAGACGCTTGGATCGCTCGTGGCGGTGTTGATCGTGGGCTGGTGTATGAGTCGATCGACGGCGCTGAAGCAGCTCGGCGCGCGGGGAGAAGAACCGGCACCGATGTGGTTGTACTATTGGATTCGGTTCGGAATTCCGATCATCATCGCGGGGACGGGTGTGTGGTGGTTGTTGACGAGTGTGTTTGGGAAGGTGCAGTCGGTCTAGTTGTCATCCCGAGCGCCAGCGAGGGATCTGCACCTGCCCGGACCGAACGGCGTGACACAAGTGCAGATCCCTCGCGTTGCTCGGGATGACGCGCGGCCTCGCTCAGGACGACAATCGTGCCCGTTTCACAAACAAGCTCAAAGCTGATCTACCAATGTCTGAAAGACGCCGGCGTGCGGATCGTCTCCGCGCTACCGGAGACGTGGCTCGTCCACCTCATTCGCATGGCCGAGGAGGACGAGGAGATGACGCTCGTGCGGCTGGCGAAGGAGGAGGAGGGCGTCGGCATCTCGGCGGGCGCGCATTTCGCTGGCGTCAAATCGGCGATGCTGATGCAGAACCATGGCTTTCTCGCATCGGTCAACGGCATCGTGAGCTGCGCGCAATTGTATCGCATTCCGCTGTTGATGCTGATCAGCCATCGTGGCGAGTTCGGTGAACGCGATCCGTGGCAGACCGAGGGCGGCGGCGTCACGCTGCACGTGCTCGACGCGCTGCGGATTCCGCACGCGACGCTCGATTCGCCGGACCACGTCGCGCGCCGAATTCAGAAGGCGCAGACGCTCGCCTACTCCGCGTCGCGGCCGGTCGCGCTGCTGCTCACGCGCGATCTGATGTGGGAGGAAGCGTCATGAAACGCCGAGACGCGCTCGAGGCGATTTACTCCGAGCTCGAGACCTGCGTGGTCGTGACGATCATGGGCGCGGTCGCCGCCGAGCTGCAAAGCATCGGTCATCGCCCCAACTTTTTCTATCTGCAGCACGCGATGGGGCTCGCGTCGTCGCTCGGGTTGGGCATCGCGCTCGCGCGACCGGAGCTCAAGGTCGTCGTCTTCGATGGCGACGGCTCGGTGCTGATGAACCTCGGCGGCCTGACGACGCTCGCGCGCTATCGCCCGCGCAACCTTGTGCACGTCGTGTTCGACAACGAAAGTCTCCTGTCGGTCGGCGGATTTCCGACGGCGACGTCCACCGGCAGCGATCTCGCCGCGATCGCTGCCGCGGCCGGCGTTCCACACACGGCGACGGTCAGCGGCATCATCGACTTCAAGCGCATGTTCGAGCACGCGATGGCCGCGAACGATCTGGCGACGATCGTCGCCAAGGTGGAAGCGGTCGGGCCGTCAGGGTACGTTACAGATCTCTCATTGCTGGAAAATCGTTACCTGTTCGCGCGGTACCTCAAGGACCGTGCGGCACACTCTGGACCCCGCTCATGACTCTCCTCACCCAGCTCGTCGACGCCCTCAATGGCGGATCGCTCAAGGTCGTCGATCTCACATCGCCACTCAGCCCCGAGACGCCGGTGATCGGCTTGCCGCCGCAGTTCGGCAACTCGCCGGGACTCACGATGGAGGTCATCTCCTGCTTCAACGACAAGGGACCGGCATGGTACTGGAACGTGCTGCATCTGGGCGAGCACACCGGCACGCACTTCGACGCTCCGGTGCATTGGATCACCGGCAAGGACCTGCCGGACAACACGTGTGAGACGATACCCGCGCGCAAATTCATTGGACCGGCGTGCGTCATCGACGTGTCGAAGGAGGTCGCAGAGAATGAGGATTTTCTGCTGACGCCCGGCCACGTGACGGCGTGGGAACAGAAGCACGGCACCATTCCGAAGGATTCGTGGGTGCTGCTGCGGACCGATTGGAGCAGACGCACGGACGCGACGTCATTCCTGAACGTGAAGCGCGACGGCCCGCACAGCCCAGGCTTTCACAAGTCGACGTCCGAGCTGTTGGCGAAGGACCGGCAGGTGTTGGGCGTCGGCGTGGAGACCGTCGGCACGGATGCCGGCCAGGCGGGGACGTTCGATCCGCCATTCCCGAATCACGGCACCATGCACGGCAATGGTCGATTCGGGCTCGCGAGTCTTCGGAATCTCGATCAGCTGCCGCCGACTGGTGCAATCGTCATCGCGGCGCCACTCAAGATCGTTGGCGGGAGTGGAAGTCCGCTCCGTGTGTTGGCAATCGCACCGGTTTGATCAGGGGTCAGGCACGAAGCAAACGAACTACAAGCGGCTCACTGACCGTGCCGATCCGTGGTGAGCAGCTAAAAGTGACTCCCACGCGACGCCGCGAAAGGGAACATTCCGCCGCGAAACCGTGTACCTTTCGTAAGCCTCGTTCGACCTGCGGTCGGACGGGGCGTCCTTGTATTTGGCTTCGAGCACGATCGTCACATTCGAGAAGCGATCGCTCCTCCAACAGAGAGATTCATGAACGTACCCGAACGCATCAGCGCGGACTGGATCGGCACGCTCACGGACGCGGACCTCATCGACGTCGAGGCGCTCCTCCACGAGCGATTCACCGCGCTCGAGCGGCGGGAAAAGGTCTCCAAGGGATCGCGATACGATTTGTTTCGCAGTCCGCCGGACGTGATGGACGCATGGGACCGCTGGAGCCGCGTTCTCACCGCCACCCGGTCGCGCTCCCTTTCTCCGCGGAAGCGCAAGTGACATCGGGTCCCGCCACAGACGACACGAGAGCGGGACGCGCGGACTGGGCGAAAGTCGTCGCCCGTTATCAAGGAGCGGACGGCCGCCGAGCCGTTGTACAGTTGCTCAACACGCTCGTGCCGCTCGGCATCGTGCTGTATGTGATGTATCTGTCGCTCGACGCGCTTCCGTACTGGGTCACGCTGCTCATCGCGCTTCCGGCGGCCGGACTGCTCGTGCGCACGTTCATCATCATGCACGACTGTGCACACGGATCGTTCTTTCGCTCGAAGCGCGCGAACACGATCGTCGGCTGGATCACGGGCGTGCTCACCGTCACGCCATTCGCGCAGTGGCGCCACGCGCACGCGCTGCATCACGCATCCTCGGGTGATCTCGCGCGGCGCGGGAGTGGCGACGTCGATACGCTAACCGTGCGTGAATATGAAAGCCGTTCGCGCTGGGGCCGCTTCAAGTATCGCGTCGTTCGCAATCCGTTCATTCTGTTCGGAATCGGTCCGCTGCACTTCATGATCACGAACCGCATTCCGCCCAAGGGCACGTCGCTTCGCGACAAGCAAGGGCGAGCGGTCTGGTCGACCAATCTGGCACTCGCTGTGCTGATCACAGCCATCTCGCTCTTGGTCGACTGGCGAATCATCGCGCTGACGTATCTGCCCGCGATGTACATCGCCACGGCGGCGGGCATTTGGCTCTTCTACGTGCAGCACCAGTTCGAGGACACGTATTGGCGAGACCACGAGACGTGGGACTATGCGACCGCGGCCATTCGCGGCAGCTCGTACTTCCGTTTGCCGAAGGTGCTCGATTGGTTCACGGGCAGCATCGGATTCCATCACGTGCACCATCTCGGTCCTCGCATTCCGAACTACCGTCTCGAGCAGGCGCACCGCGACAATCCGATGTTCCACGACGTGACGACGCTCACGATTGCGGGCAGCGTGCAGACGCTGCGGTTGGCGCTGTGGGACGAGGAGCGTGAGATGCTCGTGAGCTTCGGAGACGCAAAACGGCGCCGACAGAAAGGCCGAGTCGGCGCGCTATCCTCTGCTCGCTGACCCATTGATCGATCCCGCTGCGAGCGCTCGCATCGATGCGCTGATCGAAGAGGGATTCGAGATCTTCGATCAATTCGACCGCACGACCCGAGAAAAGGCGTTCCATCCGTTCGTCGCCGCCGATTATTCGCGCGTGCTCGAGGCGCTGCTCGCGTTGCACCCGGCGCTTCAGTCGCGCGCGAATCCCGGCGGACGGCCCGCCTTTCTCGAGCTCGGGTCGGCCACCGGCGTGATCACCATCATGGCCGACCTGATCGGCTTTGATGCCGCGGGCATCGAGCTCGATACGAGTCTCGTGGCGATCGCGCGGCAGCTCGCCGCGAAGTACGAGTCGCAAGCGCGGTTCGCGGGCGGCAGCTTTCTTCCCGCAGGATATCGGTGGACCGGCAAGTCGGGTGACGGCCGTATGGGCACCATCGGGACCGGACCGTCGGCATATGCCGAGCTCGGACGCGGCCTCGACGACTTCGATCTCGTCTATGCGTATCCATGGGACGGCGAGACGCCGATGCTCATCGACTTCGCGCGCCGCTACGGGGATCCCAAGGCGCAGCTGCTTCTCATGGATCCGCTCGAAGGACTGCGCGTCGTAAACGTCGGCGCGTAGTTCCCTCCGTCGCGCGCGGATCGCGCGCACAACGGCCTCGACAGCGACCAGTCGTCACGATTCTGTATTGCGGCTGGCGTCTCGCCACGGGACAGCACCATGTTGGTACCCCCGAATGATTCACGACCTGGTGCAAGGAGGAACGATGGCGACGACAGCGACTCCGGCCGCGGGAACCGCGGCCGCTACGGCAACGCGTGGCCGATTTGTTTGGCACGAGCTCATGACCCCAGATCCAGCCGCCGCCGAGGCGTTCTATCGAGACGTCATCGGCTGGCGGACCTCGAAGATGGAAGGCTTCGACTACACGTTCTTCTGGGCTGGTGAGGCGATGGTTGGCGGCTTGATGGCAACGCTGCCCGAAGCTGCCGCGATGAACGCGCCGCCGAGCTGGCTGGCGTACATCGAAGTGCCGGATGCCGACGCGAGCGTTGCACAGGCAGAGCAACTGGGCGCACAGGTGCTCATGCCGGCGAAGACGATGGAGCAAGCGGGCCGGTTCGCCCTGTTGCAAGATCCGCAGGGCGCGACGTTCGCGGTGACCACCAGCGCCAATCCGCTCCAGCCGGAAACAGATCCTGCGCTGCACGAATTCTCGTGGCACGAGCTCACGACGACGGACCAACCGAGCGCGATCAGCTTTTATGAACAGCTCTTCGGGTGGGAGAAGAAGAGCGAGTTCGATATGGGCGACATGGGGACGTATTACATGTTCGGTCGCGATCGCTTCACGTACGGCGGCATCATGAAGCAACAGCCGGGTGGGCCGGGATCATACTGGCTGCACTACGCACGCGTCGATAGCGCGGACGCCGCGGCAGAGCGAGCGCAGAAGGCCGGCGCGACGGTGATGGTCGGACCGATGGAAGTGCCGGGTGGCGACCGCGTCGCCGTGTTGAGAGATCCTCAAGGCGCCGTCTTCGCGGTGCACTCGAAGGTCACGCCCTGAACGTCGGTGTAGGAACGCTGGCCGTCGAGCACGGGGCATCCGTGCTCGACGACTGCCGACGGTCAGGTCAACAGCTTCACCAGTCGCTTCACATCGAACTTCGTCATCGCGGCGTCGACGTTCCGCATGACGATGTCCGGGACGTCCGTGCGGCGAATCGCCTTCGCGGCGACGCACGAGATGACGACGTCCTGATTCGCGACGACGCGTTCGATGCACCGCGCGTCGCGCACGTCGCCGCGTGCAACGCGGAGCTTCGGGTCGTAGTCGAGCAGGTAGGCCGACGCACCGGCGAGCGCGGTGACTTCGTGGCCATTGGCCAACAGTGACCGTATGACATTGAGTGCTGTTTGTCCGACCGAACCAATGACGAGTATTTTCATAATTGCCTCGTGTCGGAAGGGCGACTACAGCTTTGCTGCCACCGCCTGCGCGCGCGTGAGATGCCCCTCGAGCAGTGGAATCGTGCGGTCAATGTCCTGCTGCAGCGCGGGATTCGATGCGGCCGCACGCCATTTCTTGAGATTGTCGATTGCTTGCTGATGCAGCTCGATCTGCGCGGTGACGAACGCGCGGTCGAAGCTCGAATCCGCGGGCATGCCCCGCAGGAGATCCGCCGTGCGTGCCGTGCTCGCGTTCTCGGCATCGGCGACGCGGCCGACGTCCGGTGACTCAGCGAGCTTTCGCAGTGTGTCGAGGTGCGCACGATGGCCGGCGCTGAGCAGCGCAGCCAAATCGCGTACTGCGGGGTTCTTCGTCTTCGTCGACGCCAGCTTGGCCATCTCGATTTCGACCGAATCGCTCACGATCATCCGATCGACGATCTTCTTTTGCAGCGAGCCAGCGACCTCGCCGCCAGATGACGTGACCACTTGCGCTCGAGCGGCGGAGCCCGTCATCTGAGCGAGGGCAAATGCAGTGGCCGCGAGCGTGAGTCCGTACGCGCGCATACTACCTCCAACGAAAAAAGATGTGAGTCTGACGCTCCCTCGAGCGTCCGGCCTCGCGAGGGCAAACACCGAGCCGCGTGCTGGAAGGCGTTGTACGACGGCTCGCGGCCCTTGTTTTAGTGATCTCTCATCATCGCCGGACCGGGACATTTTCCCCTGTCCCCGGCCGGCGTGCGTGCAGTACTGCGCGCGGCTGACCACGGTCGCGTTGTGCGCGACGAGGCCGGCACGGGTGACCGTCGCAGGCCCCCGCGGGCGGATGAGGCCGTGTCAGGAAGACGTCAGAGCACTGGCGGACCCGCGCCTGTTTTCGCCATCCTGCTCGGACATCGACACGGTACTCGGATCCACATGTCACTGAAGTCCAGCCACCAGGCGCGCACCGACAATACCATCGCGCTCGATCAAGGCGTTCGGCGGATCGACCGGCAGCCATACTATCTCCCGGCCGGCACTGAGGTCCAAGTGTTTCAGGCCTGCCATGAGCGCGGACTTCCCGTCATGCTCAAGGGACCAACCGGTTGCGGTAAGACACGCTTCATCGAGCACATGGCGTGGAAGCTCGGCCGTCCGCTCATCACCATCGCGTGCCATGACGATCTGTCGGCCAGCGATCTGACTGGGCGATATCTCATACGCGGCGAAGAGACGGTGTGGACCGACGGCCCGCTCACCACGGCGGCGCGACTCGGCGCGATTTGCTATCTCGACGAAGTCGTCGAGGCCCGGCAGGACACAGTTGTCGTGATTCACCCGGTCACCGACGACCGCCGAATTCTCCCGATCGAGAAAACGGGCGAGCTGGTGGAGGCGGCGCCCGGGTTTCAGCTCGTGATCTCGTACAATCCGGGTTATCAGCACGCGATCAAGGATCTCAAGCCAAGCACCCGACAGCGGTTCGTGACCATCGAATTCGACTTCCCCCCGGCGAGCGCGGAAGCGGAGATCGTGATGCACGAAACGGGTGTGAAGCGAGGGACGGCGAACGCGCTCGTCGAGTTGGCGCGACGTGTTCGGCATCTCAAGGAGCAAGGTCTCGCCGAGGGTCCAGGCACGAGACTCCTCGTGTCGGCGGGGCGGTTGATCGCCGACGGGATCGAGCCGGGAGAAGCATGTCGCGCCGCGCTGGTCGGGCCGCTCACCGATGATCCTGATCTCGTCGCGGCGATCATGGATCTGATTGCGGCGACGCTCTAGCGCCGGGGCCGTTCATCACGGATCGGCACCGGCACAGACGGACGGGCACGGATCAGCAGCAGAACCTTAATAAGAACACCAGAAAGTGCAGATTAGAACACCGGACGGTGCAGATCCCTCCCTCCGCTCGCTGCGCTCGCATCAGGGCAGGCGGCTACGCTCGGGATGACCGTAAGATGAAATCCCCCGGACCGATTCGTCGGCTCACGATCAAAGGACGACATGTCCTCGGCACCGCTGCGGCTTCGCTGCGCGCGAAGGTTGCCATGCGGCGGCCGACTGTCGAGTTGGAGCAGGTGCAGCGGCGGCTCGAGCTGTTGCTCACCGCCATGTATGGCCGGCAGATCTCCATCTCGCCGGTGCGAACGAAAAAGCTCAACTGGGCCGAACGCGTTGCACGGCGGCTTGCGCGCGATCCCGAAGCGCATGAGGCGACGCCGGAGGTCGGCACGGACGACATTCATCTGCCGGGCGTCATCAGCGCGCACACGGGATCAGACGCCGCGATCGCGCGCTTTCGACTCCTGGCCGTCGAACAGGCCGAGCGACTCACGCGCGGCACGGCGAGCGCGCTGCCCCGCGAGGATGCGCTCGAGCGCGATTTGTATCTGCTTCGCGAAGGGGTCGCCATCGATGCGAAGATCGCCCGCGTCATGCCGCGCATGCACGGCTCGCTCGCGGAGGAGCGGCGCGCGGCATTGGTGCGGCGGCCGCACATCGACGGGTTGACGCCACAGGAGCGCGAAGTCGAGCGACTCCTGCGGCACGTTCTCGAGACCGCGCCGGATGTCGACGAGGTCGTGTCGCGAACGCCGAGCGATTCGCTCGAGTGGGCGAAGCACATGGCGGCGAAGATTCGACTGGAGCGCGGCCGCTATCGCGGAGTGCCGCCGGCGCGATTCTGGGGGACCGTCACGCCGCCGAAAGACGCTGTCGTGCCGGCGAAAGACGCCGCGAAGAGCAAATCGGTGGCGCGCCCGAATCCCTTGATGTCGGCGAGCGATGTCGGCGGCGCATACGACTCGGACACGAGCTCCGAGCAACGCGTTGCTGACGGCACGTCGAACGAGCTGGTTGAGGATTCGAAGTCGAGCGATCAGCCGCCCGACGACGAAGAGACGGAAGCGTCGCCGACGTCGGAGAATCCGCAATGGGACTCGCCCGAGATCGTACGGCTGAACGACGAACCACCGACGGGATCGCAGAACAAAGGCGCGACGATGAGCATGGCGAAAGCGGCCGTTGTCGACCCCGATGCTCTGGCTGCTCTGCCGGCGGGCATTGCATACGACGAATGGGACGCGGACGCGCGGCGCTATCATCCTCGCGCGGCGATCGTGCGGTTATCCGAGCCGGTCGAGGGCGACGAGCGCATTCCCGCCGAAGTTCCGCGGCAGCATGCCGCGCTGGTTCGCCAGATTCGCCATCGCTTCGAGCGGTTGCGCGCGCGTCGTGTGCTTCTCGACCGGCAGCGCTCCGGCGACGATCTCGACATCGCCGCCTGCGTCGAAGCGATGGTGGACCGACGCGTCGGCCATCCGCCAGACGATCGGTTGTACCTCGACGCGCGCCCCGCGCGGCGTGGGTTCGCGATCTCGTTGTTGGTCGACGTAAGCGGATCGACGGAGACTCGCGTATCGGGACCGCTCAAGATCATCGATCTCGAGCGCACGGCGCTGTTCCTCGCCAGCGAGGCACTCGATGCGCTCGGCGACCTCTACTCGATCACCGCGTTCACAGGCAAGGGTCCGGACAACGTGATCCTCACGACGGTAAAACGATTCAGTGAGCCGAGCGGCGACTCCACTCGCCGGCGGATCGCGTCGCTCACGCCCGGCGGTTTCACGCGACTCGGCGCGGCGGTTCGACACTGCACGAGCCAACTCGCGCGGCAAACTGCCGGTCATCGACTGCTCCTGATTCTTTCCGACGGGCGCCCGAACGATTTCGATCGATATCAGGGCACGTACGGCATTGAAGACTCACGCCAAGCGATCATGGAAGCGCGCGCATCGGGCGTGTTTCCGTTTTGCCTCACGGTCGACCGCGACGCGTCGGAGTATTTGCCGCACATCTTCGGCACGGCCGGCCACACGATTCTCCGCCGGCCCGAGCAGTTGCCGACGGCGTTGCTCAGCGCCGTGACCGCGCTCGTTCGACGGCCGTCATGATCGCGCGACGAACGTCTTGTGCAGGTAGCGGAGCGACGGCAACAACACGACCGCGCCGCCGGCGAGGCCGACCAGGAGTAAGCGCAGCGTCACGACAGGTGCGGCCGAGTCTCGAATCGTCAGCGACTCTGGGACGAGATAGGGATATTGCGAGAGCGCCCAGCCCCAGAGAATGAACGTGGCCTGCGCCGCCGCGGCGATGCGCGCGAGCCCAAATCGTCGCCGCCAGAGCGACACGATCGCGATGATTGCGGCTGCCGCCGTGCACAGGTGCAGCGCAGTGGCCCACGGCGAACCCATAATTCCGGACACTACACGCGGCGCCTCGACGTACGCGGTCAGTAGCGCAAGGCCGGCAAACACGAAGACCATGAGTGCGGACCACAACGCTCGCGCACGAAAGTCGGCGCGCAACGCGTCGTTTTGGGCCGCGACCGTCGCATAAACGGCGGCGAGAAACGCGAAGATCGAGAGCGCAAATCCGCCGACAGCGATGGCAAACGGCGTCGTCCAAGGGCGGACGTACACATCGACGAACGAAGTCGGCGATGTGATCGCGGCGGACGCCCGCGCGACGGCTCCGCTCGAGATCGCCCCGATCACCATGCCAAGCACGAACGGCGTGACAACGCTGGCGATCGCGAACGCCGCGCCCCATCGATCGCGGACATTGACCGTGCGGCTGCCGTAGCTCCGAAACATGAACGCCGAGCCGCGTGCGACGATGCCAACGAGCATGATCGTCAGCGGAATGTGGAGCACGATGCTGAGGATCCCGAAGGCTTGCGGAAATGCCGTGAACAGCATGACGACCACGACGATCAGCCAGACGTGATTCGCCTCCCAGATCGGCGCGATCGAGTCAGCGATCAGCGTTCGCTGTTCCTCGCGACGCGGACCGGATGCGAGCAAGTCCCACACGCCTCCGCCGAAGTCGGCACCACCGAGCAAGGCATATGCATTGAGCGCAATGAGCGCGATGCCGGCAACGATCTCCGGCAGCCCGATGGTTCCGAAGAAGCCGCTCATGTGGTTTCACCGACCATGCGAGCGATCAGTACGATGACGATCACGCCGAGCATGAGATAGAGCAGCGCGAATAGCAGCATCGGTACGATGAGACCCGGCATCGGCGTCACGGCGTCGGCGGTACGAATGAGCCCCTGCACCGCCCACGGCTGCCGTCCAACTTCGGTGACGGTCCAGCCGGCCTCAGTGGCAATGAAACCGAACGGCGTAACGATCGCGAGTGCGGCCAGCAACCGACGGTTGCCCACGATTGAGCGTTTTCGAATGACCGTGATCGCCACCCACAGACTGACGAGCGCCATCAGTGTTCCGAGTCCGACCATGACCTGAAATCCGAGATGCACAGGCAAGAGCGGAGGCCACAGCTCCCGCGGCACCGCGTCGAGCCCGGCCACTTCCGCGTTGGGATCGTGGAACGCGAGCAACGACAGACCTTTGGGAATCTCGATCGCGAACCGCGTGCGCCGGGCCTCCTCGTCGGGCCATCCGCCAATTCGCGCCGGAGCGCTGCGCTCAGTGTCGAACTGGCCTTCCAGCGCGGCGAACTTGATCGGTTGCCACTGTGCAACGGTGCGCGCGCTGATGTCGCCGGAGATCGGCTGCACGATGGCCGCCGGCGCGCCGATACTCAACGCCAAAACAATCGCACGTCGATGCAGTGTGCTGTCGCGCTTTTTGAGCAACACGAACGCGTGAATGCCGGCAACGGCGAGCCCGGTCGCCGCGTACGCCGCGAGCAGCATGTGCAGTGCCTGCTGGAACGTCGACGGGTTCAGCATGCCTGCGACCGGATCCACTTCCGTGATCTGACCAGCGACCGACGTGATTCCCGCGGGCGTGTTCATCCACGCGTTGACGGAGACGACGAACACCGCCGACGCCGCAGCGCTGATGGCGACGATGACACCCGCGGTGATGTGCGCGGCGGGCGGTATGCGATCCCAGCCGTAGAGAAAGACGCCGAGGAAGATCGCCTCGGTAAAGAACGCAAAGCCCTCGAGCGAAAACGGAATGCCGATGATCGGGCCCGACAGGGCCATGAATCGCGGCCAGAGCAGACCGAGCTCGAACGACAGGACCGTTCCGGAGACCGCGCCGACCGCGAAGAGGATCGCCGCTCCCTTCGCCCAGCGTCGCGCGAGTTGGCGATAGACATCTTCACCAGTGCGGCGCCAGAGCCATTCCGCGAGCACCATCATCAACGGCAACGCGATGCCGATCTCGGCGAAGATGATGTGAAAGCCGAGCGACAGCGCCATCTGCGAACGAGCGGCGAACAGATCGGACATGGTGCGTGTAATTAACTCGGGGCCGGTCCGCTCGCGCGAGGGTGTTCACAGTCATCATATCTTTGAGCATGCGCTTCGCCTTTGACGACAACGACGACTTCGAGCTCGATCGCGACTTCCCGCTCGGCGACGGTACAGCGGACACGAGCGGAAGTGTCGTGTGCCCATATTGTGGTGAGACAAATACTGTGAGCCTCGATCCTGGAAGCGGCGACACTCAGGACTACGTGGAAGACTGTCAAGTTTGCTGTCAGCCCTGGCGTGTGTCCGTACATTACCGCGACGACGGCACCGCAAGCATTACGGCTACCGCGCTCGACGAGTGACTTCCATGGGCGACATCTCCGGCATCCACCACATCACCGCGATCTGCGGCAACGCGCAAGAGAATCTCGACTTCTATTCGGGATTGCTCGGCATGCGTCTCGTGAAGAAGAGTGTGAACCAGGACGACCCTGGGACATATCACCTCTTCTACGCCGATGCGGATGGACATCCTGGCACCGATCTCACGTTTTTCCCGTTCCGTGATTCGCCGCCTGGTCGCATGGGGAACGGCATCGGCGTGGAGATCGCGCTCGCGATTCCAGCCGGCAGCTTGGAGTACTGGCAAGACCGGCTGTCGCAGCACGGTGTGGAGATCAAGGGAACTGGAACGCGCCGCGGCGATCGCGACATCACGCTGATCGATCCGCACGGACAGCAGCTCGCGTTGGTCGAGACGACGGACGAGCGGTTGTTCACCGCGTGGGATCGCAGCGCTGTTCCGGCGGACAAACAGATCCTCGGGTTGCATGCGGTGCGCGCGTGGGAGCGCGACATCGCGCCGACCGCCGCGTTTCTTCTGAGCACGCTCGGCTTCACCGACTTCGGCGTGGAGGATGGGTGGCATCGGTTCGGCGTCGGCGACGGCGGATCGGGGGAGCACATCGAGCTGCGCGAGATGCCGAACGCGCCGCGTGGATCATGGGGCGTCGGAACGATGCACCACGTGGCATGGCGTGTCGCGGACGACGAGACGCAGATCGCGGTTCGTGAGCGTGTGATGCAGGCGCATCGCCATCCGACGGAAGTGATCAACCGCTTCTGGTTCCACTCCGTCTACTTTCTCGAGCCGGGCGGCGTGCTGTTCGAGCTGGCGACGGATGGCCCGGGATTCACGGCGGATGAGAGTCTCGAGCATCTCGGCGAGCAGCTCGTGCTTCCGCCGTGGCTCGAGCCGCATCGACGTGAGATCGAGGCGGCGCTTCCCGCGCTCGGGGGCGCGGCCGAAGTCAGAGGGTGATGTCGCCGCCCGGATCGTTCGGGCGCTTCACACCTTTCTGGACTTGAATCGCCGAATCTGCGAGCGCTTTCTGTGTCGCGGCTGCGTCGACTTCGATCGTGAGGGCAGATCGCTGGCCGTTCGGCGGACGATCGTGACGCACGCGGAGCACGTCCCCTTGGCGCGCACCGTCGGGTAGCAGCCAGCGCGGCATCGTGAGAACGTTCTTGCCGTCGACTTCAATTGCGACGGCGTTTTCCTCGATCACGTCGATGATCCAGCGATGCGTTGATTCGGGCATGGTCGACTCCTATCGCGGCGGTCATCGGGCCAAACAAACAACGGGAACAACGGGAACACGGGAACAGCGGCAACCCCTTTTTTTTCATCAAACCAAAACAATCACATCCAACCAAA
>Ga0070681_10001002_pt1 | contig 23932 bp, 21 predicted proteins | sample KBSC83BmetaG_FD_65650 | JGI IMG/M metagenome (GOLD analysis project Ga0070681, IMG submission 65650) | Corn rhizosphere microbial communities from Kellogg Biological Station, Michigan, USA - KBS C8-3B metaG | ecosystem: Host-associated > Plants > Roots > Rhizosphere | place: USA: Michigan...
TGGGTATGAATGCCGTTGCCGGCGGCAATGGACGGATGCCGTCGAGCAAAGTCGTCGAGATATCGATCGACGAAATGCGCGAAGTCGTTTGAGCGATCCGGCGGATTGAGGCCGCGCGCGACGAGACAGAGCGCGCCGAAGACGACGAGTGGGAAGCGGATCACCGTAGTCGTGCCGAGCAGCCCAGCGTCGGGAGGGAGGAGTGGGCGGAAGCCGCCAGAAACTGTCGCGGCAAGTGCCGTTCCGCGAGGGGCTAAATGGATGACACAGTTGGCTTGGGATGACGGTATTGACGATCCAATCCTGTAAGTTTATACTTACCGTAAGTGACTACTTACCGAGACACCCAGCTCGACGCCCTCGGCGATCGTACCCGGCGCACCATTCTCGCCCGGTTGCGACGCGGGCCGCTGCCGGTCGGCGAGCTGGCCAACGATTTCCCGATCAGTCGACCCGCGATCTCGCAGCACCTCAAGGTGCTCGAAAAGGCGAAGCTCGTGGTCGCGCGGCCGGTGGGAAACCGGCGCTTCTATGAGCTCAACCCTGAAGGCTTCAGCGCATTGCGCGACTACTTCGACGAATTCTGGGGCGTAGCGCTCATTTCGTTCAAACGAAGGATCGAACAACTCGCATCCGAGGACAAAGCATGACAACCACGGCAGACCAGGACGTCTTTGCTCCCGTTCAGAAAAGCATCACCGTGCGAGCGAGCGTTCAACGCGCATTCGACGTGTTCACGAGTGACTTCGACAGCTGGTGGCCGCGCAGCCACCATATCGGCAAATCGCCGATGAAGCGCGCCGTCATCGAAGGACGCGCCGGCGGACGCTGCTACACTGAGCAGGAGGACGGCACCGAGTGTCCCTGGGGCGCGGTTCTCGACTGGGATCCGCCGCGCCGATTCGTATTTGCGTGGATGATCACGCACGAGTGGGGGTACCAGCCGGATCTCTCGAAGTCGAGCGAAGTCGAGGTCCGCTTCACGGATGTCGGCAATGGCCAGACGCGCGTCGATCTGGAGCACCGGCACTTCGAGCGAATGGGCGACGGTGGTGCGACGATGCGGGCGGGCGTCGGCGCCCCCGGCGGGTGGGGAACGCTGCTCGGCTTGTTCGCCGAGCGCCTCGAAAAAGACGTCTGAGCGGAACGCCGATGAAATCGCGGATCTGGCTTCGGGCGCTCTCGATCGTGCTCTTCCTCTTCGCGGTCGGGCATACGCTCGGAACCGCGGCGCCGCGCGTCTCGCGCGGCGCTCGCGAAGCGGCGGTGTTCGACGCGATGCAGTCGTTCCGATTTCCCGTGATGGGATTCGATCGAACCTACTGGGATTTCTATCGCGGCTTCGCGCTGACGATCAGCATTCTGCAGCTCGCGCTCGCCGTGTTTGCGTGGCAGGTTGCGGGCGTGAGCAGAACAAACGGACGCGCGGCACGGCCGATGGCGATCACATTGTGGTGCGCCTGCGCCGGCTTGCTCGTGTTGAGCAGCCTGTTCTTCTTCGGCGGGCCGATCGCGTTTTCGGCACTGGCGGTCGTACTCGCGACGATCGCGGTCTTCGCGACGACACGCGAGGCGGCAACGCGGTAGCGACTAGGCGCGAGCGGCGACGGTCTTGCGATTCTTTTCGAGGCGCGCCATTGAACGAATGATGGAAAAGCGCGGCTGTCCCCGCGGTGGAGACGCGATGGTGTGCTCGAGAAAGCCGATGAAATCGTCGATGAACTCGGGCATCGGCCGGGTGGCACGCGTCGCGACCTGCCATCGTCGCGCGACACCGGGGTGATTGATCGGAATGAGCCGGAGAGAACCGGAGTCGAGATACGGGTCAACGGCCCATCGCGCGAGAATCGTCACGCCCATGCCGGCTTTGACGAGCTCGAGAATCGCCTCGGTGAGTTGTAAAACCGAAAGCTGACCGGGGCTGACGCCTACCGGTGCGAGAATGCTCTGAAACGCCTGGCTGTCATTCGGCGGCGAGTACATGAGAAATCGCTCTTCACGCAAGTCACTCGGCTCGATGAGACGCTTGCCGGCGAGGCGGTGCGTTTCTCCGACGACGAGCACCAGCTCATCGTTGAAAAGCGGCGTGACAGCGACGCGCCGGTCCTTCACGCGCGTGTTGAGCACGCACAGATCGATCGTGCCGGCGACGAGCGCCGCGATCGGATTGGTCGTCGCCTCGGGAACGATGCGAACTTCCACACCGGGATGCCGCTGACGGAATGCTTCGAGCACGGGCGGCAGCCAGTGATAGCCCGTGTAACACTCGGTCGCGATACGAAGCACGGCCTCGCGTCCGCTCGCCATCTCGACGAGGTCGCGCTCGAGCGACGCGAGTTGCGCGAGCGCCGGCTTGGCGCGCTCACACAAATACTCGCCGAGTCGCGTCGGGATCATGCGTCGTCCGGATCGCTCGAACAACGCACCGCCGATTCGTCGTTCGAGATCGGCGAGTTGGTGGCTGAGCGCCGACTGCGTGAGGTACAGCTGCTGGCCGGCGCGAGTGAGGTTACCCTGTTCCGCGATCGCAGCCGCTAAGCGGAGGTCACGAATCTCGAGGCGCATGTATCAAAGATACAGCGAACAACCGTTTTGAAGTATGAGGTTTCCGCATACCACAGAAGTCTGTGGCTGGACCGGTATCAACGTCCAGATACGGACAACTAACGGAGGGAACGGACGCGAACGGAACTGGTTTTCAAAAAGGTTCAGCCGTTCGTGTCCGTCGCATTTTCCGTCAACGCCCGTATCTACCGTTCACAATCGACGGAACCGACTAGAACCCTTCGGGACGCAGAGCCATCTCGATGCGGTAGCGCGCACGCAGTCGAGGGATCTCACTGGCCGGATCGCCCGCAGTTCGGACCGGATCGCCAATCTCGATTTCCCGCTCGCCCCAATCGAGCGCCACTGGCAGGATCGGAACGCCGGCTCGGTCGGCGATGTGATAGAAGCCGGTGCGCCACTCGTCGACGTGCCGGCGCGTCCCCTCCGGCGCGAGCGCCAGGATGAATCGCGGCTGCGCGCGGATGCTGTCGGCGATCTCTGAGACGACGCCCTTCGCGCTATCGCGACGAACCGGCAAACCGCCGAGCGCGCGGAGCAGCCAACCCAACGGCCAGCGGAACAGCGTGTCCTTACCAAACCACTGGATGCGAAGATCGAGCGTGAACATCGCCGCGACGCAAACGACAAAATCCCAATTTGATGTATGGGGTGCCACGATAGCGACGAACTTCGGCTGCGGTGGTATACGGCCACGAATGCGCCAACCGGAACTGCGCAGGTAGAGTCGTCCAAGCGCGCGCAGAACCGGATTTCTTCTCCGCGGCAAGACACCGAGCTGGTCCGCCGCGACGTCGCGACTCATCGTATATGCGAAGATTCGCTGCTCAGGGTTTGCAGCCCGGGTACCACTGCGGAGTGAATCCATTGGCAAGCAGACGCACGGCCTCGACTGCCGCGTTGATCACTCCCGTCATGTGATTGAAATTCGCGAGGCTGACCTCGTCGTTCGCGTGGTGATAATCCGCGTGGAGATCGAACGACGACAGCGTGTGTGCTGGAATTCCCATGCGCGCGAACGCGATGTTGTCGCTTCGTCCGAAGAAGTTCTGATCGGGCCGCGGGTCTTTCACGATCGGTAGCCCGTGGGCGGCGAGCGTATCGCCCATCGTCGATCGCTCGAATCCAGTGAGCCACGCGTGCCCTGATCCACCGGCGAGCGAGTCTGGCCTGTCCATCATCTCGATCTCGAGATTCGCGACCATGCGAGCAAGCGGACGCACCGGATGCGCGATGTACCAATTCGTGCCGAGCAATCCGACTTCTTCGCCAGTCGTGGCGATGAACACGATCGTGCGCTTTGGAGCCGGTCCGGCTTTGATCGCGCGGGCGATCTCGATCACCGAAGTCGTTCCGGACGCATCATCGTCCGCGCCGTTGTAGATCGAATCGGTGGATCCGGCCGCAGGCATTGCGATGCCGAGGTGATCGTAGTGCGCATCGATCAACACGACGTCGTTCTTGAGCACCGCGTCCGCACCTTCAATGATGCCGACGACGTTGCCGCCGAGTGCAGGTCGCTCGATGAACTTCACGGTGCTGCGAACCGTCTTGCCGAGCATTCCTTTGGTTACGCTCGTGAGCTTCGTTCCGAGCAGCACTTCCGCGGCGTAGTTGGTGACCTGCACTGTTGCCGGACCTCCGCCCATCGTGGGACCTGCCGACGTGTCCTTCACGAACGCCGTGCCGGCATGCTTCGCAGCCCAGACAGTTCGCGGTGCGAGCTCAGGGCCTTCGATCGTTGCGATGCCGGCAGCGCTTTGCAGCGCCGCGTTGGCTCCGCCGAAACCACCGCGGCCGCGACCGCCGCCTCCGCCGCCTCCACGCCGACCTCCGCGCGCGGCCGAATCTGCCGGCGCTTCCCGGCAGCTCGCAGGTGCGGCTGCACGTCCGCGCCCGCCGAAATTCGCCGGTGGCGCGGGCAGTAAAAGCACGAGCTTTCCGCGAACCTGATCGGCGGTGAGCGCGTTCGTCGTGTCGCCTGCGACGCCACCAAAGATGACCTGAACGCCGTCGAGCGACGCCGGATTCGCGCGGCCCGGCGACACGGAGAAGTCGACGCCCAACCGAAGCGGCGTCGCATCGACGATCAATGCGGACTTTGGATCGATCGATCGCGTGACCATCGGCACGTGTTGAAAGAATCCACTGTCACCCGCCGGCTGAAGCCCCGCCAATCGAAACTGCTCGGCGATGAACTTCGCGGCGCGCATGGATCCGGGCGTTCCGGTGCCGCGCCCTTCCATTGAGTCGTGCGCGAGCGACGACAGCACGAATCGCACGCGGTCAGTCGTGACTTGGGCGAGCGACGATTGACACGGAAGCGCGACGCTCAGGGCGAGCGCCACGCGAATGAACCGATTGAGGGACATGGTGGAACGGGTCGGAGGTGAGACTCACTTCTTGAGCGGACGAGCAAAGATGCTGTCGTACGTCGCCAGCGCGAGCTTCGGCTTCAACGATGCGTCGACGAATCCGATGGAAGTAAACATGACGAGCGACGAGCCAGGCGGCTGCGGCGGATACGCTGAGATATCGATGTCCGAGTAATTGAGCTGGAACACGGCGATCGCTTTCGCGGAATCGAGCAGCTTCTCGTGGCGTCGAACATAACGCGCCTGCATGTCCGCCGACGATTGCGCGGACCCGACTGCCGCGGACGTCCACCCGCCTTCCACGACCATGATGGGCAGCGTTCTACCACCCTCGAGGCGCGTGTAGTAGTCGAGCGGAATCTGGTCGGGGTCGGCGAACACGAAGTAAGGATACGACGAGATGGCGATTACCTGATTGAAGGGAAAATCGTGAAAGTCCGTCTCGACGCCGCGAAACGCCGCCGGCGGCGGCCCCCACGCGAGATCGGCCTGCACGCTCGTGTAGAGGATCGGCAGCTTGCCGCCGGCGGCGCGAATGTCCGCGACGGCGGCGTTCGTCATTCCGACCATCGCCGAGTAGACGTTTGCCGGCGCTTGTTGCCGAATGAGGTTGGTCTCCGCGGCGAGGCCGAGATAGTCGGGCTTGATGATCGAGGCGATCGCGAGCGCGTATTGTCGATAGACGTTTTGCACCGCGGGCTCGCCGATGCTGCGGCCGAGCGACACGAGATCGGGCGCTTCGCGCGCGCGATTCAGCCCGTCGGTGACATCGAGTGTGAGGACAAGCGGAAATCCTTTGCCGCGATAGAGATTCGCGAGTGGGAGATCGACGGCGTTCACGTAGGCTGTCGCCGTCGTGCCGCTGAGCAACGCTTTGTAAGGAACGCTGACGTGCATGATCGCGGCGTCGGCGCGTTTCGACCATGCATTCACGGTCTGGAGCGCGGACTCATTCGTCGCCTTTGGGGGATTCGCGGAGAAGCCCATGCGAAACGTTCGGCTCGGAAAAGTCGAGCTCTTCGTCGCGGACGCGGCGGAGGTGTCTTTACACGACACCAGCACGGGAAACAGTAAAGCGAAGAGGACGCTGTTGGCGCGCATGGCAGTGCAGATCCCTCGCTGCGCTCGGGATGACATGGTCGAGCGCTCAGTTACAAAAGTCTTGCCCGTCCTCTCCATTCATCATATGTTGCAAAACAGTGCGGGACTACCCCGCGCAGGAGTGACTCAGGAATGACAGCTTCTCACTTCAACTCTCCCTCGATGCTCCGGGCCAGCGGTCCGCGGGCGGTCGTGTCCCAAGGCGAAGCGCGTCTTGGCGCCACGATTTTCGGCGATTACGCCACGCGAGGTCGAGCACCCTAGGTTCCTGAGATCCGATGTCGTGATCCGGCCTTTCGGGTGCTGCCAATCCCGAAAGGCCTTTTTGCTGTCCCGTTTCACCTCCAGCGGATCACGGACATGGATCACGAAATCATAGAACGCTATATCGGTCAGCCGGTGCGTCTTCCCGGCGATCTTCGCGCGCGCATCGAGCGCGAGTGGGGTGGCAAACCCGTGCAGCTGTATGCGCTGGTCGATCTCGATCATGCGCTCAAGCTGTCCGAGTCGTGGTTGGCGCTCGGACCGGAGCACGTCGCGCTCGCGCGGCGAACGGCCGGCGACGAGTGGGATGTCGTCTCAGTGAACCGATCGCGGATTCACGCAGTGAAGGATGCGCCTGGCCTCAGCGCGAACACGCTGATGTTGCTCAGCGCGCCCGACGATCCGCCGCTGATGCTGCTGCGTTACACGCAACGGCAACGCGGCGCATTCGAGAACATTCGATTCGTGCTGGAAGAGGCGCTTGCGGGACGCATGGTCTCGGGGGTGTCGTCGAACGAAGCAGATCGAATGTACGCGCATGCTGTCGCGCGGCCGGTGCGTGACGCGCAGGCGCTCGTCGCCGGCGGCGGTCGCGAGTCGCGAGTGATTCTTCGTCTGCTCGGCTATCTGAAACCGTATCGGCGGCAGCTCGCGTTCGGGTTGTCGGCGGCGACGGTGATCACGCTCGCGAGCCTCATTCCGCCGTACATCGCGGGCTATCTGCTCGATCGCGTCGTGCGGCCGGCGCAGGAAGGCAAACTTTCGCGCGAAACCGCGGCGGGGCTGGCGTGGATCGCGGTAGCGACGATGGCGACGCTGTACCTGATCCGTCAGGCAGCGGCGCACGTGCGACTGCGCTTCATGGCGGTCCTCGGCGAGTGGGTCGCGCGAGATCTCAGAGCCGAGTTGTACGAGCACATTCAGCGACTGAGTCTGTCGTTCTTCTCGCGGAAGAAGACGGGGAGCTTGATCACGCGCGTGACTGCGGACACGGATCGGCTGTGGGAGTTCATCGCGTTCGGCGTGGTAGATGTGTCGCTCTCGCTCGTGATGCTCGTCGGACTCGGCGCCGTGTTGCTCACGCTCGACTGGCGGCTCGGCTTGATCATGACGCTGCCTGTTCCGCTGTTCTGCTGGCTCATCTACTGGCACGGCGAGTCGCTGAACGGACTGTTCATCCGCGGATGGCGGAAGTGGTCGCGCGTGACGGACGTGTTGTCGGACACGATTCCCGGCATACGCGTCGTGAAGGCGTTCAACCAGGAGGCGCGCGAGATCGATCGGTTCGACGAACGAAACGAAGATGTGACCGAACAGTTCAATCAGGTGCACGTGGCGTGGACGACATTCTGGCCGCTGCTGATGCTGGGTGTGCACGCGACGACCGTGGTCGTGTGGGCGTTCGCGATTCCGCGGCTCCTTGGACATGGCCATCCGCTGTCGCCGGGGGTGTTCGTCTCGTTCTTACTGTACGCCACGATGTTTGTTGCACCTATCGAAGTGATCGGACAGATGGCGCGCACGGTGAATCGCGCGACGTCGTCGGCGCATCGCGTGTTCGAGGTGCTGGACAGTGAGCCCGAGGTGCGTGACGTCGAGCACGCGGTTCGTCTCACGCCCGTTCGGGGATCAGTCTCATTCGAGAACGTGACGTTCGCGTACGACGGCGTGCGGCAAGTGTTGCGCGGCGTGAGCTTCGACGTCGCGCCCGGCGAATTGATCGGACTCGTCGGGCCGAGCGGTGGTGGAAAGTCGACGGTGGTGAACCTGATCGCGCGATTCTACGACGCCGCAGGCGGAGTAGTTCGAATAGACGGCGAGGACATCCGCCGACTGGAGACAGGCCACTACCGCGAGCAGCTCGGGATGGTGCTTCAGGATCCGTATCTGTTTCACGGCACGGTGATGGACAACATCCGCTACGCGATGCCGACGGCGACGTTGGCCTCGGTGGTGGCGGCGTCGAAGGCCGCGAACGCGCACGACTTCATCTGCCGGTTGGCGCAGGGATACGACACGATGGTGGGCGAGCGCGGGCATACGCTGTCGGGCGGCGAGCGCCAGCGGATCTCGATCGCCCGGGCGATTCTGCACGATCCAAGAATTCTCATTCTCGACGAAGCGACGAGCGCGGTCGACACCGAGACCGAGCGCGAGATTCAGGAAGCGCTCGAGCGGCTCATTGCGGGTCGAACGGTGTTCGCGATTGCGCACCGGCTGTCGACGCTCAGGCGCGCATCGCGGCTCTTCGTGATCGAGCAGGGGCGCTTAGCCGAGGCCGGAACGCACGCGGAGTTGCTCGAGATCAACGGTGGGATCTATCGCAAACTCTACAATCTGCAGGTTCAGCTTCAGTGAGGTCTGGATGACAACGAAAGACGGGGAAGTGCAGATCCCTCGCTGCGCTCGGGATGACAGAGAGGGCGCTCGGGATGACAGAGAGGGTGCTCGGGATGACAGAGAGGGCGCTCGGGATGACAGAGAGGGCGCTCGGGATGACATAAGAGTGCGGGTCGGTGCGGACGGGCGGCTTCTGGTCGCGCTCGACAACCGCATGATCGGTGTTCGGGTGCGGCAGTGCTTTCCCTGGTCGGAGCCGCACCGGCACCTGTCGCTTCGAGACGACGACGAGCAGGAAGTTGCGTTCGTCGAGGATCCGGCGGCGCTCGAGCCGGAGTCTCGCCGCGCTCTCGAACACGCGCTGGCGGTGGCCGGTTTTGTGCTCGAGGTCACACGCGTGGTCGACATCGACGAGGAGGTCGAGATCCGGCAGTGGACCGTCGAAACGGTACACGGAACGCGATCGTTTCAGACCCACCTCGACGACTGGCCGAGAGTTCTGCCGGGCGGCGGCCTCCTGATCAGAGACGTTGCTGGCGATCTGTACCGGCTGCCTGATCCACACGAGCTCGACCGTAAAAGCCGAGAGCTGCTGTGGGCTTTCGTGGACTAATGCCGGAACTGCCAACTCCTCGGCTCGCTCGCCGGGCCGAGGATCGGTGTAGTACAACTCGCAATCCTGCAGTGTGCTAAACTTCGAGACGGACCGCGTGACACAGCTCACCGCGTGCTCTCGACCAGAACAGTTCTTTCGTTTCTTCCGTAGCCGATGTGGAAGTGATGCAGTCCCCCGTTGAAGCACCGACTCCGCGCGCGTTGGCCGACCTGGTAGCGCGCTGCACGCAGATCGATCGATTCACGCTCCAACTCATCGCAGCAGAAGAGAGCCGGATCGCGGCGCTGGCTTCGGCCATCTTCGCGATGCGAGGCGTTCTCGCCCTTACGGAGATTCCGTCGAGCAAGCTGCCCTCGCGGCAGGGCCGAATCGAGCACTGGGCATTGACCGGCGGCGACCTCGAAGATGCGGCGACGCCAGCAATTCGCCGGCTGCGCGGCACGCTCGTTCTCGATGAGCACGAGCAGGTGAAGATCCTGACGCACAGAACCTGGCGCGGGGTATGGCGCGTGGTCACGCTGTGGCGCGACGGCGTCGAAGGCCTTTCCTCTCGGGATCTGCTGGAGTACCTCGCGCGCCTCGCGATGCGCGCCCAGGACATCGCGCCGGCGGCAGCCCGAGCGCTACGCGAGCGGAGCGAGGCGATTGCCGCCACGGCATCACTGCTCCCCGTGGGTCCGCGTTCCCGAGACGATTCATTTTGATGAAGCGGGCTGCGCCAGATTGACGGCGCAGCCCGCATCATCCGGCGCTGATCGGGCCGGTCGCGCGAGACAACGGACTTACGCGCCTCGTCGGCCCGACTTTGCCGACGTCGACCACGGCTTCGACGGCGCACGCGGCTGCGCGGTGCGTGCGGTCGAGTCGTTGGTCTCCGGCGTGCGCGGCGTTTTGGACGGCGGACGCTTGTGTGAGAAATCAGGAATGTCGCGGGCTGATTTCTTTTTCATGGATCCTCCCGAGCCAGGTCAGTTTCTACGCTACTTCGGACCGCGGGATGACGGAAGAGCGAAGGTGCGGCTGGCGGACTGTGGGGTGAGCCATCATCATCCAGCGCCGAGGCGCAGGTTCCCCAAAACAGAATAACCCCGCGATGATGCCGCGAACGCTCGCTCGTGTCTCGATCCCGCTTCTCTTCCTCGCCCAGCAATCCTACGCGCAGCGTGCCACGGCGGTTCGAAACGACATCGTTTATGAAGCGTCGATCACCGAACTTCAGCGGGCGATGGCGCAGGGGAAAACGACGTCCGTCGAGCTCGTGGACGCGTACATCGCGCGAATCGCGGCGTACGATCATCAGGGCCCGGCGCTCAACGCCGTCATCCGGCTGAATCCGTCGGCCAGGCGCGAGGCAGCTGCGCTGGATGCCGAGCGAAAAGCTGGGCATGTGCGTGGTCCGCTGCACGGAATTCCGGTGATCGTGAAGGACAACTATGGCACGCGCGGCATGGTGACGTCCGCCGGAACGATCGCGCTCGCGTCGCTGCAGACGCCCGACGACGCGTTCCAGATCAAGAAGCTTCGCGACGCAGGCGCCATCATCCTCGGCAAGTCGAACATGCACGAGCTGGCGAGCGGAATTACCACGATCAGCTCGATCGGCGGACAGACGTGCAATCCATACGATCCCGATCGCAGTCCGGGCGGATCGAGTGGCGGAAGCGGCGCGGCGGTGGCAGCGAGCTTTGCAGCGATCGCGTGGGGCTCGGATACATGCGGCTCGATTCGCATTCCTTCCGCGGTGCACAATCTGTTCGGCCTTCGCCCGACGAAAGGACTCTCGAGTATTTCAGGCATCGTTCCGCTCTCGCATTCACAGGATGTCGGCGGACCGATCGCACGTTCGGTGATGGACCTCGCGATCGGACTCGATGCGACGATCGGGCCTGATCCGAGCGATACGGCGACACGAATTCTCGAGGGAAAGCCGTTGCCGCGCTTCGTGGATGCGCTCGATTCGACATCGCTTCGTGGAAAGCGACTCGGCGTGCTCGTCGCGCACTTCGGCACCGAAGCGGACGACCAGGAAGGCACGCGCATCGTGCGCGCCGCTCTCGACAAGATGAAGGCGCGCGGCGCTGAGATCGTCGACGTCTCGATTCCGACGCTCGACGCCCTGATCAACTCGGCTGGCGTGATCGACTTCGAGTTCAAGCCCGATCTCAGCGACTATCTCGGCGCCATTCCCGGCGCGCCGGTGAAGTCGCTCGGCGAGATTCTGGATCAGGGGCTGATACATAGCGCGCTCGACGAGCCGTTGCATCGGCGCGAAGCGCGCGGCACGCGCGACAGCGAAGCGTATCGAGCCGCATTGATGCAGCGCACTGTCGCGCGCAATCTCGTGGTGGCGTTTCTGGACTCGAACAAACTCGACGCGCTCGTCTACCCGACGGTGCGTCGCAAAGCAGCGTTCATCGGCGAGCCGCAACGCGGCGCGAATTGTCAGTTGAGCGCGGTGACCGGCCTGCCGGCGCTATCCGCTCCGGCCGGTTTCACGCCGGACGGTATGCCGATCGGCGTCGAGCTGTTGGGTCGTCCGTTGGATGACGCGAAGCTCGTTTCGATGGCGTACGATTACGAACAAGCGACGCATCCGCGCCAGGCGCCGAGCACGACACCTGCGCTAGTCGCTGGAAAGGCGCCTCGTCCAGCGACGTTCACGGTTACCGCGACGGAGAAGGGTACGATCCTGAAAGGTGAATTCTCGTTCGATCCAACACATCGAGCGCTCGTGTATTCCGTGCGAGTGACCGGCGTGCCCGCGAGCCACGTCTTCACGGTCAGCATAGATCAGGATAGCGCCGGCCGAAAAGGTCCGATGATGCGGCATCTCGCCGGCTCGGGCGTGATGATCGCGAAGGGAACGCTCAAGCTTGCAGCTGTGGAGCGGCGCGCGCTGTTGGCTGGACGACTCGCACTTGTGGCGTACACCAGCGACCAACCGAAGGGGACGTTGCGGGCGTCGCTGCTAGTGCCGGCGCCGGTCGGACCTGCGGACGACGATCACGCGATCCGGCTGATTCGCTGACGCGTCCGGCAACGTGAACGTGAGGCCGTTCGGTGATCGAGAGATAGCGAGGCTCGAGCCGCCGCGGAACAGCGCAAAGCTGAAAACACCGGCATCGAAATACGGCAACGTTATCGTGCGGTCCTGGCTCAACACGTGAACGAATACGGTGTCGCCGCGTTGCGTCGTGGCGCCCCACCGTTGCGGCGCGATCGGTCCTGCGCGCGTACCATAGATCGTCGTGCCGTACTCGTTCATCCATTCGCCGAGGCGGCGAAGGCGCTCGACGGCTTCGGGCTGGATCGTGCCGTCGGGTTTGGGGCCGATGTTGAGCAAGAGGTTGCCGCCATTTCCGGCGGCGCGAACGACGTACCCGACGAGCTCCGCGACGGATTTGAATTTCCCATCCGTGCTGTTGTAGCCCCACGACTGATTGATCGTGAGCGACGTCTCGAACGGAAGCGCGCCGATCTCCTTCGTGTTGAAGCCAGCAGTGTTCGAGCCGGGAAGATCCTGCTCGAAGGTTTGCACGTCTTCACCCGGTTTGGGTGCGAGGTGATGGTTCGGCACGATGAGCGTGGACGGCTGGAGCCGATGAATCAACGCGTACGTCTGCGGTAAGCGCCAATCAGCGTTCGGCTTGTCCCACATGCCGTCGAACCAGATGCCGCCGATCGGTCCGTAGTTCGTAAGCAGCTCCGTGAGCTGCGTGTCGATGAAATCGAGATAGCGCGTCCACTCACCTGATTCAGCGCGACCGGTCGAGTGGCCAGTGCGGCCGAGTGGCCAATAGTCGGTGTTGTGCCAATCGAGCTGCGAGTAATAGAAGAAGAGCTTGATGCCCTGGCGCGCGCATTCGGCGGAGAGCTCCTTCATTACGTCGCGCTTGAAGGGTGTCCAGTCGACGATGTTGTAGGGCGTCGCCTTGGTGGCGAACATCGAGAAGCCGTCGTGGTGGCGCGACGTGATCGTGATGTATTTCGCGCCGGCGGCTTTGGCGATTGAAACCCAGGTGTGTGGGTCGAATTTCGTGGGGTTGAATTGATGGGCGAGCTGTTCGTACTCGCCGACCTTCATGTGGGTGTTTTCCATCACCCATTCGCCTTTGCCGAGTTGGCTGTAGGCGCCCCAGTGAATGAACATGCCGAGCTTCGCGTTGCGGAACCATTCGCGGGCGGCGAGGCGTTCCGCGGGGACGGAGTCGAGGTTCTGCGCGCTGGCGAGGGGCGCGGTCGACAGAAGGACGACGGCTGCGAGTCGAAGGATGGTCACGGCGCGAATGTACGACGGCGCGAGCTCCATCGCGAACGACGGAAGCTCGCGAGCTTCCGTCGGCTTCTAAGACGTTACAGCAGGTCCTTCGTCGCTGCGCTCCCTACGTCGCTTGCGCTCCTCAGGGCAGGCCTCAGGATGACAAGCCATCCAGCGCATCCTGCATCGCGCGACGCGTCTGCTCCAACAACTCCTCCACGTATGCCTCACGCTCGTCCGGATCTGCCGACGACGCGCGTTCCGGATCGATGCGAATTGGCTCCGGTACGCGAATGTGAGCGACGCGCGCGCCGTATGGGCGCGGGAGATAGTTGTGCAGCACGTTGGTCGTGCCGCTCCGCAAAAGGGCGGCGCGAATACGCTTCAGGCTCTCGGCGATCTGCTCCTGCGACAACGTTGGCGTCGCGTACACTTCACGCGTGAATCCGCCCAGGCGCATGGCTTCCCCGGCGCGTGCGAGGTCGTCGCGCAGTTGAACCATACGAGGATCTGCCTCGACACCCGCAGCCTCGCGAAGGCGTGAACGCTCGGCGCGAATCGCGCGCTCGAGGCGCCGGATGCGCCGCTCGATCGAATCGCTCGGTTCAACTGCGTAGCGGCTCTCGAGATCGCCCACGAGCCACAGCCTGAAGGCATCCTGCCGATCGAAGAAATCCAGACGCTGCGCCGAATTCTCGGAGTAGCCGAAGCGCTCCGCCTGAACCGCGAGAATGTTCTTCTGTAGCATCCAAAAGCGCGACGCAACGTTCTTCGCGTTGCCCTGGGGAAGTCCGAGCGCGGCTTCGATTCGATCCATGTCGCGATGCATCGCCGAGCTCACGTCGCCGACATAGCGGAGCTTCCAAACAATCGGAACGATGTACACCGCGCGATTCGAGCCACGCTCGGCGAGGCGGCGCGCGGTTTCCGTCGCGAGCTCCGCGATTCCGCTGAACAGCGGATGAATCTTATCGCCCGTCCAGCGAACGGTGCCTTCGGGATGGAGCAGGACGGCCCGGCCGGCGATCGCCCACTTGATGGAGTACTCCATCGCGTCGTCACCCCCGGCATTCGACACGAGATTGTTGGCGCGCCAGAAACCAGGCGCGCTCGAAACGATTTCCTTTGCTGCCCAGCTCGCCATCTTCGGTGCGACGATCGTCGACAGCTCCTTATCGATCATCCAGTCAGCGCCGAACTCCGGGTGGTTCGGTCCAATGAACGCGGCCGTCGACGGGTTGACCGCGCGTTCGAGACGGGCGCGATCAGCATCCGGGAAGTCGAGTCGAATGCGGAGATAGCCGCGGAAACCGGGAATGTCGCGGACGCCTGGGATGCGACGGACGAACGGAAGTCCGCTGAGAATGAACCAGCGATTGATGTAGCCGAGCGCCCACATGAGGAACGCGTTGGCGCGCGGCGCCGTGAAAGGAGCGGGTGCGGGCTTCGCGGCGACGGGTGAATCGACTGTGGTATTCATGTGATGGACGATGCGCAGTGGCGCGCAAGGCTGGCATACGTTGGCCTACGTAGTCGTGATGACGTACATCGGGTACATTCGTCGCGACCCCGTCAGGAGGCGGTCGCCGAAAATGAAACGGTTCCTTAATGCCGTGCTGGCGCTGGGCATCGCGGCGTGTATGCGGACGGGCGGTTCGACGATGCCCGCTCCCACCGGCGAGCCTCAGGCGTTCCTCTTCTCGTATTTCATGCGGAACGGCGAGGACGGCGTTCACCTCGCGTACAGCCGCGATGGAATAACGTGGCTCCCGCTGAACGGCGGACGATCGGTCATCACGCCGGCCGTCACGGGCTCCGGCCGCGGATGGCAGGAGTGGAACACGACTGCCGCGCTGATGCGCGACCCGAGCATCCTGCGCGGTCCGGACGGCACGTTTCATCTCGTGTGGACTGTCGCGTGGACCGATCACGCGATCGGCGTCGCACATTCGCGCGATCTCATTCACTGGTCGGAGCAGATGCGCGTGCCGGTGATGGAGCATGAGCCGGACGCGCTCAACACGTGGGCGCCAGATCTCTTCTACGACGACGCGACGAAGGAGTTCGTGATCGTGTGGGCGTCGTCGATTCCCGGACGATTTCCGGCGACTGACTCCGTCGCGCAGAAAACGTCGCGAGGGCGAGCGGATCATCGGCTGTACTACGTTACGACGAAGGACTTCAAAACGTACTCACACGCGGCGCTGTTGTACGACGGCGGCTTCTGCGCGATCGACGGCACGATCGCGAAGCGTGGCGACACGTACTATCTCGTGATGAAGGACGAAACGTTCTTCCCGCCGGCGCGGAACATTCGCGTCGCGAGCGCCAAGCACGCGACTGGACCGTACGGTCCGGCGTCGCCGTCGTTCACGGCGCACGACACTGAAGGGCCGTCGGTGTTGCACTCGGGCGACTATTGGTATGTCTACTACGACGAGTACACGCGTGGGCACTACGGTGCGGTTCGGACGAAAGACTTCGAGCACTGGGAGTTGTTCACCGATTCTTTGAAGACGCCGCGAGGGATTCGGCACGGGTCGGCGTTTTTGGCGCCGGAATCGGTACTGCGCGGGTTGATGGCGCTCGATTCGATTCGTTAGGGCGGCGCTTGCGCCGACCCGCTCCGTGAACCAGCGTACCCTGGATCCCAGCTGGGAGCTCTATGCAACGTCGTGAACTGCTTCGTGTCCTCGGCGCCACCACCGCGCTATCGATGCTCAAGGCGCCGCATGAAGCCGCGGCGGCATGGGCGCGAGTCGTCTCCGGCGCGCGCATCGCGGACGGACTTTCCGAAGCGCAACTGATGCTCGTCGGCGGCATCGCGGACGTCATCATTCCGCGTACCGATACGCCGAGCGCGACCGATGTGAAGGTGCCGGCGTTCGTCGACGTGATAGTCTCCGAGAATTATTCCGATGGCGAGCGAACGGCCTTCGTCGCCGGCCTCGATGCGATCGATGCGCACATCAAAGCGAACGGCGGGCTTTCAGTCGATGGCACCGGAAAGAGCGCGGCGATCGAATCGCTCGAGTCGCTGAGCGATCGGCGATCCGAACCGGCACGAACGTATTGGCGGCTCAAGGATCTCGTGATCTACGGCTATTTCACGAGTGAACCCGTTTCGAAGAATGTTCTGAAGAACGAAGTGATGCCCGGCAAGTTCGACGGCGCGGCACCAATGCCGAAGAAATCGACGCAGCCGGCCGGCAGCGGAGCGCATCATGGCTGAGACGACGCATTTCGACGCCATCGTCGTCGGATCGGGGATCAGCGGCGGTTGGGCGGCGAAGGAGCTTACCGAGCGTGGTCTCAAGACGCTCGTCCTCGAAGCAGGTCCGCCCATCGATCCACGGAAAGACTTCGTCGAGCACGCGCAGTCGTACGACATGCACTTCCGCGGACGCGGTGATCGCAAACTGCTCGCGCGCGATTATCCCGTGCAGCGCGATTGCTATGCCTGCGACGAGATGGGTCACAAGTTCTTCGTGAAAGATGCAGAGAATCCGTACACGACGCCGGACGACGCGCCGTTCAAGTGGTTCCGTGGACGACACGTGGGTGGTCGCTCGATCACGTGGGGGCGCCAGGTCTATCGGTGGAGCGATCTCGACTTCGAGGCGAACGCGAAAGACGGCCACGGCACTGATTGGCCGATCCGTTACGCCGACATCGCTCCATGGTACACGCACGTCGAGCGGTTCATCGGCGTCACGGGCGCTCGCGAAGGATTGTCGCAGCTTCCCGACGGCGAGTTCCAACCGCCGATGCCGATGACGGTCGTGGAGCTCGACGCTCGGCCAAAGATTCTCAAGGCGTTCAATCACGAGCGCGTCATGACGATCGGCCGCGCGGCGATTCTGACCAAGAACTTGAATGGCCGCCTCGCGTGCCACTATTGCGGACCGTGCGAGCGAGGCTGCATCACGCATTCGTACTTCAACAGCCTTGGCTCGACGCTTCCGGCCGCTCGTAAAACTGGCAACCTGACCCTGCGACCGAACAGCGTGGTGGCGGAGGTGCTGTTCGATCCGAAGCGCGGTCGCGCGAGCGGTGTGCGCGTGATCGATGCTCAGACGATGGAGAGCAAGGAGTTCACGTCGCGCATCGTCTTCCTGTGCGCGTCGGCGATCGAATCCGTTCGTCTGCTGCTCAACTCGAAGAGCGCGCGCTTCCCAAACGGCCTCGCGAACTCGAGCGGCACGCTCGGCAAGTATGTGATGGATCATCACTACGGTTCGGGCGCGTCGGGCACGGTTCCCGGATTTACGGACAAGCGAACGACTGGCCGGCGACCGAACGGGATCTACATCGCACGCTTCCGCAATGTGAAATCGCAGCATCCTGACTTCCTGCGCGGCTATGGGATGCAGGGCGGATCGAGTCGCAACGGCTGGGGACGCGGGTCGAGCATGCCGGGTTACGGCGCCGCGTTCAAGCAATCATTGATCGACGACCTCGGACCGTGGAGTCTTTCCGCTTCTGGTTGGGGCGAAACGCTGCCGAACGAAGCGAACACCATCACACTCGATCCGACGGTGAAAGACAAATGGGGAATTCCCGCGGCGCGGCTCGACGTGCGCTGGCGCGAGAATGAGCTCGCGATGGACAAGGACATGATGAGCGCCATGGCCGAGATGCTCGACGCGGCCGGGTGCACGAACATCAGGACGCACGGCTCGAACAATCCGCCTGGCCATTGCATTCATGAGATGGGCGGTGCGCGCATGAGTCGCACGTCGAAGGACGGCGTCGTCAACAAGTGGAATCAGGCGTGGGACGTGAAGAATCTGTTTCTCACTGACGGCGCGTGCATGGCGAGCAACGGCTGTCAGAATCCGAGCATCACCTACATGGCGCTCACCGCGCGGGCCGCGGCGCACGCGGTCGCGGCGATGAAGCGCAACGAGGTCTGAGATGAGGGGGAAGCGGGAAGCGGGAAGCGGGAAGGGGGAAACCGACGTGAGTCGCCGTGACGTTCTTGCCACGTTGGGAATGGCCGCTGTGACCGCCCACCTTCCATTCTCTGCTCGCAAGCCGACCACCGCTTCTCGCCTCAAGCACTCCGTCTCTCGCTGGTGCTACGGCAAGATTCCGCTCGACGATCTCTGCGAAGCCGCGAAATCATTCGGCTACAAATCGGTCGAGCTGTTGAGTGAACCGGACTGGCCGATCGTGAAACGGCATGGTCTCGAGTGCGCGTTGGCGAACGGCTTCGGAACGATTCCTGTTGGCTTCAATCGGCCGAGTAATCACGACAAACTCGTTGCCGACGCCGAAGCGATGATTCCGAAGGCCGCGGCAGCCGGCATCCCTAACATTGTCGTCTTCAGCGGCAATCGCGGCGGCATGTCGGATGCCGAAGGGATCGCGAATTGCATCGCCGGCTTCAAGCGCATCACCCCGACCGCGGAGCAGCATGGCGTCACGCTGGTTCTGGAGGTGTTGAACAGCAAGGTCGATCACAAGGACTACCAAGCCGACCACACTGATTGGGCGGTCGAGGTCGTGAAGGGCGTCGCGTCGCCGCGGCTCAAGATTCTGTATGACATTTACCACATGCAGATCATGGAAGGAAATGTCATCGCGACGATCCGCGCGAACGCGCAGCATATCGCACACTATCACACGGGCGGTGTGCCCGGCCGCGCCGAGATCGACGAGACACAAGAGCTGAACTATCGTCGCGTCATGCAAGCGATCGCGGACACGGGCTACACTGGATGGGTCGCACAGGAGTTCGTGCCGAGGCGGGACCCGCTTGCATCGCTCAAGCAGGCATTCGAGATCTGTGATGTCTAGGGCGTCGGTACTTCTAGCGGTGAGCCTCGCTGTTGTGGGCTGTCACCGCGCGCGCACGGAGCCGCCGCATTCCGCCGCGGACAACGTCGGCGTCTACGAGTTCAACGAGCATGTCGTGGCCACGGGGGCGGCGGGCGAGTATGTCGATCTCGTGGGCGAAGTCACCGTGCTCGCCGATACCGTTACCGTCGACGCGCGGCCAGGTCCGTGCCGCGCCGACGAGAATGTGCGCCCCCCGACGCCGTTCACATACCGCTGCGGAAACAGCGTCGTTCTGATGTTCGACCGGCGCAATCCGACGACGAAAGCGTCATACATCGCGAGCCTCGCGGAGAACGTCACCACCCAAGTGTGCGTTCGCTACAACACCGAGGTCGGCCGCCGTTACTGCGCCGAGATGGGACCGCAGACGTCACAGCGCATCGCGCGCGTCAGCGGGTATCTCAAATTGCTGCGTGTTCAAGGGGTCAAGGTTCCTACGGAACCACCGAGGTGATCTCGTAGTCGAATTCGTACGAATGCTTGCCGGCTTCGATGATGATGTTCATGGTGCCGGCAATGCCCGCGAGAGCGCCGGTGCCGGAGTCGGGAACGACGGTGATCGTCAGCCCCGGAGCGCCACGATTCATTACGCCGGTGTGCTGTAACACGAAAGATCCGCTTCGTCCGTCGAGCGTGCCGGTCACGCGCTCCTGCGCGACATATCCGGCGGAACCCGTCGTCTGCGTGCCGGCGCTCAGCATCTCACCTTTGCTCGTTCCTTCGAGATCGCCGCGAAATTCCTTCGCGATCGCGAGGCGCGCGAGTGTGCTCCCGCGCTCTTCGGCGTCGGCGCCTTGCGGCGTCAGCTTCACCTCGAAGGTGCCGGTTGCTCGTATCGTCAAGAATCAGCCTCCGCGTACATTCTGGCGTGGCGGTAAGTCCTCGATCGGCAGCTCGTCGTCGTCCGTCGACGCGCGCGGCTTCTCTCGTTCGTTGGCGTTGGTCGAACGATCCGGAATCTTATCGACTGGAACAGCGTCGCTCTGCGGTCGGGCGGGATCCGGCGATCTCGTCATGATCGTGGCTCTCGCTTGGGTGGTGGAACCGACGGCGGGACACTCGAAAAATTCTCTCTCAGCGCTCGGAGCGGCTCGAACGCAAAGCTGATCAGCGATCGCTCGCCCACGACAACGCGCGCGCTGCCGCGCATGCCGACGAGCAGCGGACGCGGATCACCGTTCACTAGAATAGTGCTGTCGCTGCCGTCGATGAGTGCGCGAAACGTACGCTGATCGACACCCGACGACTGCGCGCCACTCGGTGGCAAGGCGCTCGCCGGACCGACCCAGCGTACGCGGCCGAACTTCACGCCGAATCGCTGATACGGAAACGCATCATACAACAGCTTTGCGCCCTGGCCTTCGCGAACGCGCGCGACCGCCTGCTGGCCGAGCGCGAGCTCCACTTGCAGATGTTCGCCCGCGCACGCGACTTCGCCGAGCGCGTCGCCGGCCTGCACGACCGCGCCGGGTGTGTTCACCATCATGCGAAGCACGGTGCCGTTGCACGGAGCGCTCACTACGAGATCACCGCCCCGGCCCATTTGCTGCGCGCGCATGGACTCGATGCGTACGCGAGCGATGTCGCGCTCCTGCTCGAGCGATCGCATCAACTCGCGATACTGAACGCCCCGAGTCGTGGTGTCCTGCTTGAGTTTGGCCAGTGCGGCTCGCGAGTCGTCCTGGTCCGACGTCGCCGTCTCCACCTCAGTCTCGAGCCGGCCCGCGTCGAGCACCAGCTGCTCGGCATCGAGTCCAGCAACGATTCCCTGGGCTTCGCCGCGTTTGAAGCGCGCGGCGAGGTCGCGGGTCGTCTCCAGTTGCTTTCGCTTCAAGGCGGTCACGCGATCGAGGGCGGCGACGCGTGTCGTCAGCCGCGCCGCCTCGAGATCGTCCGCTCGGAGTTGGCTCGCATGCTCGGCGCGAGCGTTCGCCATCCGCTGGTCTGCGCCGCTCATCTGCATTTCGATCGAACGCATGTCCGCGGAGCGATCGCCGACGGCTTGCGATTGAATGACGAACATCGTCGCGCCCTTCTGGACCGACTGTCCCTCGATCGCGCGCACGTCGGCAATCGTGCCCTCGCGCGCCGATCTCACCGGATCCGCGCCACGCTCGGGGACTAACACAAACGGGCCGGAGACGGTCTCAGGAACGCGGACGAGAATGGCCGCGACGACTGCGACCACGAATACGGCGATGATCAACGTCGACAGCGCGCGCGAGACCCAGTGCGGCGGCGACGCTTCGAGAAACGGCGGATCGGGCTCGAAGCCCGGATGCGACGGAGACGTTTGCATGTTCACATCTCCAGCTGTTGACTCACGAGATAGTAGTAGAGACCCTGATGCCGCATCAGCTCATCATGCGTGCCCTGCTCAACGATCTTTCCCTTCTCGAGCACGACGATCAGATCCGCGTCGCGCACAGTGCTGAGGCGATGTGCGATGACGAAGGACGTTCGGCCGGCGAGCAACTGCGCGAGGTTGTCCTTCACCGCGCGCTCGCTCTCGGTGTCAAGCGCGCTGGTCGCTTCGTCGAATACGAGAATGGGCGGACGGTGATAGACGGCGCGCGCGATCGCTATTCGCTGTCGCTGTCCGCCAGACACCGCGAGACCGGACTCACCAACCTTTGTCTCGTAGCCGAGCGGAAAGCGTTCGACGAACTCGTGCGCGTTGGCGACGCGCGATGCCCAGATCACCTGATCCATGTCAGGCTCGGTGTCGCCGAACGCGATGTTGCGCGCGATCGTGTCGTTGAAGAGATGATTCTCCTGCAACACGAAGCCGACCTGCCTGCGCAGATCGCGATAGTTGAGCGTCTTGAGGTCGACGCCGTCGTATCGAATGGTGCCCTCGGTCGGTTCGAGGAGCCCGGCGAGGCATTTGATGAGCGTCGTCTTGCCGGAGCCACTGCGACCCACGATCGCGACCATCTTTCCACTCGGCACATCGAGCGTGACGTTCTCGAGAATCGCCGGCGAGTCTGGCCCGCCGTAGCGGAAGCTCATGTTCTGGAATGTCACGCGACCGTCGAGTGATCGTACAGATCTCAACGCCGAGCGATCGGCGCCCTGTTCGGGCTCCGGCTCGAAGACGTCATTCAGCCGGTTCAAGAGCAACTGCGCCTGCTGCCATGCATCCCACGTTTGCAGCAGCCCGACGATCGGCGCATTGGCCAACGCCACGAGCGAGTTGAATGCGACGAGACCGCCGATGGTGAGCTCGCCCTCCATCACGAGTCGCGCGCCGACAAAGAGAAAGAGCGCGACCGACAGGAACGTCAGCATCTGCACGACGCCGTCGAACGTCATGATGGTGAAGTCGGCCTTGAAGCGCCGACGTGACACCGCGTTGAACTGGCTGAGCATCACCTCGCGGAACGTCCCTTCAGCGGCCATCGCTTTGACGGTCTCGATGCCGCGAATCGCGTCGATCTGGTGCGATTGATAGCGGCCGTACGCGTCTTCGAGCTTGTCCAGCAACGGGCGTAGATAGCGCGCCGAGTTGTACATGAGTAGAGCGTACGCCGGTGCCGTCGCGAGGAAGACGAGCGCGAGATGCGGGCTGTAGATGAACATCATCAGGAGCGTCGCAAGCAGCTGTACGGCGGACGAGAGTGCGTTCACTCCCTGCTGGACAAAGAACTCGCGCACGTACCGCATGCCCTCGAGCCGGCGCTGAATGTCGCCGGTTCGTCGCGTCGCGAAGTACGACATCGGCAGCGTCAACAGCCGTCGCGTGAGATGATCGAGCGTCGCCGAGTCGATACGCACCGCGACGAAGCTCATCAGATACCGTTGAACGACGGTTGCTGCGGTCATGAACACCAGCACGCCGAGCATGCCGGCGATGAGAAGATTCAGCAGCGAGCGATCCTGCTCGACGACGACGCGGTCGACGATGATCTGCGTGAAGACCGGCAGCACCATCTGGAGCGAGCTGACGATCGCCGAGAGTCCGACCGCTTTGCCGAGCAGTGAGAAATGCGAACGAAAGAACGGCCAAAGCCACGATAGGCCCGACCGCCCTTCGGGGGTTCGTTCGAATGCTTCCGTATAGTCGAACAATGCCGCGTAGCCGCTCCACGTCGCGAGCAGCTCCGCGTGAGTGATCTTTGAATAGCCGGACGCCGGGTCGGCGATCCATGCGTGTGTGTCACTGAGATCGTAGAGGACCGCCCAGTGATTGCCTTCCCAATGGATGATCGCGGGAAGCGGCATCTGCCCGAAGTTCGCCGGCGAAGCCTTCACGGCGCGCGCGGCCAGGCCCAGCTCGGACGCGGCCCCGCACAACGCGCGCAGGCTCGACCCGTCGAGGCTCGTGTGAACGAGCGGACGAATGCGAGCGAGACTGACCGCGCGACCATAGTGACGGCACATCATCGCGAGGCATGCCGCACCGCAGTCCATCTCGTCGATCTGATAGACCAACGGGAATCGGCGAATGCGCTTGCGTCGTTTCGCGAATCGTCCGTCCTCGGAAGCGAACGGCCCGGTGTCCGTCGGCTTTTTTGTTGCTGGACGGGCGGTGTCTTCCTCCGGAATGTCGATCTGATCGATGCTGAC
>Ga0070681_10001003_pt1 | contig 23931 bp, 16 predicted proteins | sample KBSC83BmetaG_FD_65650 | JGI IMG/M metagenome (GOLD analysis project Ga0070681, IMG submission 65650) | Corn rhizosphere microbial communities from Kellogg Biological Station, Michigan, USA - KBS C8-3B metaG | ecosystem: Host-associated > Plants > Roots > Rhizosphere | place: USA: Michigan...
CCTTGGCGTTCTTGCGGGGCACGAACATCGCCTCTTGCAGGCCGTGCGCCGGCTCTGCCGCACACTGCGAGATCTCGCCCGTGTGCACATCGAGGCGCTGCAACACATTCATCCGCGGCGGGCCCTTGGACTCGGCGGACGCATCGCGACTGCTCAAGTAGGCGTACTGGTAATCGAGCGACAGAAAGCGATCGTCCATGCGCGGCAGGAAGCCCGGCGTCGTGGAGACGACATCCTCCTGGAATGCGTCGCCCTTCGAATTCAGATCGAAGGTCCAGCGACGGATCTGCGATGCGTCGCGCTCGCCGCTCGAAGTCGGAAGCTCCATGGTGATCTTGCTGCCGCGGTCGGTGGCGTTCAGGAAGTGCAGCGTGTTGCGCGACGGTCCCTTGTACCAGCGGACATCCTTCGCCTCTCCGTCGCGAGGGAGCACACCGACCATCGTGGGCAGACTTCCGTTCCACTCCCACATGGGCTCACCTGACTTCAGGCGCTCGAGGCTCGTCGTGCGTGCAATGACAGGAATGAGGATGTGCTTCTGGGTAATGGCGATGTCGTGGATGATCCCCAGGTAGGGCGACTTCAGCCACACCTCCTTGGTGATCTTTCCTTTCGGACTCACCGTGTAGACGGCGATGTCGGTGCTGAGGATGCCCTTTGCCTCATAGCCGTAGGCGATCATTTCGCCCGTCACGGGGTCGATCTTGGGATGCGCCGACATCGTCGTGGCGGTGTACTTCCCGTGGAAGTCCCAGGGGCCGAGTGTCTCGAGCGTGTGCGGGTCCACCGTCCACGGGCGCGAGTCCTCCTTGAGCACGAACAGCTTGCCGCCATGCCAGTACTGGTGCGTGTTGGCCGCAGAACGATCGATATTGTGGACGCTCGGGTCATCCGTGTACGGATTGCGATAGACGCCGAACAGGCGCTTGCGCGCCTTGCGCTCGGTCATCAGCCGCGCGGTGCGCACGTAGCGGCCCTTGTAGTCGACCGAGCCGTTGGCGAAGCGGAAACGGCTGATGTGCCCGTCGCCGTTGAATCCGGTCATCCATTCATTCTTCGGCGGCCGGTAGTCGAAGTCGCACTGCATGCGATAGAAGGTGCCCTCGATGTCCGAGGGGATCTCTCCCCAGACCTCGCAGTCGTAGACGTCGGCCTCGAAGCGTGTCGGGCTGTTGAATCCGGGCGGAAAGAGCGGGTGACCGCGAAAATCGACTGCCATGATGCCTCCTCGCAATGACGTGCGCCGTCCAACATGCGGGCGGTGAGGCAATTGCCTGACCCATGACCCCCATCATAGAGTGCGGCACTCTTGAATCATAATCGGGGGCGCACATGCGGCGGGGGACAGTGGGGCTGATTATTTGCTTTTGTGTCTGCTACGTGGCAGCGGCCGCAGCGCCAGTCCCCCCCATCCACAAGGCTCCAGCGTTTACCGCACAGCAGCTCTCATCCCCGCCGGCCCTCGGTTGGCTCACCAACGGCGGCAGCCTCTCCAATCAGCGGTATTCGCCGCTCGCGCTGATCAATCGGGACAACGTCGCTCACCTGAAGGCCCTCTGGCGCGCTTCGCTGAACGGCTCGGGTCTCAGCGCGCGTAGCGGGAATCAGGCGCAGCCGCTCGTGTACGACGGCGTGGTCTACATCATGACGGGCGAGAACGATGCGTTCGCTGTCAGTGTCGATACCGGCAAGGTCCTGTGGGAGTACAAGGCCAACATCGATCCGAAAGTGGCGCGCCCGTGCTGCTCGTGGGTCGGCCGTGGACTTGGCCTGGGCGATGGTCTGGTGTTCGTCGGCCAGCTCGATGCCAAGCTCGTCGCGCTCGATCAGGCGACCGGACAGGTGCGCTGGTCGATCCAGGCCGAGGATCCGAAGGCGGGTTACGTCATCGCCAGCGCCCCGCTCTATTACGACGGTATGGTGATCACCGGGTTCGCAGGAAGCGACATGGGTACGCGCGGGCGCATCAAGGCCTACGACGCGAAGACCGGCAAGCTGCGCTGGACGTTCTACACGGTGCCCGGTCCCGGTGAGTTCGGCCACGACACGTGGCCGGCCGACAACGATGTCTGGAAATACGGTGGCGCGGCAATCTGGCAAACACCGGCGATCGATCCGGATCTGGGCCTCATCTATTTCTCCACGGCCAATCCGGGGCCCGTCCTCAATGGCAACCTGCGAAGCGGCAACAATCTGTTCAGCGTGTCGATCCTCGCGCTCGAGGTAAAGACCGGAAAATATCGCTGGCACTATCAGCAAGTACACCACGACATCTGGGACTACGACTCCCCCAATCCCGTGATCCTTTTCGATGCCGCGTACGGCGGCGTACGGCACAAGGGCATCGCAGAGGCGGCCAAGACAGGTTGGGTATACATCCTCGATCGCGAGACCGGTCAGCCGCTCATCGGCATCACAGAGACGCCCGTGATGCAGGAGCCGCAGCAACACACTTCCCCGACTCAGCCTTTCCCCGTCGGCGATGCGCTCGTGCCGCAGTCGATCGATATCGCTCCCGAAGGGTTCGACCTCGTCAATGCAGGGCGGATCTTCACTCCCTTCACCAAACACCCCGCGGTGTGGAAACCGCTCGCCGCCGTCAACTGGCCGCCCAGCTCGTATGATCCCGAAACGCATCTCATGTACATCTGCGCCACCGATTCGTTGTGGGGGGCCGTCGGAGGCGATCCGGGGTATCCCGTCGAGCCGGGCGCGCTGTACTCGGGCAGCGTCGTGCAGCGCTTCGCCGCACCACGCCGAGGCGTGTTTGCGGTGGTCGACGTCACTACCAACAAGCTCGTCTGGCGCCAACAGTGGGTGGATCAGTGCTACAGCGGCTCCGTCGTGACTGGTGGGGGGCTCATCTTTATCGGTCGTAACGATGGCCGCCTCACTGCGCTCGACAAATCCAACGGCCGCAAGCTCTGGGAGTTTCAGACGGATGGCGGCGTGAACGCTCCGGCTTCGACATTCGAATACAAGGGAAAGCAGTACGTCGTTGTGCTCGCGGGCGGCACCGCGCTCGCGGGCAGCAAACGCGCTGACGGCTTGTGGTTGTTTTCGCTCGACGGGACGATGAATTCGTTGCCACGCGGGTCCGCGGATCCGGCGGGACAGTTTCCGCCGCGCGGACCGCCCGGCGCAGGGCCTCCTGGGCCTGCGGGACCACCGGGCGCGGCCGGCCCCACGCCGCGGCCTGGCGCACCGGCGCCGGCCGCCACAGCGGCAAATCTCGACAAGGGGAAGGAGATCTACTCCACGACCTGCGTCGTGTGCCACGGTGAGAGTGGCAAAGGCGGCTCACATGGCGGGCCAGCGCTGACTTCCGCACTGACTCGCGAGGCCGTCACGAACGTCGTTACGCGTGGGCGCAACGACATGCCGCCGTTTGGCAGCGCGCTGTCGCCCGATCAGCTCAATGACCTGGCTGCGTACGTGTTGCAGCTGGCTTCTTCGTCAGCACCTCGGTGATGTAGGTCGCCACATCGTTTAATTCGTCTGGGGAATAAGAGGCGGTAAACGGCGGCATGTTGTTTTTGCCAGTCGTCGCGGTCGCGCGGATGCTGTCCGTCGTCAGACCGTTCACCAACGGAGTGCCACCGCCCTCGCCGCCCTCGCCGGTGGCACCGTGACACGGGAGACAGGCGGACTTGTAGATCTTGGCGCCGTTGGTGGCGTTGGCGGCACGAGTTGGAGTGGCCAGCGCCGCGCCCGCGCCACCTGGACCGCGCACACCGCCGGGGCCTCCACGCGGACCTGCGGCAGGGGCTAGCGAGGGAATCTGGCCATCGAGCGAGAACATCCAGATTCCATCGCCCCGTTTGCCGTTGGCAAACAGTCCCCCGCCGGCGTGCACGACTACGTATTGCTTTCCCTTGTGCTCGAAGGTCGTGACCGTCGTGTTCACACCAGCGTCGGTCATGAACTCCCACAATCGGTTGCCGTTCGATTTGTCGAGTGCAGTGAGTCGTCCGTCGGCTCGCCCTACGAACAGTAGTCCGCCCGCAGTGACGATCGACCCGCTGAAGCAGATCTCACGCCATTGTTGACGCCACACGAGGCGGTTGGTGGTGACATCGACCGCGGCCAGGATGCCGGCATCGGACACTTGCGCCTGCGTGAAAGCACCGCCCATGTACACCTTGTTGGGCCCGGGCTCCTCCAGCTTCTCGCGCGCCGAGAAGCTGCTGATGCGATCGGACGCGCATACGTACATCAGGTGGGTGTCCGGATCGTACGAGCTCGGCGGCCAGTTGGCTCCGCCCATCGTGCCCGGCTTCACCATGACGGGCTCGGTCCAGAAGGGCGTGAAGATGCGCCCCTTGTTGGGGAGCTCTGTCGTCCCGGGCGCGAGATGGGCACCGTCCGGGACGATGTCGATCTCATGCGGCACGATGGGGTCGCCGACGGGATAAGGCTGCGTCGCGGCGGTCGCCTGACGCGGCTCCTGCGGCACCGGCCGCTCCTCGATGCCGACGAGCGGCTTGCCCGTGACGCGGTCGAGAATGTAAGCCCATCCGGTTTTGGACACTTCGGCGAGTCCCTTCACCGGCTTGCCGTTGACTGGCGCATCGAACAGCACAATGGGATTGGGAGAGTCGTAATCCCAGATGTCGTGGTGCACTTGCTGAAAGTGCCATCGGTACCGCCCCGTCTTCGCTTCCAGGGCCATAATGGAGACCGAATACAGGTTGTCGCCGGGACGCACGTCGCCGTGGAGATCCGGAGCGGGGTTGCCCGTGGAGAAGTACAAGAGGCCCAGCTCAGGATCGATCGCCGGCGTCTGCCAGATCGCCGCGCCGCCGTGCGTCCAGGCGTCGCTGTTCTTTGGCCAGGTCTCGCTCCCAGGCTCGCCCGGTGCCGGCACCGTGTAGTACGTCCAGCGCAGCTGGCCCGTCTTCGCATCGTAGGCCTTGATGCGGCCGCGCACCCCCATCTCGCCACCATTGAAGCCGACGATGACGAGCCCGTCGTAGTAGACGGGAGCTGCAGTGATCGCAAAGCCGTCCTGCCAGCGCTCGGCTGCAATAGTCCAGATCGCCTTTCCCGTGCGTTGGTCGAGTGCCGCGAGCCGTGCGTCCGTGTGCCCGACGAAGACCTTCCCCTCACCGAGCGCGACACCACGAGTGGCGCGTCCGATCGGACTGCCGCCCTGCGGATTGGGATTACCGTGGTAGGTCCACAAAATGTGCCCGCTTTCTACGTCCATCGCGAACACATCGTTCGCGCCGTTCGCGACGTACAGCGTATCGCCGTATACGAGGATCTGAGCCTCTCCGGCATAGCCCGGATCGGTGGCAGACCCCATGCCGGTGCGCCAGAGCGCCTTGAGGCCGGCGACGTTGTCGCGATTGAGGAGATTGAGCGGGGAGTAGCGCTGATTGAATAGCGTCCCACCATTCGTGATCCAGTCCGAGGTGGGGAGCGTGGTGAGCTGCTTCGCGTCGAAGGCGGGGGCTACTTTGATCTGAGCCTCCGCGGAAGCGGTTGCGATCGCCAGCGCCGCAGTTACGATTAAGAAACGCATGTGCTCCCCCCGCACGAATCCCAATACCTGAGAGATCCTACATGTCCACGACGACCGAGCGCCAAGCGGCAGCGTCCCTCATCACCGCCTGTTGGAGCACGCAAGTGATCTATGTTGCGGTCAGCTCGGGGATTCCCGACAAGCTCGCTGCTGGAATCTGCAGCTCTGCGGAGCTGGCAAGCGCCGTGGGAGCGCACCCGCTCGCGATGTTTCGACTCCTGCGCGCCCTCGCAGCGCTGGGCCTGTGCGCTCACGTCGCCGACGATCGCTTCCAGCTCACGGACTCCGGACAGTTCCTGCGCTCGGACGTGCCCGAATCGCTGGCGGTGCTCGCACTCCACTGGGGAGGTCGGACGTGGCCGGCTCTGAGCCACCTCGAGGAAAGCCTCAAAACGGGGGCGTCGTGGAAGCTCGGCGGACGCCAGGGCTTCTTCTCGATGGCCCAGCGCCCCCAGGACGCCGCGGTCCTGAATCGATCGATGGCCAATCAGACGCTGCTCGTGGCGAAGGCCATCGTCGAGGCCTATGACTTCTCGAGCTTCCGCCACGTGATCGACCTGGGAGGCGGTTACGGCGCACTGCTGTCCGTGCTGCTGCAAGCCTATCCGAATCTGCGAGGCGGTTCGGCCGACCTCGCGTACATGGAATCCGACGCGCGGACGCTCTTGCTCGACGCGGGCGTTGCGGACCGCGCGAGATTCATCGCGACCGACTTTTTCCAGGCCGTCGAGGCCGGCGCGGACTGTTACCTTCTCAAGTTCATCATCCATGACTGGAACGACGCGGACTCCATCGAGATCCTGCGCAACACGCGCACGGCGGCCGGGGAGAATGGGGTCGTGCTGATCATTGAGCAGCTCGCGCCCGAGCGCGCGGATGCGCGACATACGACGGTGATCCGCGGCGACATTCAGATGATGGTGTCGACGGGAGGGATGGAACGTACTGTCGCCGAGTACGAGAGTTTGCTCGAGCGCGCCGGTTTGAGATTGGCTCGCGTACTGCCCACCAAATCGCACTTCAGCATTCTCGAAGCCACGGCGACTTGAGTTACGGCGTCAACCTGTCTCGGCCCATGTAGGGACGTAGCACCTCGGGCACCGTGATCGATCCGTCTTCGTTCTGGTAGTTTTCCAGAACCGCGACCAGGGCGCGACCCACAGCCACTCCCGAGCCGTTCAGCGTGTGCAGCGGCTCGGGCTTGCCGCCATCCGGATTCCGCCATCGTGCCTGCATCCGCCGCGCCTGAAACGCTTCCGTGTTGCTGCAGGACGATATCTCACGATAGCGCCCTTGCGAGGGGAGCCAGACCTCGATGTCGTAGGTCTTCGCAGCGCCGAAGCCGACGTCTCCTCCGCACAGCGCCACGGTTCTGTGAGGCAGATTCAAACGTTGCAACACGCGTTCGGCATTTGCGGTCAGCTCTTCGAGCGCGGCGTACGAATCCGCCGGCCGGACGATTTGGACGAGCTCGACCTTCTCGAACTGGTGATTGCGGATCATGCCGCGCGTGTCCTTGCCCGCGGCCCCCGCCTCGGAGCGGAAACAAGGCGAGTGACAAGTGAATTTCAGGGGCAACGCCTCTGCCGGCACGATCTGCTCGCGGACCAGATTCGTCACGGGGACCTCGGAGGTCGGCACGAGGTAGAAGGTCTGCTCGCCCTGAACACGGAACAGATCCTGCTCGAACTTCGGCAGCTGTCCCGTGCCCACCAGCGCTTGGGGATGCACCAGCGAAGGTACGTTGACCTCCGTGTAGCCGTGCTCGCGCGTGTGCAGGTCGAGCATGAATTGAGCGAGTGCGCGATGCAGGTGCGCAATCTGCGAGCGCATCACGACGAACCTCGAGCCGGACATGCGAACGGCGGCCTCGAAATCCAATCCGCCCAGACGCTCGCCGAGCTCGACGTGGTCGCGCGGCTTGAAGGAAAGCGTGCGCGGCTCTCCCCAGCGCCGTATTTCGACGTTCGCGCTCTCGTCCTTGCCGTCAGGCACGGAGTCATGCAGCAGGTTGGGAATGCCGAGTTGCCATTGCTCCAGTTCGGTCTGTACCGCGACCAGCTGCTCTTCCGCGACTGCGAGGTCGAGGGTGAGTTGCTCGCCCTTTGCAATCAGCGCGGCGACATCGCCACCTTTGGCCTTCGCCATGCCGACAGCCTTGGCATTCGCATTGCGCTCCGCGCGCAACCGATCGGCCTCGATCTGTACGGGCTTGCGCTTTTCCTCCAGCGCTCGCAGCGCCTGCACGTCGAGCACGAAGCCCCGGCGCGCAAGATTGCGAGCGACGGCTTCAGGATCGGAACGCAGCAACTTCGGATCGATCATCGCGCGACACTCGTTGGAATCGAAAGGCTCACGGCCCCTTGGCACGCACTCGCGCCAGCGCCTCGGCGATCTTGATCTCGAGGCCTCGGGGTACGGGCCGGTAGTATCGCCGATCGGGCATCTCATCTGGCAGATATCGCTCGCCGGAAGCCACCGCATCGGGCTCGTCGTGTGCATAGCGGTATCCTTGTCCGTGGCCCAGGTCCTTCATGAGCCGAGTGGGAGCATTGCGGAAGCGCAAAGGCACATCGAGCGTCCCGAACTGCTCGACGTCGGCCTTCGCTTCTCCCACGGCGACATACACCGCATTGCTCTTCGGTGCACAGGCCATGAAGACGATGGCGGTGGCGATCGCCAACTCCCCTTCGGGGCTGCCGAGCCGATCGTAGGCTTCCCACGCATCGAGCGTCATCGCAAACGCTCGCGGATCGGCCAGTCCGACGTCTTCCACGGCCATACGCACCGCGCGTCGAGCGATGTAGAGAGGGTCGCAGCCGCCGTCGAGCATCCGGCACATCCAGTACAGAGCCGCGTCAGGATCGCTGCCCCGTACCGCCTTGTGCAGCGCCGAGATCTGGTCGTAAAACTGGTCGCCGCCCTTGTCGAAGCGACGTCGCGTACCGCTCGCGACCTCCTGTGCGATCTCCATCGTGATGCGAGACGGCGCGCCGGCGGCTTCGGCGAGACTCGCCGCGAGCTCGAGCATGTTCAACGCACGCCGCCCGTCCCCGTCGGCTGCGCTTGCGATGAGAGTCAGCACTTCATCTTCTGCGGCGAGCTGCATCCGACCGAGCCCCCGCTCTGCGTCGGCGAGAGCCGTCCGCAGCAGCCCGGAGATGTCATCGACCGATAGCGATTTGAGAACATACACACGGGCTCGCGAGAGCAGCGCGCTTACAACCTCAAACGACGGATTCTCAGTCGTCGCGCCCACGAAGATCAGGGTCCCGTCTTCCAGGAACGGCAGAAAGGTGTCCTGCTGGGCCTTGTTGAATCGATGCACCTCATCGAGAAACAGAATCGTGGGCCGTCCCGCCCGCCGCGTCTCTTTTGCCTGCTCCACTGCCGCTCGAATGTCCTTTACTCCGGCCATCACGGCCGAGAGCGCCAGGAATTCGGCGTCGGCGCGTTGCGCCATCAGGCGTGCGAGCGTTGTCTTTCCGGTCCCCGGCGGGCCCCACAGGATCATGGAATGCAGCTGTCCGGCTTCAATGGCCTGTCGCAGGGGCTTGCCTGGAGCGAGGATGTGGCGCTGCCCGACGAACTCATCGAGTGAGCGGGGGCGCATCCGATCCGCGAGGGGCCGGAGTGGATCTCGCGCCGAATTCACGAAATGCCGCGGTGCCGCGGGAGCGCGCTCATTTGCGCGGTGTCCCGATGACATCCACGCCTGGAGGCGGAGTGAAAGACACCTCGTCGGGGGAGACGGACCCGTTGCGCTCGATCTTTTGAAAGGCGATCGTCGCGGTCTGGCCGAGCTTGTCGTCGAGGATCATCCTCTTCAGCTCGCCGCCATCGAAACCAAACAGCGCGCGTCGGAAGTCCGCCTCAGTCCCGCGCGGCTCGACCAGAACCCACTCGAGTCCATCCCGTTTGCCGGCGGGCGAGATGGTGAAATTCTTGCGCACATCGACCGTGCCTGACAGCAGCATGGCGGGCGTCGCGGACAACGCGGAGTCGACGGGTTTGACGGTGACCTGTTGCAAGTCCCGGTCGAGGAACCAGAGGTTGCGGCCGTCGGCGACGAGCAACTGGCCGCCCGAATCGGCGCCCGCCGACGCTGCCGTGTTGGTGGCGCCACCGGCCTTCGCCGTGCCGGTACCCGCATCGTCATCGCCAGCCTTCGCCGGATGAATCTCCCACCGCAGCTTCCCAGGGCGCACGACGACAACCGTCCCTGTCGAGCGATCGATCTCCTTCCCGTGCGCGTCGACGAGCACCTGCAGGAACGTCGCCCGCAGGGTCTTCAGGTTATCCAGGTAGCTGTCGAGCGGTGTCGATCCGCCGGCGGCCTGCGCGCCCCAGGCTGCCAGCGGAGCCAATGCGAGAGCCAGCACACCGAGGAGAAGGCGGTTGAGCATTCGGGTCAGTCCTCTACGGGGCCGGGAGCCAACACTTCACGCGCGCCGTTGGCCTGCAGTGGGCCGACGATACCCGCATTCTCCATGGCCTCGAGAAGTCGCGCCGCCCGGTTGTAGCCGATCTTCAGCCGTCGCTGCACGTACGAGATGGAGGGCTTGCGCTCCTGCGTAACGATCTTCACCGCGTCGTCGTAGAGCGCGTCCTGCTCGGGATCGCCACCGGAAAGGCCGCCCTCGCCTTCGCCCTCCTCGCCCGGCAGGCCCGGGATCGGCGTCCGGGGTCCGGAGAGCACTTCCTCCACGTAGTTCGGCGGATTCGGAGTCTTCAACACCTGCACGACGCGATGCACTTCCTGATCCGAAACAAACGCACCGTGCACGCGTGTCGGCAACGAAGTGCCTGAAGGCAGATACAGCATGTCGCCGTGGCCGAGCAGCGTCTCGGCACCCATCTGATCGAGGATGGTGCGCGAGTCGACCTTGGCAGAGACCTGAAAAGCGATGCGGCAGGGAATGTTGGCCTTGATCAAGCCTGTGATGACATCGACCGAGGGCCGCTGAGTAGCGAGCACGAGATGGATGCCCGAGGCGCGCGCCTTCTGCGCGAGCCGAGCGATCAGCTCTTCGACTTTCTTGCCGACGATCATCATGAGGTCGGCGAGCTCGTCGATCACCACGACGATGAACGGCAACGGCGTCAGATTGGGGATCTGCGATTGATCCAGCGTGGGGTCGTTGGCCGCCCGCTGCAGCATCACCGGATCGAGGATCGGCTTGCCGGCGTCGTTCGCGTCTTTCACACGCCGGTTGAAGCCGGCGATGTTGCGCACTCCGAGCGCGGCCATCAGCTGATAGCGGCGCTCCATCTCGGCGACACACCAGCGCAATGCGTTGGCGGCCTGTTTCATGTCCGTGACCACGGGCGCCAGCAGATGCGGGATGCCCTCGTAGACCGACAGCTCGAGCATCTTCGGGTCGATCATGATCAGGCGCACGTGCTCGGCGCTGGACTTGTACAAGAGCGACAGCACCATGGCGTTGATGCCCACCGACTTGCCCGAGCCGGTCGTGCCCGCGATCAGCAGGTGTGGCATCCGCGCGAGGTCGGCCACGACGGGCTGGCCGCCGATGTCCTTGCCGAGCGCGAGTGCGAGCGGAGAGTCCATCTGGTCGTATGCCTTCGATCGCACGATCTCCCCGAGCGTCACGACCTCGCGCTTCTCGTTGGCAATCTCCAGTCCCATGACGCTTTTGCCAGGGATGACTTCGACCACGCGCACGCTCAGGACCGACAGGGCGCGCGCAAGATCCTTCGCAAGGCCGGTGATCTGGCTCGCCTTCACCCCCGGAGCCGGGGCGAGCTCGAAGCGCGTGACCACCGGGCCGGGCTGCACGGCCACGACCTCTGCGTCGATCCCGAAATCCTTCAGCTTCATCTCCACCAGTCGCGAGAGCGCCTCGAGCGCTTCCGGCGAGTAGAGCGGCTCGTGAGGCGGCGGATCGTCGAGCAGCTTCAGCGGCGGAAGCTCGTTCGCCTGCGGCGGATCGAACAGCGGCACTTGCCGCTCCTTCTCGACCCGTTCGCTCTTCTCCACGACGGGCTGGGGCGGCTCGATCCGCGGCGGCGAGCGAGTCGCGGTTTTCTTTTGCTCCGTCTTCACCGCTTCCTTGCGCGCCTGACGCCGCTCGCGGCCTTCGGCCACGTCCTTGGCGGTCGACCGGCGCGAGCGCAACCAGCTGACGAAGCCCCAGGTCGAAGCGCCAATCCGATCCATAACCGTGAGCCAGGAGACGTGGAACGCCAGTGACAGGCCCGCCATCCAGGCGGCAATCATGAGCAGCGTAGCCCCGAGGAAATCGAGTCCGGAGGCGAGGCCTCGACCCACGAGCATGCCGACCACGCCACCGGCAGTCTGCCGAAGCTGGCCCGGCGACCAGTGCAACGTCGTGAGTCCGCAGCTGGTGATCAGCACGAGAACGAAGCCAGCGATCCGGACGGCGGTGTTCATGCGAGAGCCGGACTCACCCTGGGTCCGTCGCAGCAGCACCCAGCTCCAGGCTCCCAGCATCAGCGGGAACAGAAAGGCGGGACGCCCGAACAGGAAAAAGAGCATGTCGGCCAGATAAGCGCCGATCGGCCCGATCCGGTTGTGAACCAGCGGGGAGGTTCCCGTGAAGGAAAACCCCGAATCGTCGGGACTATACGTGGCCAATGCCACGAGCAGCACGAGTGCCAGCACGCCGAGGCCGATGACCGCGCTTTCGCGCAAGCCACGGGCTACAGCCGCCGTGAAACGTACCGGGTTGCGCGCCTGCGCGTGCGATTCAGCCATACCCCATTATAGAGCCTGCCCCTCCACCCATCGCGCGGCTCTCCGGCTTGACACAATTGGTAGTATGGACACGGCCGGCGAAAGCCACGTCTTTTGCCCGGGGCGCGTAGCCGGCGGAAACGGAGCCGATGTCCGCAAAAGCGCCGAGGCAGGCCGCGAAAGTCACGTCTTTCGCGGCCGGAAACGGAGCCGATGTCCGCAAAAGCGCCGTAGGCGCCTTTTGCCAATATACGAGAACAGATCATTCATGACGACAGCTCGACATAGCCGCCTGATCATCATCGGTTCGGGTCCCGCAGGCTACAGCGCGGCGGTGTACGCAGCGCGCGCGAATCGCCATCCGCTGCTGATCACCGGCGTCGAGCAGGGTGGCCAGCTCATGACCACGACCGAAGTCGATAACTGGCCCGGGGACGTCGAGGGCCTGCAAGGCCCGGGGTTGATGGACCGCATGCGGCGGCACGCCGAGCGCTTCGCCACGCAGATCCTCAACGATCACATCCAGAAAGTCGATCTGTCGCACCGTCCGTTCAAGCTCGTGGGCGACTCGCATCAGTACACGTGCGACGCGCTCATCATTGCGACGGGAGCGACGGCCCGATATCTGGGTCTGCCCTCCGAAGAGAAATATCGCGGACGCGGGGTTTCGGCTTGCGCGACCTGCGATGGATTCTTCTTTCGCGGCCAGAAAGTCGCCGTGATCGGCGGCGGCAATACCGCCGTGGAAGAAGCTCTGTATCTGTCCCACATTGCCAAGCACGTGACGCTGGTCCATCGCAGGGATCGCCTGCGCGCAGAGAAGATCCTCCAGGACCGGCTTTTCCACGAGGTCGCCGAGGGCAAGATGTCCGTGGTCTGGAACCACACGGTCGATGAAGTCCTGGGAGACGAACAGGGCGTCAACGGGGTTCGCCTCCATGCCATCCACACCGGAAGCAAGGTGAGTCTGGAGGCCTCCGGGCTGTTCATCGCCATCGGGCACACGCCCAACACGGAGATTTTCAAGGGACAGCTGGAGATGCGCGAAGGCTATATCGTCGTCAAGAGCGGGCTGCACGGGAATGCCACGGCCACCAGCGTTGAGGGCGTGTTTGCCGCAGGCGACGTGGCCGATCACGTGTACCGGCAGGCGATCACCTCCGCGGGCGCCGGCTGCATGGCAGCGCTCGACGCGGACAAATATCTGGAAGCCCAGGACACCTGATCTTTCAGGAGACGATGCGGAGCCGCGTCCACAAGAGCATCGACAGTTTGAGCGCGCCGCACTGGAACGCGCTCAATGAGCAGCGCAACCCTTTCGTGGGTCACGAATTTCTCTCGGCCCTCGAGCACACCGGCTGCGTCGGGGCGCGCACCGGATGGGAGCCCTGCTACTTCACCGTCGAAGACGACGCCGGGCTGGCCGCCGCCGCACCGGCCTTCATCAAGACCCATTCCTACGGGGAGTTCGTCTTCGACTTCTCGTGGGCTCAGGCCTACTCCCGGTTCGGGCGTCGGTACTATCCCAAGCTGACGGTGGCCGTGCCGTTCACTCCGGCTACGGGGCCGCGGCTGCTGACCCGCCCGGGAACCGACCGCCACGCGTTGGCGCAGCGGCTGCTCACCGACATGGAGACGTTCGCGTCCAGCCACTCGCTGTCCTCGATCCACGCCTTGTTCCTGGACGAGCCGGCCCGCTCGGTGTGCGAAGGCGCGGGCTGGCTGATGCGCCGCGACTGCCAGTTCCATTGGACCAACCATTCCTACACGAGCTTTGAGTCGTACCTCGAGACCTTCACCGCCGAGAAGCGCAAGAAAGCCCGACGCGAACGCCGGCGCGTTGCCGAGGCCGGCATCCACTTCGAAACCCTTCTCGGCGGCGATCTCGACGAGAAACTCCTGGATGTCGTGTACGCACTGCATCGCGACACCTTCTTACGGCACGGCCACGAGCCTTACCTGACCAGGGAGTTCTTCAGCGAGGCGGCCCGCAGGCTCGGCGATGCGCTCATGGTGAAACTCGCGGTCCACGAGCGCGTCCCGGTCGCCGCAGCGATCTTCTTCTGGTCGCCCGAGGCGCTCTTCGGCCGCTATTGGGGCTCGTCGGATGCGTATCACAGCCTTCACTTCGAGGCTTGCTACCACCAGGGCGTGGAGTTCTGCATCGAGCGCGGTATCCGCCGCTTCGAGCCGGGGACCCAGGGAGAGCACAAAGTCAGCCGCGGATTCGAGCCCGCGGTCACCTGGTCCGCCCACTTCATCGCCAACAGCCAGTTCCGCGACGCGATTGCGGATTTCCTGGTCCGCGAGGGCCAGTCGGTCGACGCCTACGCGGAAGAAGTGCAGACGCATGTTCCCTTCCGCGACCGAAGGGCATCCGCGGGCGAGGAGCCCACGTGAAGACCATTACCTGGCTGTCCCCCCAGGACGCCCCGGAATGGTTCCCCCCGCTGGAGCAGGCACTCGATGAGCCTGCGGGCCTATTGGCGGCCGGCGGAGACCTCTCACCCGCGCGCCTGCTGGCGGCTTATCGCCGCGGGATCTTCCCCTGGTATTCACCCGGCCAGCCGGTGCTTTGGTGGTCGCCCGACCCGCGCGCGGTGCTCTTTCCGGATGAATTCCGGTGCAGCCGCAGTCTTGGCAAAACACTGAGAAATGCGGGCTTTTCGGTGACCATCGATCGGGACTTCGCCGCCGTCATCGACTGCTGCGCGGCACCCCGGCCGCACAGCTTGGGTACCTGGATTACCTCCGACATGCGCGCGGCCTACGTCGAGCTGCACCGGCTGCACTTCGCCCACAGCATCGAGACCCGCCGTGGCGCGGAGCTGGTGGGCGGCCTCTATGGGGTTCGGCTGGGAGGGGTGTTCTTCGGGGAGTCCATGTTCAGCCACGAGCGGGATGCCTCGAAAGTCGCCCTTGCGCATCTGGTCGAGGTGTGCGGGCGCAACAGCATCGAGGTGATCGACTGCCAGCTACCCTCACGGCACCTGGAAAGCCTGGGTTCCCGCATCGTTCCCCGCGTGCAGTTCCAGGCTCTGCTGCGCAAGCTCGTCCCCCAGGAGCCGCAGCGCTTGAGCGCCCAGCCCCTGGGACCCCTCACTGACACAGTCGCGCGTTAAATAGACTTTTGCCCGGCTCCTATGCTGCAATTCGCGCCCCTCAGCCGTTAAGGGTCGTATGTCCAAAGAAGATGCCATCCAGATGGAGGGCGAGGTCGTCGAGACCTTACCCAACACCATGTTTCGCGTGAAGCTGAAAAACGGCCACGTCGTGACCGCGCACATTTCCGGCAAGATGCGCAAAAACTACATCCGCATCCTGACCGGCGACGCCGTCACTGTGGAAATGACCCCGTACGACCTGACGAAAGGCCGCATCATCTACCGCGGTCGTTAGGGATACCCCGAATGCCTGTCGACGGCGGGTCGCGCATGTGCGCGCCCCGCCGTCCGCTTCAGGCCGTCACTTCGGGCACAGGGTTCGGGGCGCATTCCAGCTCGAGCTTCGAGCCGTCCTTCGCCACCGATACCCGCACGTTGCCTCCGCCGACCAGGCTCCCGAACAGCAGCTCTTCGGCGAGCGGCCGCTTGATGTGCTCCTGGATGAGCCGCGCCATGGGGCGCGCGCCCATCTTCGGGTCGTAGCCCTTCTCGGCAACCCAGCGCCGGGCGGCATCGTCGAGGGTGATCGACACGCCCTTCTGCTCCAGTTGCATCTCGACTTCGACGATCAGCTTGTCGACCACACGCTCGATGGTGATCGGATCGAGTGCGTTGAACTGGATCACCGCATCCAGGCGATTGCGGAACTCCGGGGTGAAGATCCGGCGGATCGCCTCCATCCCGTCGCTGGCGTTGTCGACATGCGTGAAGCCGATAGACGGCCGGCTCATCTCCTGGGCACCCGCGTTGGTGGTCATCACGATGATCACGTGACGGAAGTCGGCCTTGCGGCCGTTGTTGTCCGTGAGCGTGCCGTGGTCCATCACCTGCAGCAGCAGGTTGAACACGTCGGGATGGGCCTTCTCGATCTCATCGAGCAGCAGCACGCAATGCGGGTGCTTCGTGATGGCCTCCGTCAACAGCCCGCCCTGATCGAAGCCCACGTATCCCGGAGGCGCGCCGATCAGGCGCGACACCGTGTGGCGCTCCATGTACTCCGACATGTCGAAACGCAGGAACTCCACACCCATGGCGATTGCCAGCTGCCGCGTCACTTCCGTCTTGCCTACGCCCGTGGGGCCGGCGAACAGGAAAGCTCCGGTGGGCTTGCGCTGATCTCCGAGACCCGAGCGCGCCATCTTGATGGACGCCGACAGGGCCTCGATGGCTCTGTCCTGCCCGAAGATCACCAGCTTCAAATTGCGCTCGAGGTTCTTCAGCACCTCGCGGTCGGAGCTCGAGACGCTTTTGGCCGGGATGCGCGCCATCCGCGCCACGACGTCCTCGATGTGTCGCACCTCGACGGTCGTCTCGCGTTCCGCGATGGGCTTCAGGCGCAGGCGCGCCCCAGCCTCATCGACTACGTCGATCGCTTTGTCCGGCAGATGTCGCTCATTGATATGACGCGCAGCCAGCTCGGCGGCGGCCTTCATGGCATCGTCCGCGTACGCAACGCCGTGATGCTCCTCGAAACGCGGCTTCAACCCCATCAGGATCTCGACCGTCTCGGGAACGGAGGGCTCCACGACGTCGATCTTCTGGAAGCGGCGCGCGAGCGCGTGATCTTTCTCGAAGATCCCGCGGTACTCCTGGTATGTCGTCGAGCCGATGCAACGAATCTCGCCATTGGTCAGCACGGGCTTGATCAAGTTCGAGGCATCCATCACTCCGCCCGAAGCCGCGCCGGCGCCAATCACCGTGTGGATCTCATCGATGAACAGAATCGCCCCGGGCTGCTTCTTCAGCTCGGTGATCACGCCCTTCAGTCGCTTCTCAAAGTCGCCGCGATACTTCGTGCCGGCAATCAGCGAGCCCATGTCGAGCGCGTAGATCGTGCAGTCGGAGAGCACCTCCGGCACCTTGCCCTCGACGATGAGCCGCGCCAGCCCTTCCGCGATCGCGGTCTTGCCGACGCCGGCCTCACCGACGTACAGCGGATTGTTCTTGCGGCGGCGGCAGAGGATCTCGATGGTGCGCTCGACCTCGAGCTTGCGGCCGATGAGCGGATCGATGCGCCCGTCCTGCGCGAGGCGATTCAGGTTCGAGGTGTATTTCTCGAGCGCGCTGCCGCCTTCCGGGTCGCGCTCCGATCCCTCTGCCTGAGCATCCTCCTTGTCCGTCTTCTCCTCGGCGATCTTCGAGAGGCCGTGGGAGATGTAGTTGACGACATCCAGACGCGTGACGTGCTGGCGGTTGAGCAGGAACACGGCGTGGCTCTGCTTCTCGCTGAAGATCGCCACCAGGACGTTGGAGACGCCAACCTCCTTCTTGCCGCTCGACTGCACGTGGAACACGGCGCGCTGCAGAACGCGCTGGAAGCCGAGTGTCGGCTGCACCTCGCGCTCCTCGCCCTCTTCCAGTCGCGGCGTGGACTGATCGATGTGCTCCTTGAGTTCCTGCTTCAGCTTGCCGAGGTCGCTCCCGCATGCACGCAGGATCTCACGCACCTTGGGCGTGTCGAGAATGGCGAGCAGCAGGTGCTCCACCGTCAGATATTCGTGACGCGCTTCCCGGGCCTGGTGGAAAGCATCGTTCAAACAATATTCGAGCTCATTGGACAGCACTTTCGCTTAAACCTCTCGAAAGTCGATGAAGAAGCCTACGCTTCCTCCAGTGTGCACATCAGCGGATGCTGATGATCGCGCGCGTAAGTTGTGACCTGCGCCACCTTAGTTTCGGCAATCTCGTATGTGAAGACCCCGCACACCCCCTTACCCTTGGTGTGCACCTCCAGCATGATCCGGGTCGCCGTCGGGCGATTCAGCGCAAAGAACTTTTCCAGCACATCGACAACAAACTCCATGGGAGTGTAGTCGTCGTTGAGCAGGACGACCTGGAACAGGGGGGGCTGTTTGACCTGCGGCCGGGCCTCTTCGACGACGACGCCGGTATCGGGGCGGGCAGGATGCGAGTCGGGCATGACGTCTTTATAGGGGTCGCTAAACGGCAACACAAGCCTATGATAAGCAGGCCGAGTTACTTGAACAGAAACAATTGCTTGAGAGCGCAAGCAACGGGCCCGTATGATGGCGCCCGCGCGGCCCTCTCAATTCTGTGCTGCGCGGCCACGATCGACCCGCGGACCGCGGATCACGAGGAACGATCGACTCCATGAGTACCGCTTCCTGGCTCGAAGGATTGCCTGCTCCCGACAAGTGGCGCGCGCTGGCGTTGACCCATGGACCGCGGCTGGCCACGTGGACCCTGGCGCTCGCACTCGGGGTCCAGGCGGCCTTCATCGTGACGGATCTGGCGGGCTCCACCAAGGCGCCGGGAGCTGCACATACGGGCGGACCGATACTGACGCGCAGCCGCAGCGTGAACGTTGCCGCAATCACGAACGCACACCTCTTCGGGTTCGACGCCCCCAAGCAGGACAGCGACCCGGAACACGCCCGGCCCTCGAGCATCCCGCTGGTGTTGACTGGAATCATTGCGGCAGCAGACCCCCGCAACGGTCTGGCTATCCTCGGCCCTAGCGCCACCGGCGCCAAAGTGTATGCGGTGGGAGACAACGTTCCGGGCGGCGCCAAGCTCCACTCGGTCATGAGCGACCGGGTCATGCTGGACCGCAACGGGAGCCTCGAATACTTGCTGCTGCCTCGCAAGGTTCAAGGGGGCGGCATTCCCAACGGTCCCGCGCCCTCCGCTGCGGCATTGCCGACGGAGAATCCCGTCGTCGACCGGATGCGCAAGCTGATGAACGACGACCCGGGCCTGGTCGCCGACATCATGCGCCCGCAACCGGTCTTCGCTCAGGGCAAGCAACGCGGCTACCGCGTCTACCCTGGCCGCAACCGGCAGGCTTTTGTGCGCCTGGGCCTGCGTCCGGGCGACCTGGTCACCGCCATCAATGGCACACCGCTGGACGATCCGGCGCGCGGCCAGGACGTGTTTCGAACAATTGGTTCCTCCAATGAGGCACACGTCACGGTGATGCGCAACGGCCAGCAGCAGGATTTGACATTGAACATGGCGCAGGTGGCACAGGAAGCGGAGTCGCTGGTCGACCAGCAGCAACAGGGCGATCAGGCCCAACCGCAACCGCAGCCACCGCCGCCTGGCGAGGCACCGAACTCGTTCGAGTCGAAATGAGGCGCGGTCTGCCGCGCGCGGCCGCATGCCGCTGTTTCAGCGCCGGCACCAGCCGGACTTCGAGGGGTCAACGATATGAACCGTCTGCCAATCGCGCGAGGTCGTAGATGAGTCGCTCGCGTCCGATCGTTCGCTGCACACTGGCCGGCCTGAGCGCCGCCGGTGTGTTCCTGCTTGCCCTGGCGCAGCCGCCGCAAGCCCCGCCGCAGCAGCCTCAGCAGCAGAGATCCGCGGAGATCACACTCAACTTCCGCGACACCGACATCACGCAGATTGCGGAAGCGGTCGCTGCGGTGACCAACAAGAACTTCATCATCGATCCGCGCGTGCGCGCGCAGGTGACGATGCAGTCGTCCATGCCGATGTCGCCTCCTGCGGTCTATCAGGCATTTCTGGCGATTCTGCAGGTGCATGGGTTTATTGCCGTACCGGCCGGCAACGTCGTGAAGATTCTTCCGGACGCCAACGCGCGCACCATTCCGTCGGTGGATCTCCCCGATCAGGTCAGCTCCACCTCCGATGAGATCGTCACCCAGGTCATCGACGTCAAGAACGTCAGCGCCGCTCAGCTGGTCCCGATCCTTCGGCCGCTCATTCCTCAGTACGGCCACTTGGTCGCCTACACGCCTTCGAACATCCTCGTGATCTCCGACCGCGCCAGCAACGTGTACCGCATCATCAAGATCGTGCGGCGCATCGACCAGGTCGGCGACCAGGACGTCGAGATCCTGCCGCTCCGCGACGCTTCCGCGCCGGAGATCGTGCGCGTCATCAACTCGCTGTACACGCAGGCGCAGGGTGCCGCGGAGGGCGGCCCGCCCGCGAAAGTCGTTGCCGACGAGCGCTCCAACAGTGTGCTGATCAGCGGCGACCAGACGCAGCGCTTGCGCATCCGGACACTGGTGGCGACCCTGGATACTCCGCTCGAGCATGGCGGCGACACCCAGGTGCGCTACCTGCACTTCGCAGACGCCGACAAGATTGCGCCCAAGCTGAAGGAACAGATCACAGGCCTCGCCGCGGCCTCCGGCACCGCTGCCGGCGCTGGCGCACAGGCCAATCCGCAGGCAGCTGCGGAGAAGAACGCGACGATCTGGGCCGACGCCCCCACGAATGCGCTGATCATCACCGCGCCCCCGAAGATCATGCGCGCGGTCATGAGCATCATCGACAAGCTCGATATCCGCCGCCCGCAGGTGCTGGTGGAGGCGATTATCGCCGAAGTCAACCTGGACAAGAACGCGGAGCTCGGTATCAACTGGGCCGTGTTCGACCGCAGCAACAACGCGAGCGTGCCGGTCGGCAGCTTCGTCAGTCCCGTCGGAGGCACGAGCATCGTGGATCTGGCAGCGGCTGCACAGAATCCGACCGCCGCCACGACCACCTTGTTGCAAGGCACGACGCTGGGCATCGGCCGCATCGCCGGAACCGGGATCAACTTCGCAGCCATGCTGCGCGCCATCCGCGGCGACACCAGCACGAACATCATCGCTACGCCTTCGACGGTGACGATGGACAACCAGGAGGCGGAGCTCAAGGTGGCACAGGAGGTGCCCTTCATCACCGGTCAGTTCACCAATACCGGAACGACGACCGCCGGCGCGGTCAATCCCTTCCAGACCATTCAGCGCGAGGAAGTGGGCACCATCCTCAAGGTGACGCCGCAGATCACGACCGAGGGAAACTCCGTCGTGTTGAAACTGTCGATTGAGAGCTCCTCCATCGGCCAGAAGCCGGCCGGCGCAGTGGACCTCATCACGAACAAGCGCACGATTACGACCAACGTCCTCATCGAAGACGGCGGCATCGTCGTGCTCGGCGGCCTCATCGAGCATGACAACGTGCAGGGTGAGAACGCCGTGCCCTTCCTGTCGAAGATTCCTCTGATCGGGCAGGCGTTCAAGACGCGCAACGCGACCGTGACGCGCAACAATCTGATGATCTTCATCCGCCCGAAGATCATCCGCGACGATGCGCAAGCCGCCTACGCCACGGAATCGAAGTACAAGTACATGATGGAGCAGGAACGCCAATCCGAGCTGCATCAGGACTTCCTGCCGCTGCTTCCGGGTGAGAAGCGTCCAAAGTTGCAGGAGATGCCTCCGCCTCCCCCTCCGGGCGACAGCGCGCCGACGACGACCGCCGAGAAGGAGAAGGCCGCCGAAGCCAACAAGAAGAAAGGCGATCAGCCGGCGCCCGCCGCGCCGTCACAACCGCCCGCGGCTCCGCCGCCACCGCAGGGAGCCAGTCCCCCGCCGGGGAATGCGGCGCCCCAAGATCTTGCTACGCCCGATGAAGGAGCGATCAACTCCAAGGGAAAGAAGTGAGCGTCGCGCCATGAACGAGGTAGCTGAAGCGACGAGCGCCGCGGTCGCCACCGCGCCGCCTCCTGCCGAACGGAAACTGACGTTCGCCTTCGCGAAACGGCATGGCGTGCTCGTGAAGCAGATCGGCGACGACGGCTGCGCCGAATGTGTTTGCCGTCTGGACACCGGCCCGTCCGCCATCGCGGAGGTGCGCCGTTTCCTGCGCCGCAATCTGCGCCTCGAGCGCATTCCGGAGAACGAGTTCGACGAGTTGCTGCGCAAGACCTACGAGGCCGGCTCGGACGCGATGCAGGCCGTGGAAGGATTCGAAGACACGCAGGACCTGGCACATCTTGCGCAGGACCTGCCTGAGCAGGACCTGCTCGACAGCGATGACGACGCTCCGATCATCCGCCTGATCAACGCCGTATTGACGCAGGCCGTGAAAGACAACGCCTCGGACATTCACGTCGAGCCGTTCGAGAACCGCCTGGTCGTGCGCTTTCGCATCGATGGCGTGCTGCGCGAGGTGTTGGTGTCCAAGCGCGCCGTGGCGCCCCTCGTGGTCTCGCGCATCAAAGTGATGGCGAAGCTCGACATCGCCGAGAAGCGCCTGCCGCAGGACGGGCGTATCGGTTTGAAGATCGCCGGCCGGTCGGTGGACGTGCGCGTCTCGACCATCCCTTCCGGCCACGGCGAGCGGGTGGTACTGCGTATCCTGGACAAGCAGGCCGGCCGCCTGGACCTGACCGCCCTCGGCATGGATGCGGAGACCGAGAAGCTCATCGACGAGCTGATCCACAAGCCGCACGGCATTCTGCTGGTAACGGGACCGACCGGCTCAGGCAAGACGACGACGCTGTATGCAGCCCTCGAGCGCCTGAACGACAACTCCCAGAACATCATGACCGTCGAGGACCCGATCGAATACTTCATCGACGGCATCGGGCAGATGCAGGTCAACACCAAGGTCGAGATGACTTTTGCGCGCGGACTGCGCGCGATCCTCCGCCAGGACCCCGATGTGGTCATGGTCGGTGAGATCCGCGACCTGGAGACCGCACAGATCGCCGTGCAGTCGAGCTTGACCGGTCACCTCGTCCTCTCCACGTTGCATACCAATACCGCCGCGGGCGCTCTGACCCGCCTGCGCGACATGGGCATCGAGCCGTTCCTGCTCTCCTCCAGCCTCATCGGGGTGCTCGCGCAGCGCCTGGTGCGCGTCCTGAACCCGGAGACGAAGCAACCTTTCCAGGCAGGCGAGTACGAGAGGCGGCTCCTGAATCTCCGCCCCGAGGACCCCTCTCCGATCCTGTATCGGCCCGGCCGCGATGGCTCGGGCGGCTATCGGGGCCGCTCGGGCATCTATGAGCTCATCGTCGTCGACGACGCCATGCGCACCATGATCCACGACGGTGCAAGCGAGCAGGAGCTGGAGCGCTACGCTCGCAAGGCGACACCCTCGATTCGCGATGACGGCCGGGCACGGGTGCTGCGCGGCGAGACGACCATCGAGGAAGTTCTGCGCGTCACCCGCGAGGATTGATCGGCGCGCTTCGCGCCGCTAATTTGACGGGGTCGCTTCGACCCCGTGGAGAGTTCGGCCGCAGGCCGTAAAAATATGGGAGCCTTCGAATACACAGCGCTGGATGCCGGCGGCAAGGAAAGAAAAGGCATCCTGGAAGGCGACACGCCGCGCCACATCCGGCAGCTGCTGCGAGAGAAATCCCTTCTCCCGGTGACGGTCTCGGAGGTGGCGCAGAAGGAGGCCAAGCGCCAGCGCTCCTTCAGTCTCACCCGCGGAGTCTCGCCGGGCGATCTGTCTCTGTTCACTCGACAGCTGGCGACACTCGTGCGCGCGGGACTCCCGCTCGAGGAGTCCCTACTCGCGGTGTCTCAGCAGACCGAGAAGCCCAGAATTCAAAGCATCGTGCTCGGGGTGCGCTCGCGCGTCATGGAAGGCCACACCCTGGCGGACGGGTTTTCGGACTTCCCCCGCGTCTTCCCCGAGATCTATCGGGCGACCGTGTCCGCGGGCGAGCAATCCGGGCACCTCGATTCGATCCTCGAGCGACTCGCCGATTACACCGAGAGCCGCGAGCAGATGCGCCAGAAGGTCCT